>JADMIO010814514.1_pt1:0-32500 | contig 50046 bp, 30 predicted proteins | sample 8958161 | NCBI WGS metagenome assembly JADMIO01 (sample SAMN16585339, study PRJNA669376) | soil metagenome | isolation source: Crop rotation soil | place: USA: Cullars Rotation, Alabama | collected 2011
GAAATAAAAAAAGGTAGGGGCTCAAGATCTTGAGCCCCTACCTTTTTTTATTTCACTTTTTAGAACTTCGGACAGTAAACGCCGCGGCTTTGTGGTCCGCAGACGAGGTAGATCATGGAGAACTCGAAACCACCATTTCCACGGCTTTCTTTGCTCAGGCTGGAGACATTGATGTCATAGCTGAAGCCGATACCCCAGTTGGAGTAATCGAAGCGTGTGGACAGGATGATAGCGTCCACGAGAATTGGTTTTTCAAAGTGGCGGGCTAAGCGCATCCACGCACCAAATTGGAAGGACTGGTCATCACCATTGTCGAGGTTAAAGCGGAAACTATTTCCGGCATTGATCTCAAGGGAAGGTCCCTGGTGGAAGAATACGGCACCCGGAATTAAGGATACATCATTGCTCATAGGGAACTCACCACCTGCATGGAGGACGATTTTGGTATAGTATTTTTCAATTTCATCCTTCTCCCGGTAGAAAGAAAGATTGGCTCCATTCAGGTGATTGATAGCACCACCGAAATAGTAATTAGTGTGCTTGTTGATTACAGAGAACCACAACAATCCTAAACCGACGTCACCGAAAAGGAAGTTATCTGGCAATTCACTCTCCTGTGAAGGAAACTGAGGATTCCATGTGCCATTATCGTTTTGAAGAGGCCATTGTGCTTTGGTCCAGTCGATACCGCGCTGTGATAAACCAGCTTCTGCCCCCATAACGAGGTAATTAGCTTTTCTGCGGTCACCACCTACACGACGGCTGTAAGCTCCTGATAATTTCAGGGTCAGGGTCTTGAAATCCAAAGATCCTGCAACATCGCTCCATAAATTACCACCAAAACCGAAATAGTCATAACGACCTACCGGCATTTTTTGGTCATAAGAGACGCTGTAGGTATTATAGGCAGCTTTGCCCAATACAGAAGCCCATTGATTCCTGTAATTGCCCACCACGCGGGTATTGCAATTCATGACCCCGGTTAACGCAGGATTGAGCGTCAGGGGAGACATGTAGAACTGGGAGAAGTGGATGTCCTGTCCACGAAGGGAGACCACTGTTAAAGTGATCATCAAAACCGTTAAAAATGGCAATCTTTTGATCATAGCCTCAAGTCTGTAGAATTACTGAATAAGCCAGTGAATTAGTTAACAAATAAATCAATGTATAATCCGTTGAGATTTAGACTTTAGATTCCTGAGAGGCCGGAATCAGCCCATTTCCTGACGGGAAATATACGAAATCAGTGATAGGTAAACGAATTAATTACCTGTGTTGTATTGGCTGAAAGATACGATTCACCAAACTTAAGTTGCCTGTTACCAAAAGAAAAAGCCGGTGCCTCCGGGCGCCGGCTTTTTCTTTTAATGTTCTTCCTCCACTAAACCATCCTGCTTTTTTTATTCACTATTCCGTCCAAGGAAAGCCTGTACCCCGATATTCAAACCGAAGCGGCTATAATCGGCATCGTTAATATCTTCATCACCATTATAAATATCATAATACAAAGCGGGTTCGATAGCAATGGAATTGTTTAAGAACCATGAATAGCCCACCATGAAGTGAAGCGTAGAACTGCCTTCATCATTTAAGAGCGAATTGAGATCAAGCGCTGCTGCTTCAAAATCAATTCCAGCCTGGAGAAAAATAGGATTGGTAATGTAATAACGTGCATAAGGACCGAAACCAAAATTGCTATCGGTATCTCCATCAAACGAAACACTTAAGAAATTAACACGAGCACCAATCGCCAGATCATCCATAATGTAGTAACCTAAATTAGGAGTGATGTTAATGATCGTTTGCGATTCATCCACACCATCAAATTTCTGACTGGAAAAACCGGCAGTTCCACCGATCATCCATGCTCCCTGGTTGACAGTTTGGGCAATCACTAATTCCGTACTACTAAGGATGCAAAGCAGCACGATTACTTTTGACATCAGTTTCATAAGTCTTGTTTTTTTGGTTTGATAATAACAATAGTACAAAATAATTATTATATATTATAAAATAATTTACTATGTAATATTGCTATTTCACCTGGAGTCCTTCCTGGCCAACCAAAAGACAAGGCAACACTGGGGTGATTTTGTACAAAAAAAAAGAGGCTCCTCTTGCGAAGGAACCTCTCTAAAGACTATAAGGTAATTAACTATTCACATTCAAGTCCGGATACTTCAAGCCCACCGGAAGCTGACCAATCCCCGGTGATGACCTGGCCGTTGTTATTCGATACCCACGTTAAGGTGACGGTTATCGTATCACAAGCCACTGCACTCCCTTCTAAAGTGATCACCCTATTGGAACTATGTCCGGGTGTTTTAATCGTTACATCCAGGTCTGCACCTGTTATGGTAACTGTCGGATCGCCTTGTACACCATTCGTTAGCCCACCCTGAATCTTTAGATGATTCAAATCTTCATCGGACACAAATGTGTAAACGACTTCACGATTGGTAGAATCACAATTGATGACTTCACCTGCAAAATAGGATTCGCACGAATCCGCTGCAGTAGTATCCTGGGTAGTGGTATCACCTGCAACAACGATGGAGTCCGGGGCAATTAACCACTTCGTACTTTCGAAATCGCATTCAGATGGCTTTCCTGTTCTTGTGTATTTTGCTCGTACAGCATACGTTCCTGGTTCTTCAGGGACAAATAAGAAAGTAGCCAATCCACTATCCGGTACAATAGGATGTCCACCAATCCAGCCGGTTTCTTCTGAACCCACCTGGATCAATACATGTCCGCAATCTGCGCCGTTGCCAACATCAAAGGTGATGACAATGGAATCCCCCACATTAGCTGAATTCTGGCTGTAGGAAAAAGATTGAGGATCACGAAAGGTTAATGTCTGGCTGTCATCAGCAGTAAGAGGTTCCTCCTTTTGACAGGAGATAAATAGGGTTGTAATGAAAAGGGCGGAGAACAGAAAAAACATACTCAAACGACTTCTCATGATAGTTCGTGTTTTTATTGGTTAGAAAATAAATTCGTAGTGAACGAAGGCGAGACGAACAGCAATAAAGGAGGAACCGTTGAGTGAGGAAGTCCAAAAGTAAGTTCACCTCCCTGAGGGAGAATAGGGGAAAACCATGGAATTCTGTTCCATGGATAACTTTAACAGGTACAATAAAATGTAAGCCAGCGTATCATCACCTAATTGTTTCAAAATTTCCGCAACTGATTACTAATCTGGTTTGTTTTAGTAATGGTCAAACCTCGAAAAAACATATTGTCATGAAAAAGAGAAAAAGAGATCCGGAAAATGACCTTGAAAATGGTTTCAATCAACCCATAAGGGAGCAAATTCCTAAAGCTGAGCCCGGACCAGGCGGTAGCCAGGAAAGTAATCGCAATGAATATCACGAAGAAACTTCCCGGAAATCACAAGGGAAATCGTATGATCACAAGCCCGAAAAAAACCTGGAGGAGTAAATAGATATTACCGAATGAGCGTAATATCTCCGGATATTGTTTGATGGTGCAGTTTGTTGTTTGTAATGAACTCAAGGTTCAAAACATAAGCATAAACGCCTGGCATTAGCAATTCATTTTTAAAACGACCGTCCCAGGAAAACGCTTTGTCGTTTGATGAATAAGCCATGTTGCCCCAACGATCAAAAATGGTGATGTCCAATGATTGGATCTCTAAGTTTTCGCGGGTGCCCAATAAAAACACATCGTTTATTCCATCTCCGTTAGGTGAAAAAATATTGGGAACGTAAAAAGCAATATCACAGGTATCAGCCTTTACGACTTGGGTCGACAGATTTTTTTGACCACATGCAGCTTGTATAGAGACATTGTAAATGCCAGGTTGAGAAACGATGATGGAAGATTCTTGCGAACCTGAATTCCATAAATAGGAAGCCGGGAAAAGTTGGGTGACATTTAATTCCACCTCATCACCTGCGCATAAATACGTGGTAACGGGCAGATAAGCTTGTGGGACCTGATCATTCACGGACAGGAAAAACTGATCGAAAACTGCGCCACAAACATTGGAGATTTCCAAAGAATAAACTTGTTGTTGATCGGCAATAAAAGTAACATCATGACTTCCATCCTGCCATTCAATTTCATCATTAGACACCGGAGCAATAAGTACAATCGATTCACCCAAACAAATCGTAGTATCCTCTCCTATGTCAAAAGGTATTGGAGGCTGCACATACAGAACATCCAATTGATCAGATTCAACACCACAAGTATTGGAGACTGTCACCGCATAAGTTCCCGATGTATTGACTGTATACGAGGAAGATGTTGATCCATCCTGCCATTGAATTGCATTCATGGTGGCGGGTACCTGGAGTAAAACAGATTCTCCATTGCAAAGAGAGGTATCCCCGCCGATATCAAAAGGAGTTGGTGGATTCAAATATTGAATTGCAATGGTATCCTGGTTCATTCCACAATGATTAACCTCTTGCACAGAATAAATCCCAGGACTATTAACCAGGAATGTCGCCTGTGAAGATCCATCCTGCCACAGGATCGATGTTCCCGATGGTGCCATAGAGGAAAGAAGTAATATTTCGCCTTCGCATAATGTTGTATCAGCACCGAGATTGGTGTTTGGTGATGAACCTTCGATTTCAACTGCTACAGTATCTGCATCCATCCCGCAATTATTACTTACCTGGAGAATAAAAACACCTGATGTATCCGTAGTTATCGAAGACAGGGTCGATCCATCCTGCCAGAGATAATCCACACCAGATATATCTGAAATTATTTGAACCTGGTCACCTTCGCAAGCCAGCACGTCAGGACCGAGATTGACTTGCGGTCCGGCAGTGGTTAATATGATATTTACACTATCCGTATCAAATCCACATTGATTGGAGACGATCAAAATGATAGTGCCTGGCTCTGTTGACACATAAATGGAATCTGTAGATCCATCTTGCCACAAATAATCTACACCTGGCAGGTTCGGATCCAGCGTGATCACTTCGCCTGCACAAAGTGACTGGTCGATTCCTAAATTCAGATCAGGAGCCGGGGGCAAATTGAAAAGTTGAAAGGTGTCCTCGTTCGTTCCGCAACTATTAGAAATGGTGGCCGGGTAAATTCCCGGGGCTGTAATGATGTATTGTGCGCCGGAAGATCCATCCGGCCATTGAATCGTAACATCTGGAATATTGATTTCCAGTGCAATCGAAGTGCCGGGACAAACCAAACTATCAGGACCCAGTGAAAAAGATGGTATAGCCGGAAGAGGTTGAACGAATAGTGTGTCTGTAGCGACGCCACAAATATTATCAACCTCAACGTTTATCATTCCACTGGTGGTGATTTGATAAAAACTGTCGATCGAACTATCCTGCCAGAGCCATGTATTGGCATTTGAAAAAATGGGTTGCAGCAATATAGTGTCACCCATACAAATACTTATATCCGGACCCAGGTCAATGGTTGGTATAGTTCCGGCATCCGCTACCATCACAGTATCAATATCGGAACCACAAGAATTACTTACGGTTAGACTGTAAATACCGGGAGAAGAAATATGAAGCGAACTCGCTTGCGATTGATCATTCCACATATAGGTGACCCCATTGATCCCTGCATCAATGTTCAAAGTATCCCCTTGGCACAATGAAACTGACGAAGGAAGTGCAAGCACTGGTGGATTTGAATTAATAGTGATGACCACTGTATCGGATAAAGTCGCACAAGAATTAGAAACCTGGACATAATAAGTGCCGGCAGTGGTTACTACCAAACTATCTGCTGTGCTCATGTCCTGCCACAAAAAAGAGCCTCCTGAATTTGGGGGATACAAGATGATGTGATCACCGGGACATAGTGAGATATTCCCGCCCAGGTCCGGAAAAGAAGGGGGTAACGCCAAATCGATATTGACATCATCACTCGCAGATCCACATGTATTCGATACAGTTACGGAGTATGTGCCCGGACTGGTAACTAAAAAAGTATCGGCAGTTGAATTATCCTGCCAGGTATATGCTCCATCATCTCCTTCATTGGTCAGGACAAAAGGCTCGCCATCGCAAATGGAAAAATCTGCAGGAAGGATGACATTGTTCACTGGCTGGATGACGGTGATGTTGATTTCGTCCGGTACACTATAACATGTATTGGATACCGTGACACTATACAATCCTGAACCTGTCACCTGGAAATCAGAATTCATCGAACCATCCTGCCAAACAAAATCAACACTATTTAAATTATTGAGATTAAGTTGATAGGGGAGTTGTGCACTACAGATAGTAACATCATTGCCTAAATCAAAAACTGGTTCAGTACTTCCCAGTACATTAATACTACTACTGGCTGATTCACATGGATTGGTCACCGTGACAGAATACAATCCTGGCATCGTCACCTGGAAATAGTTTTCATCACTTCCATCCTGCCACAGAAAATCTCCGAGGGAAGGATCTAATTCAACCAGGTATTCTTCTCCTTCGCACAATGTCACATCAGGTCCAAGATTGATATCCAATCCCTGGATAAAATCAACTTCTATTTCATCAGTGAACTGACCACATACACTGGAAATCGTGAGCGCATAGGTACCTGAATGACTGATGGTATAGTTGGGTGTTTGCCAACCATTTTGCCAGGTGAAATCACCCAAAGCCGGATCAAAGTTGTATTGGATCATATCTCCCTGGCATAGTGCAGTATCAGGCCCAAGAAAAAAAGGTGCTGGGGGAGTAAACACGGTCACTTCTACTTCATCTGAGGTAGGAAAGCAACCATCATCGAGGGTTACAGAATAAGTGCCAGTCATCGTGATGTCATACTCTGTATCATGCGAACCATCCTGCCATGTATAATCGCCTAGTGAAGGATCGAGGGAAACAGTGTAGGTATCTCCTTCGCAAAAAACAACCATGGGCGGACCTATGTCAACTGTTTCTCCAGGAATGATAGTGACTTCTAATGAATCTATACCAAAAGCACATCCATCGAAAATAGTAACTGCATACGTGCCGGATTCACTAACGGTAAGGGTAGGATCAATCGAGCCATCTTCCCATTGATAATGTGCATCATTACCTGAATACCCGGGATCGATCACATATTGTCCGCAGGCAACAACCGGGTCTCCGAGGTCCACATTAAACTCGTCCGGTTCACCAAATTTTATGACAGACACATCGTCTACATAATAATAACTCTGGATGGCAGGACTGCACGCAGGATCCAGGGTCATCTCATTATTATTAAAGAAATTTCCAAGTGTCATGTATTGCTCTCCTCCTTCTGCAACAAAACATCCGGTGATGAGTGTCCAATCTGTATTGTTACTGATAATACCAAGATTCGATGACACTTGCGGATCGAAAGGAAGTACCCCGATACCTACATTAGGAGGCGGAGTTTGGGAAAAGTAGGCGCCAATTTTATCTTCACCACAACTGTTTTCTGCCCGGCTCACATAGAAACTAACTTCGTAGGCGGTATCCGCCATTAGGGTTTCCGTTAAAGGCACTGTGAGATATTCCCTGTAAACAAATGAAACAAACCACATCCCAATTCCGGCGTATGCTACACCGGTATGCGCATTCTGATTGCCGAAAAGATTATTGGGAACCCCGGCATTGCCAGGATTTGCACATGCATTCAGATAATCGGTTGAACCATCTGTCGGAATATACCATGGCGGACCCTGGAAGGGCTCTCCATTATTCACATTCGTCGGGCAAACAGTATATGTTTCGAAGCTGGGATTGGGGACCAGGTTTTGGGAATAAACATAAACACTGAAGGCGACGAATATCGCAGTGACGATTTTTCGATGACTGCTATCCAATGTCATGTGCAGAAGCTGGCTAAAAAAATCTTACCTGTCCTGTTATCGCTTCATTACTTTTTGAATGGTGGTCTTCTCATTGATTCTGGCAATCACAAAATAAATTCCGGAACTCCAGTTACCGGTGTTAATAGTTTCGGAGTTAGTAGTAATGCTTTTTTGTAAAATAATTTTTCCAAAGACATCTATCACGCTAATGTTGACGGGAACATCTTCGTTAAACAAGATGGTCAATTGCTGATCAACAGGGTTTGGATAAATGCTGAAACTTTCAGTTTGAGTAACAGGTTGGACGTCCACTGCTATGCAATCGGGATTGTATGGCCCACCCGGCGAACCACCTGGACAGCCGGCAAACCAATTGGATGGGTCATTGAGTAAACCATTTGGATCAGTGAGTTCGAGTGTATAGCCATTGCCATCCGGCTCTGTTGGCCATGGGGCGACATCATCATAACAAATACTCATTTGCAGTTGTCCGGATCCATTATACAAACGAATCACATCTCCGCTGTTGTTTAGTCCAAAACCAAGATCCCCAATTCGCTGAGTGACACCTGCATGAACGGCACTGAAATCATCTGCATTTTGACAGATCACCAAATATTCTCCTGCTTCAAGGAAAGTATTATCCGGAATGACAAAGACATGTTCAACTTCTTCATCCCGAACAGTCCATCCGGAAAGTTCAACGGGAGTGCTATTTGTATTTTTAATTTCAAACCAATCCCCGGCATTGAGTGTATCAGCAGAATGATAATTGATTTCATTTATTACTATTACATCGTTACACGGTGCATACTCCTTTCCCGGACTGCCTCCTATACAACCATCAAACCAACTTTGTGGCAGATCAGGATCATTCATCCCTGGAAATCGCTCCAATGTTCTTCCGAATCCTGCTGGAGTACATGGCCATGGTGCTTTATTGTCATATTCATTTTGTGAAACCACTATTCCATTGCGATCAATAATTCGCACTTGATCTCCACTATTGTCCAGTTTGAAAAAAGTACTGCCTGCTACATTTTGTACACCCGGATATTGCGCGGTAAATTTTTCTTCATCTTCTGCAATCACCAGGCGATCTCCAGGATTAAGAATGGTATTCACCGGAACAGGGAATGCATTGTACCATTCGCGGTCCTGCATGTTGTAGTGAGTCAGATCAATAGGGTAGTCCGCTACGTTTTGCACTTCAAACCAGTCTCCCGCATCTCTTGTCGAATCAGACTGATAATTAATTTCAGAGACATTCAATTCAACAGGTTTGGCTGATCCTGTAAAATGGGCAGTGAAGGATGAGAACTCAGATAAATCAATAGTAAAAGATCCGGACAAGGTGTCAAGACCAAGATTGTCTTCCCAATGATCAAACGTGTAACCAGGATTTGGTACGGCTGTGATAGTGACTGGATTGCCATTAAAATATATGCCTGCCCATGGAAATTTTTTAGGAACTATAGTATTGATATGAATAACACCGGCATCTACCGGATCAACACGAAGATTGATATCCACCTGGTCATTCAGGTTAAAGTATTCTTCAATTTGATCACGTTGAAAAACACGACGCACCGCATGAAACTCACGCAGGTCATGAACGAGATCACGCCAGGTTACGGAATCCTGTGATCCCCAACGCGCACTTTGACGATTAATTTCCGGTGCAATTTCTGCTGCATTGTCTTCAATGATTTTGGTGGCAATGGTGGGTGTCCAATATTCATTGATCAGGTCTGCAAAGCGATTGATGAAGTAACTTTTGAATTCGGGGTTTTGCAAAAGGCTGTTCATCATATCGGTGTACTTGTTCGGTACAGCCGGATTGGCTAGTGCTTCGTAAAGAATATTGGTAGAGGTGGAAACGCCATTTCCCTGCGCATAGGTAACATCAAACAGGACATATCGCCAGCGTAAATCCGGTGCCCGGTACATGCGGGTATTATTAAAATAAACGCTCGAAAACCAATCCCCATTGGCGAGGTACATTTCGGCGGCGAAATAATCCACCCAGTTTTCCCAATCTACCCACCGTTTTGCTTTTGCAAAATTGGCAGGGTCATTCATGTCATTTTGAATGAGAAAATCACTCATCGCCAGGAAGTCCACATCAGTTCCTTCATCGGCGAGGTATTTATCATTTTCAAAATAAGAAGTCAGTATTTGGTCGACTTGGGATGGATCTGCACCATGATTGTCATGCACATAATATTCATTGGTGACTTCTCTTCCACCATAGTGACCCCAATATTCACCATTGATGAATACAGCCATATGTTGATAGCCAGCGACAGCGCAATGCGTTGGCAATGCAAGTTGATTAGCAACTACATCACGAATGCGGGTGCTATTCCAATCATCATCCATGTTCCTTACACGGAATTCATGATAGCTTTGTATGCCAGGCTTATCTCTTCCGAAAATGGGATAATGCACGTCATCCTTAGCACCAAAATCTTCATCAAAAGAAAACTGCATGTTCTTCTGATCAAACCCAATCGAATAACCACCTACCGGGCGAAGACTTGCATTTTCTGAAAAAGCCAGGTTCCTGTCTTTGTCAAAATATTCGAGGTGAACAGGTGCTCGTCTGCCCGAATTGTAATCGTCATAAGCAGCAAGGCCTCCATCTCCAAGATTAAAAAGATCACCAGGTTTTGAAGTGATGCTAAGTACGGGTAGGGTAGTGGGTTCTCCTATGAAATAAGAAGATGATGCAGTAGATCCGGCTAAACGTCCCGGCTCAAAACTTCTCGCCCTGATCACAGAGGTACTACTGACGACAAATGATCCTGTATACAAGGGAGATGTATCATCTGGTTCGCTGCCATCCATGGTGTATCGAATATCATTTCCTGTAATAGTAACCGTTTGATCGGTTGAATAAAATCCTGCAGCAGGAGAAATGATCGGGGTTGCTGCATACCCGGAAAGACAATTACTTCCATTAGCTGTAGACGGGGTTGGACTATCAGTCAGGCACCAGCTTCCTGTATCATCTGTCCGCATCAGCGAATGTCCGGGTAATAAATACGGAATGTCCAGGCTATCGATGGTTATTCCATTCGCATCAAAAAGCCGCACATTTTCTCCGAAAGCAATTTTGAAATTGGTGTGAAAGTTGGTGACAATAAGATCATTAAAAAATGGAGGATTGGGACCATACAACACATCAGGCGTATGAATGCCAAAATGCAACCACGTCCTTGCTGTGAGATCACTGGACGGTGGATTGATATTATGAATTTCAATGGCTAAAACGTTTTCACCATTGACGAGCAAAGCGTTCAGTTCAGATTTCGAAACCGGGAATACATCAGGATTACCTCCATCATACATCACGGCTTCATGATCCGTGGTAGTATAGGTATCGAAATTCACTGCACCACCAGGCATATTGTAACTCCTGGCTATTTCGACACCATTGAGAAAAGCTATAAAACCATCATCATAATCCATGCTGAGGATGGCACTATCAAGTTTGGTGATATCGGTAACCGTAAATACTTTTCGATAATAAAAGGAGGAAGTAGTATCAGGCACTAAAGTAACATCATCACCATCTCCATATCCAATTCCACCTTGTGCGCTGATCCAACCGCTATCATCAAACGAACTGCTGCTCCAATCTGAAGGTGGATTTGCTGTACCTAAAAAAAGTTTCCATTGATCGCCTTCATATAATGCGGTTTCCCAATGATCGATTTTAGATTGACCCAAACCGCCCCTGTTTTTCCCTGAGGCATACACCAGCACCCGATCACCGGCTGCCAGTGTATAATCGGGAAAAGTCCACTTTGGGTTCTTGCTATTACCCAGGCTAAAACCGATGAGATTTTGATCCGTTGCACCCGAATTGAGAATTTCAATCCAATCCGGGTAGTCGCTGTTTTCATCTTCCAGTTGGTAGCGATTGGTGGGGGCTACTTCGGAGAGGATGATTTGGGCCCGGCACAGGAACGGAACAATCCATAGGAGTGCAGTAAAGAGGACAATTTTTTTCATAAGAGGATCATCTTTCTTAGAGTAAAGGTAGAAAAGAGGATAAGGAGGGAAATCAACAAAAGGATGAACGGGATGAAGATAAAAAATGAAATGAATGTGCGGGAAGACCAACCAACCGCATGGGAATGACGTCTTTACCGGAAAGGCCTTGGTCTATGAATTATAAGCTACTTCCTATTCTTCTCCTTTTTTTCAATCCATTTACAAGTTTTTCCCAGCCTATCACCTGTGATCAGTTTTGTGTGAAGGACATTGGGTTCAATCTTGCTTTTCCTGAAGGCTGGGTCGTTCGGATAGAATTCTCAGGTGATTCGAATAAATTCATCAATTATCCTTATGTGCAGGCTGTATTGAATGAGGATGGCGATACACTTGCTGCCGGGGACTTATTTTATTTCGGACAGTTTTCTAATACCATAACTGACTATCCAGTGTCGCTCATAGATTCGATTCCGGAAGGATTTTCAGGTACAGTGATTTTTCATTTTGACACAACATCTTGCACTTTGCCATATCCGTGTTCGAGTTCATTTATTAGTTACGGACCAAAAGACTTTAGTGATGTGATCCAGTTACAACCCAACCCTGTTATCAAAATGGCGCAACTTCATTCATCCTTTGACATGAAAGGTTATCGATTGGAAATTATTTCGCTTTCCGGCCAGGTTGTTCAACGTATTACAGGCCTCGTCGGCACTACTAATGAATTGACATTCGAAGATCTGGTACCAGGTTTGTATTTACTTAAATTGGATTTGAATGGAAGGGTATTGGAGACTCTGAAAGTCTTGGTAGAATAAAGTAAAAATTCAGGTTTCACTTATCTCTTTCTTTTTTAACATTTGTGGCACAACCACCCACCATTTTTTTGGTTTCATTAAGTAGCCCATAAACCCAAATACGATGAACACTGATGATATACTTCAGGGTCACCTCGACGACCAAACGATCGATCATCTTTCTGATCAGATCGGTACAGAGCAAAAAGAAAAGACTAAAACAGCTGCGAAAGGTGCCATAGCAACAATCTTGTCGGGTTTGAACAGGAATGCGCAAAAACCCGGAGGTATTAATGCTCTCCTGGCAGCGATCGACCGGGATCATGATGGCAATATCCTGGAAGATATCCCTGCATTCCTTTTTGGAAGGCGCCAGGTGCAAAATCCAAAAACAACAGACGGTGAAGGTATACTGGATCATGTATTGGGTAGTCGCAAAGAAGAAGTAAAGGAAAACATGTCAAGATCGACCGGGTTCAATATTGGACAAATCGGTCGGCTTCTTGTCACCCTTGCACCCTTAGTCATGGGAGCACTCGGGAAAATGCGTCAACAACGAAACCTGGATCCCGGTGGATTTCAAAATTTATTGAAGCGCAGCATCCATCTCTAGCGCAGTGATTCCTTTAATTGAAGTAGCTCGAGGAAATAAGGAAAGAGATGTTGGTAATAGGTCATTAATATATCACTGTCACCGTGCCATTCACGTGAAAGTCGATGTCTTTAATGTAAATGAGAAAAGCATATACTCCGGAAGAAACAAATTTACCTTTTGATTTTCCATCCCAACCTTGAGACATATTATTGGATTCCAAATCGTTTCCTCGGAACAACATTCCACCCCATCGGTCAAAAATAGTAAGATCATATTTCACTGAAATTGATTTTGTCCATAAGGATAGAATGCGGTTTTCCCTTATATCAGACTTTGGGCTTATGATATTAGGGAGATAGAAAAAAGTTTCATTGTTAATCGTAACGATGACATATCCAGTGTCCACACATCCTTCGAATGAAGAGGCTTCAAAATTATACGTTTGAGATTGTAAAGGATTGGCAACAGGGCTAAGGCAAGTAGAACAGCTCAATCCGGTTTCAGGATACCATAAAATGGATTCAAGATTACCTGTCACGGTCAATTCGAATGGTATAGGTTTAAAAGCAGACGTTGTATATTCTGATTTGCCATTTATTGAAAACATGATTTCTGGTGGAACGCTGATCACAGAAGTTTGCCTACATCCTTTAGAATCAAAAGCTGTTACAGAATATTCCCCCGGCTGAACAATAGAAATGCTGGATGCTGTTTCACCGGTCGACCAAACGATTTCCGTGAATTCAGCCGGAACAGAGATTTGGCCCGGACTGCCATCGCATAATGGTTGATCTACCAAAATTGAAATGGAGTCCAAAGGTGCGTAGGATACCAGGATAGAATAATAGAGACTATCACATAGATTTTGACCTTGTATCACACCAGTATAAAAACCTGAAGAATCAAAGGTCAAATAGGCAAAATGAAAAACACTACCTTCGCATAATATAGTATCGAGTGAAAAGTGAGCTAAGGTTCCAAATTCCAAATCTATAATCAGTGTGCTGTCACATCCCCACAATCCATTCCCTGGCAAAAATTGAGTGTCACGTGGGAAGTCCCTGGTATAGGTCATACAATTGATAATAGCGGTATCATCAGCACATAACTTTTCATGAACATACCCGGTGGAGGGAGTATAAAACGTCAGGTTTACCAGTACAAATGAGTCGCAGCCATTCACGGCGGGTTCATTTAACAAAATCAAATCCCGTGGTTTCTCGGCAGAAAATTCTTTTCCAAATAAAATCGGGTGCTCACCATAGCAATGAGCTTCTTCAAATTTGTAAGTATTATCGGACAGGGTTTGCAATTGAAATTCATCATTGGTCAAATGCTGGCAATCTTTTAATAGATCCCAAATTCCAGTAGTGTATGTTCTGTTTCCGAAAGGGAGGAATATGGTATCCTGGCTTTCTTCCTGAGCGCTTGATAAGCGATCAAAAAAGCAAAAGCAAATACTATCTTTTAATGTGAAATCTTCCTGAGCTAGACCGGCATTAAAATCAGGTGACTGATGATCAGAGGTTGTTGTATTCAAAATCAAGAAATATTGATCATCATCCAAATAGTGAATTTTCATTGTGGCACAGTCCCCTTTACAAAGTACATTCGGACTTGAAACCTCAATGTCAACATTGATGATATCCTGTACATAAATCGAGACCTCAGCAGTATCTATTTGCCCTAATGAGTTGGTCAGGATATAGAGAAAATAGAATGTGTCAGGTACATCTCTCGATAGCTCTAAGGGCTGATCCCAATTTATTATTGGATTACCGTGGAGATCTGTAAAAACGCCTCCACAGCATAGGCCAGGATGGTGAATCATATTACTGGCAATTTCAAACTGCTCAGGGTGATTTGGATAAGTGCAAAAAATGGCAGTGGTATCCGGGTTATCGCAATCGGTGGTAGAATAAACGGTCATCACAGCAGTATCCGGAATGCAAGGGAATTCTGCTGTATCGATGACGAAGAATTCATAATTACCTGGTGGATATAGTGCAGTATTAAACTGATCACCATTTAATACAACCGGGTTCCAAGAAGTGGGCGATACAATAAGTTTTTGGGATTTTGTATGTCTTCCCAGTACCAGTGTGCGTACATTGTAGGTATAGCCATAACAGACTTTCATCGTAAAATCAATCGACGCATTAGGCTGCCGAGCAAAATTAATATTCCACGTAGTTGAATCTACACATCCTGTTCCGGGAATGCTATCATAAACATATAAAGTGGTAGAAGAATGACCATCAAAATGATCTCCTGGTTGATAAACTTCATCACTTCCAGGGAATAATTCATAATACCTTGCAAACGATGTTGTTTTTATTCCCGAAATGGGTGGAAGTAAAAAAGAGTAACCACAAATAAATGTGTCTTCTTTTGGATATAAAGAAAGCTCATTCAACACCTTGATTTCAAACTCTGTCTCTTGTGTGCATACACCATTGCTGGTGTGATAGAAAAGTAACTGAGAGTTTACAATGGTGTCCCCAATGTCATATACATGGTTTCCTGTCCTGAAGTATGATAAATTGTTTTGAATATTCGTGCCGGGAAATTCACTTAATATATATTCATGGCAACCATATTGAGTTTCGATGGAGTCAACCACAGGCATCGGATCAACAGTGATATGAATAAGTTTTTCGGCATAGCAACCAGCAGTTCCATCAAACGCGAATAAGGAGATGGAATGCCATATCGTATCTCCCTGATGATATTTCACGCCGGTGCCTATTGGGCCAGTATAATAACCCGGATAAATAGAAAGGCCTGGTTGAACAAAGTAGGGGAGTACATAAAAGGAGCATGCCGTGTCATCCCTGATCAAAGAGAGATCAGCAATATCATGAATGATCTGGATATAAAAGCACTCTTCATCGGGACTTCCTGTTCCCGGATCAAATGCAAACAAGATGCGGGTTGAGAAAATAGTATCGCCCGCAGAATATGACGCGCCAGTTCCAGAGGGTCCAACATAGTAGGCTTCATTGCCACTTAACTGGTTTCCTTGTATGGAAGGCAGAATATAATAATAGCAGCCTGTTACATCCTGAATGGGGTAGATGTCAGTTTGGGCTCCGCAATAATTGGTCATGGCGAAGGTTAAAAGAGCAATAAGGATTTGAATTCTCAGGAAAATCATTTTATTTCAGATACTTAAAAAATTTCTTGTTAATATAAGGTAATATTTTTGCGAAAAGATTAATTGGCATCTTTGAGGCTTTTGCAACTGCTGGTATTGCCATAGATGTTGCGGACGATGAAATTTTCTTTTACAAAAAATGACAAGGGGTGCAAATAGTGGCTTTGTGATGAGTAGTAGATTAAATGGAGTTAAGGTCTTGTCATATCGGTATTTTTATAGAATAAGTAGTGCTTCTTCCCCCACCTTCATCCTTAACCAAAACATCTTTTTTTACGAGATCGTTTATATCTCGAACAGCCGTATCAGAAGAGCATTTTACCATTTTTGCCCATTTGGAGGAAGAGAGTTTGCCAACCAAACCATTGAGCAACTTTTGGATCATAAGCTTTTGTCTTTCATTCAATACTGTTTCCTTGTGTTTTTTCCAAAATCGCGCTTTTTGCATTACACTTGCAAGCGTTTCATCGGTTGCCGATAAAGCCCGATCCAAACATCCCAGAAACCATTCCAGCCATGCTGTTATATCCAGTGTATCCTTTTGTGTGTTTTCGAGTATATCGTAGTAGGCATTGCGTTCGATTCTGATTTGCGCAGACATGCTATAAAAGCGGTTACTGCTTTTGTCCGATCTTGCCAGTTGCATATCCGCTATGGCACGGGCGATACGTCCATTTCCATCATCAAATGGATGTATAGTGACAAACCATAAATGTGCAATTGCTGCCTTGATCACAGGATCCGTATTTGTTTCTGCATTGAACCATTTAAGAAAGTGTTCCATTTCATCTTGTAAAACTTCTGCATCGGGGGCTTGAAAATGAACGGTCTCTCTGCCCATCGGGCCTGAAAGCACTTGCATAGGATCGGTCTTATCATTTTCACGCCAGCGTCCTACAACGATTTTATTCATTCCGCTTCTTCCCGTTGGGAAAAGTGCGGCATGCCATCCAAACATGCGTTCTGCCGTGAGTGGTGTTTCAAAATTTTGAGTTGCATCAAGCATCATTTCAACAACACCTTCGACATGGCGGTCTACAGGAACAACACCCGCGATATCCAAACCTAATCTTCTGGCAATTGAAGAACGTACCTGGTCTGCATTCAGCCTCTCTCCTTCAATCTCACTTGATTTAAGGACGTCCAGTGTTAAGGTCTGTAGGTTTGCTTCTGATTGCAAGTTGAACCCCAGGCTTTCCATTTGTCCCAGCAGCTTTCCTTGCTTATGGCGAACCTTGATGAGAAGGGCGCTGAATTTCACCTCATCCCAGGTAAAATAAGGCCATTCTTTTTGCTGATATATATAGGCCATATAGGTAATTTGCGGTGAATATACGGTTTTTTGAACGCAAAAACAGATATTCGCCGCATATTTTGCGGCGAATAAGGTCATTATTCACCGCAGATCGAGCATTTTAGGCTTTTGCTGGGATTAGTTTTTGATTCTTCACATCCTGAGCTTGTTGTGTTTTGCGAATCATTTTGCGCTTCGAAGAAAGCAAAGGTGACCCGCTTTTTCGATGATCGAAAAGCGATACTATTATTTAACCATCAAGCAGAAAGAGGAATTGGAAGCTATTCTTGATCGACGCCTTGTTGAGATAAAATAAGATTTAAATGCTGATCGGAAATTCTTGACTTCTATTTCGCTTACTTTGCACGCGCACTTATGCAATCATGCCAGTATCCAGGTAAAGAACTTTTATAGGCGTCGGATAAATATTTTTAAATAAAATATTTTCACAGATAACTCGCTTTTTTCACTTCAAATCATTTTAAACATGGTGTCCCGTATTTTTACACTTTGCCTCTGCTTTAGTTGTAGTCTGTTAACGGCCCAGCCGCTTACCTTGTTAAAGAAAATAGGCATGGGTCCTGTGAACACACAAATAGGATTGTCTCAGGCTTTTATAGGCAGGAAAATGGAAGATGGCAATGTGTATTTCCTGGGTTCGCATGATGGACTGACTCTTCACCTTTGGAGGACAGACGGCACCACAGAGGGTACGATCAAGATCATCAGCGAAAGCGGAATCGATGAATGGAAAAACATTCTGCTGACGAATGCAGGTGCTTTCATTAAAATCGGAAACAACCTGGCTTTTTACAAGGCCGGGCAACTTCCGGTAAAGAACCTCGGCGTATTTGAAGATGAACATTTTGTACAGGTAGAGGAGATGGATGATCAACGCTTCGTCTTTCTCACCTCCCAGGATACCAATGCCAATCTCGTCCTGACAGACAGGACCGCAACAGGAACATCACTGCTGGGAACGGTAGGCAATTACAGTGGATTTTTGAAACTCTATGCAGGCCCTTATGGAGCGGTCGTATATAATACCAATGCTTTTTCAACATTCGTACCTAAAATATGGGATGCGCAGTCTGGTCAAATCATGACTGTAAAAGATTATCTCGCGCCTTACAAAGTAGTGACTAAAGTGAATAAGGTCTCGATGCATGATCATTATTTATTTCTCGAGGTTGCTGAAAGCGGGACTAAGCAATACATCTTTGACCTGCGCACACACACATTTTATCCCGGCAATAATTTCTTCGGCATTGTTGAAGCATTTTATCCGTATGGCGATGATCTCCTCATCATTTCAGAAAGAGAGATTGCCCGGATGGATACCACCTCCTTTCAAATCAAAGAGTATACAGATGAGGTATTTCCATTGGGAACGCACTTCCTGACCGGCGATGAATTGTATTTCCATGGATATTCCACAAATGATACAGTCTATATATTTCAAATGGACCTGGCGACCAATAAGATAACCAGGTTGCCGCATGGCCAGATCGGAAAGAATTATTACAACAGCAGGTTCGAGATCCATGCCGATGAACTTTATTATCTCCGTGATTTCGGCCCCACTACTTTTTTGACGAGATATGATTTCGCGGATTCAGTAGCTGTAGATATAGATTCCATTACGGTGCGAAATTCTTCCCTCGTGATCACCAATGGGTTGGTGGAGGTTAAAGGAAATATATTGGTTTCAAAATTTACTCCGGAGATGTGGCACGAATTGTATTACCTGGATGTTATGAATGGAGTTGAAACGGAAAAGCATCTTACCCTTTCAGTTTATCCAAACCCATGCCAGGACCTTCTGTATATAGATCTTCCGGGGCAGATGGGAAGAGTATCGATATCGAATGTAGCAGGCCAGGTCGTTTTACAGGAATGGGTGGAAGATGGTTTTATTAAAACAGCTTCACTTCCTGCGGGCCTCTATTTTGGATGGATGATAAATGCGGATGTGCGACAAGGTTTTAGTTTTGTAAAGCGGGATTGAGTAAAGTGCTTTTGTTGTCTGGAAGCTCGTGGCTTTTATTTTGATTACATTGAACCTTACTTCCATCACCATGTTGATCTTCAGGAAAATGGCTCTTCATTGGCATAAAAATTGGTTTTCTTTCCTGTGTTCGTACATTTTGTTTTCGGGAAACGCACAAAATTTATTTCCCAACTATCCACCCATTTACCAGGATGATGTCGTCGCTCGAATCGATATCACCCTTCCCCCGGATAGTCTTGATTTGATACTGGCGCCAGGCAATGAAAAAAGTGATTATCCCTTTCATGCTCACTTCATTTTCAACAACGGTACAATACAAGACACCTTTGAAAATGTCGGCTTTCAATTAAGAGGCAATACTTCCCGGAATGCAGCAAAGAAATCATTCCAGGTGTCGCTCAATAGCTATGTACCAGGGCGCGATTGGTATGGAGTTGAAAAATTGGATTTGAATGGCGAACATAATGATCCTACCATCAGCCGCTCAAAACTTTGTTGGGATCTCCTGCGTGATGTCGGAGTTCCAGCTCCACGAGCAAGTCATGTTGAATTATACATCAACCAGGAATACTTCGGGGTATATGCCAATATCGAACATATCGATGAAGAATTTGTCGAATCCCGTTTTGGCAATAAAGACGGCAATCTCTATAAATGTCTTTGGCCGGCAGATCTTACCTATCTCGGTAGTGATCCCGACCTGTACAAAATTCAATCCGGGGACAGGAGAGTGTATGAACTCAAGACTAATGAAGAAGCAGATGATTATACCGATCTCGCTCAATTCATTGATATCCTCAACCATGCACCCATAGCGGATTTACAATGTGAACTCGAAGGGGTCATCAATGTCCATACATTATTGTTGTGTATGGCATTTGACGTAATGACGGGCAACTGGGATGGCCCGTTGTACAATAAAAACAATTTCTTTCTTTATCATAACACCGCTACCGGGTTATTTGAATATATACCTTATGACCTGGACAATACTTTCGGTATTGATTGGTTTGGAGTGGATTGGTCGAACAGGAATATTTATTCGTGGGGGCATCAAAGTCAGCCTCGTCCATTGTATTCGCGAATGCTTCAGGTGCCTGCATTCAAAGCCATGTATTCTTATTACCTGGATAAGATGATCGATGAGGTTTATAAAGAAAGCGTATTGTTTCCCCACCTGGATTCTTTGAAATTATTGCTGGCACCTTACGTGGAAAATGATCTCTATTATACATTAGATTATGGCTTCAGCATAGATGATTTCAACAATGGATTTGAACAATCTGTGCCGTATGCGCATGTCACGAAAGGAATCAAACCTTTTATTGCAAGTCGCAAATCAGCCACCAAGCAACAACTTCAATTAATGGAGATTCCTCCTGTTATTTATAATCTCACCAACTATCCATCATCATCACAGACCAGGTATGTAACAGTTGCTGTTGAAGATGACCAGGGGATTGATCTTGTGGAAGCATTGATTCAAATAAATACTACAGGGCCTGTCGATCATTTTCAAATGCTGGATGATGGACTTCACGAGGATGGTTTAGCAGGAGACAAAATCTATGGATTGATCCTACCATCCCCTGACACCTGTGATGTATTTGAATATTCAATCAAAGCAAAAGATATCCAGGGCAATGAAAGTAAATATCCCGTGTGTGGTTCAAAACTGCTCACAATTTGCAATTCCGCTCTTTCGCTTGCTGTAAATGAATTGATGGCCAGCAATGAAACCATTGAAGCTGATGAGTTTGGTGAATATGAAGATTGGGTAGAAATCTACAATTATGGTGCAGAGCCTGTTTATCTCGGTGATCGATACCTGTCTGATAAGGCGGACAATCCAACTAAATGGAAGTTTCCGGAAATTTCCATTCAGCCCGGTGAATATTTGCGAATCTGGGCGGATGAAGATGGAGCACAGGGAGATTTGCACGCTAACTTCAAACTCAGTGCAGCGGGTGAATACATTGGCATCTATGACAGCGACGTGAACGGAAATGCACTGATCGATGGAATTGAATTCGGGGAGCAACCAACAGATATCTCCTTTGGACGCTTGCCAAATGGGAGCGGGCCATTTCAATATCTGATCCCAACACCTGGCGCTATGAATGAGGCTATTTCTTTCGTAGAAGAAGGATTACCCATTGTTCAATATCAACTTTATCCTAACCCGGCCCATGATATGGTATGGATAAAAGCAGATCAAACACTAAAGACTAATCACTATATGGAAGTGATGGATGTCTATGGTAAAGTGTTACTTTCAAAATCGTTTTCGGAAATAATTTCGCTGGATGTCAGCAGTCTTCCTGCGGCGATTTATATAGTATGCTTTAAAAACCACGGGAGTATCAGCGGGATGAGAAAATTAGTAAAAGAATAACTTTAGCAGTTTCGTTGAATGAGTATCGATTTTACCACATTTCCTTTCAAATTCCTGCTCAACCTTCGGTCGTATATCGAACACGTGCTGAAGGTGGGTGAAGATTCTCCAGGTCTTGTTCCGAGCGAAGTCATATCCGGTATCAAAATGCACATTCGTGATCACCCGGAATTGATGGAGATTTTCGAAGAGGACAAGGACCTGGCACCCTACCAGGAATTTTTCAACATATTATTTTCAACACTGCTGCCCCTTCGCGGAGGGAGTTCTTCTTTACAGGGTATTACTTTGCCTTTCACTGCAGTTCCATATCTGGTCGCAACAGAACCATATGAAAAGTTAGTCGATCCTGTACAACACGATTTCTCTGTTACTGAAATATCTATTTCAGGGGAAGTGATTGACGCCCGGGTATTGTATGGATATAAGTCCATTCTCAAAAAATTCTACAACCTCGAATTAAAAGTTGATCACCCGATTATCTGCGAAGTATTTACATCGAATACTGGTTTATGCAGGTATTTTAAATTGATTGGCCAGGGACTGTTTATGGATGTTATTGCCTTGGGGCCTTTGCCAAAATTTGATGCTAATGATCTGCAGCAATTATTGGAAAGAAAATTTGATCCGGACGAATGGGCAAATAAGTTGCCGCCAGAACTTTTCCTGTTCACGGGCTTTACGTTGACCACCCTGATGGATGTAACCACCGAGGAAGCAATCACCCGTCTTCAAAGAAATCTCGCCAGGCGTGATTTCGATGACCCGGAATGGTTTCAACACATTCGAACGGAAATTCAAAACCTGTTTAGACTCCAGGGCCTTCGTTTAGGGATTGCCACTGTTCAACGTGATGGATCATTAAATCATACGTCCCAAAATCCGCTATGGAATAGTTTATTAATAAAAGAACTGGCCGGAAATGAAACTAGTCCAAATTGTCTTGCTCTTTACGAAGAGGTGATCAGGAATGGCCAGACAGTCATTATCGAAGAGTTGCAAAATTCTTCGCGAGCTGAACATCCGTTAGTCAAAGGGATAATAGCATTAGGATATAATAACCTGGTATTGATACCACTCTATTACCTGGATCGACTGATCGGTATCCTGGAGTTAGCATCACCCATTCGTGGGGAGATCAATGGACTTTCGCTTTTCAAGATCAACCAGGTCAAACCGATTTTCGCCATCGCGCTGACACAGTTGCAGGAGGAATTTGAAAATAAAGCGGAGGCCATTATGATGCAACAGTACACTTCTATCCATCCTGCCATTCGATGGAGATTCCGGCAAGCCGCTATTCGCTTAATGGAAGAAGACAATATCACTATCGAACAGGAAAATATAGTTTTTGAAGATGTATATCCTTTTTATGGAGCATTGGATGTAAGAGATTCCTCCCGGAAACGAAGCCAGGCTATAGCAAAAGATCTATTACTGCATTTGCATTCTGCCCGGGAAGTGCTGCAAAAAGGATATGATCTGTTGGCCATTGACATCCTCGAAGCCCTGATCATTGATATTGAGAAACGAAGTGATAAAGTGCGTTCCTCTTTTGTTTCAGGAGATGAGACAGAAATCACCTTGTTTATTTTAGAAAAAGTAAATCCCATCATTCAGCATCTTGAACAACATTATCCTGCAATGGGAGCCAGCGTGGAAGAATATCGCACGATGATCAAAGCGGATAGAGGAATTTGCACCAGGCATCGTAAAGGGTATGAAGAATCCATTACCATGATCAACCAGGTGATTGCTAAAAGCCTGGAAGAAGAAGAAAAGGAAATGCAACGGTTGTATCCTTGCTATTTTGAAAAATACAGGACAGATGGAGTGGAGTATAATATCTATATCGGTTCCTCCATTGCCAAAGGAAGGCCATTGGACCTGCTTTATCTCGATAACCTGCGGCTTCGGCAATTACTGTGGACCTGCCGCATGATCAGGGAGGTTGCACAATTGCAGCCGCGCTTGCAGGAATTGACGGTGCTGGATGGACAGGTCATGAATAATCATGATCACGATGTCGAAGAACAGCGGATGACCATTGCTCCATTAATCCTGGCCTACGTAACGCCGATCACCTTGAACTTCCGTCATGATGAAAAGCGCCTTGAAGTAGATGGTGCTTACAATGTCCGGTATGAAGTGCTGAAGAAACGCATAGACAAAGCAGTCGTGGTGGGTAGCCATGAGCGCGTTACTCAACCGGGGTGTATTGCGATCATGTATACGAGGGATGAAGAAGGATTACTGTATGAAAAGCATTTGGAGTATCTCGTGAAGAAAAACATGATTTTGCCGGGTTGGGAAAAACTGGTGCTTGATCCTTTGCCCGGGGTGGATGGATTGCGGGCATTAAGAGTGAAGGTGAACTTGCCATAACTGGCAATGAATGGAAATCAATAAAATAATATCCAACCCCAAATGGTACTATTGAACATTTATGTATTGATCCTGTTATCCCCTAAAGAAATTAAACCCTAAAAACTATGCAACCTAAAATTGGCCTTACTGATAAGAACCTGAAAGCTGTCTGCACTTTATTAAACAATTGTTTGGCGGACAGCGTAATGCTTTATATTAAAATCCGCAAATTCCACTGGAATGTGAAGGGTGACAATTTTATGGAATTACATAAGTTGTTTGAAAGCCATTACGACCAGGTGCAGGAGGCCATTGATAACATCGCGGAACGGGTGAGTCAATTGGGCGGCATGGCTTTTGGTACCACCAGTGAGTTTGCAAAAAATTCTTCCATTAAAGAATCCCCCGGAAAAAACCCGGCCAATAATTTAGATATGATCAAAGAATTGTTGTCGGATCATGAAACCATCATCCAGGGATTGCGAAAAGGCATTGACCAGGCTGCAGATCAATTGAAAGACCAGGGCACCGCAGACTTTTTGACTGGCCTGATCCAGGATCATGAAAAGATGGCCTGGACGTTGAGGCGGTATTTCAAATAAAGTACTTGCTTTGTTGAATGAGTATCGACTTTACCAAATTTCCTTTCCAATTCAGGCTAAATCTTCGGTTGTGTATCGACCACGTGCTTAAGTTGAGTTAAACTTCACCGAAACTTATTCCGACGGAAGTTATATCCGGTATCAAAAAAGCTTTGCACGGCCGGTCTGAATTTATAATTAATATATACTAATAAGAAATTTAGTGAAAAGGTAAAATTTCAAGAACATGTTATATATTAGAATACTGATCAGATAGTTATTCGATTTATACAATTGATTGCCAAAAACAGATGTATTAAGAAAAAATATATTTAAATACGTAAATAGGATTGTTGTTTATTTTGTTAAATTAGAGAAATTTTAATTAATCATAAAACTTAATCTTATGCAAAATCTAACTATCTGTTCTATTTTATTTGCGCTGTGTTTTATTTCCTGTAGCAAGAAAGTTGTTCCTACTGCACCATCTCCTCAACTACAACCTGTTACGATTGGCACACCTAGCAATTGTCCCATTGAACAACCAAATTGGAATTCAGTGGAGGTAGGTATTAGTTCTGAGCAAAAGGTTGAATTATTAACCTCTTTGCTAACAACTTTTAAAGCTGATAATAGTAATACTAAAACACAGGATATCCTAAATGCTCAAGGTGGACTTACTGCTGAGTTTACAAATTCATTTAATCAAACAATAAATTCATTGGAATCCAGATCATATAAAATTAGTCAGGATGTTCAGGATTTGATTGTTAGTGCGAGAAATTTAGCTTGTGATATACATGCAGGAATTTATTCAGGGGATAATAGAAATAAAGCCGAATTAAAACTTTTAGATATTCGATCTGAAATTCTTCAATTGAAAAAAAAAGCAGAATCGAGGTAGTAGTCCAAAAATTAAACTTCATTTCAAATCAGGATTTATCTAAGGAATATGTTAAATATTCTAATCTAGATTCAATTTTCATTCCACTTCAATTAACATTTTTTGTTTCTAATTTTAATGACCAGGATTCAATTGAATTATCTAGTATTTCATTAAAACACGAATACACGATCCATTATTCTGAACCTAAGTGGACCTCAAGCATGCTTTTATCGCTCCCAAATTTATTGAACCTTGAGAAATATAAAATTGAAGAGGAAAGGGATCAGTACGAATACCTTAGCGATTGGAGTAAAAAGCTTTTTTCTGAGGATTATAATCCGTTATTAGAGAAAAGAATATTAAATGAGGTTTATAATTCCAAGGATTTATTTGGTGAAGGCTTTTATTTAAATCAGTTTGAATTACGGGAAGATAACTATCATGTTGATGATCAACAATTTATTGATTTAGGCGTTTATACTATCCATGAAGCTGCTTCCGATTTTTTATTGGAGGAGAAGTCTATTATTATTAATGCAGGGGAGTCTAAAAAATTTGTTTTCAAATTTTTATTACGCAAAGAATTACTAAGAAAATTCAAACAACTTAATTTTGGATATAGTTCGGAATTAAGTGGTTATAGTGGCGAATTTGAACCTTATATACTTGATAATGCTACTTATGAAGAAGAAGAAATTGATATGAATTTTATTAATACAATAGATTTAAAAGTAAATTTTTTGTTTACAGATTATGGGAAAAAAGGTAATTATCTATTCACTAAATCGTGGAAACACATTGAATAATATGCGAAAAGATTAGTTGTTTATTAGATGGAATCTTCGTCCATGTTGACCCCTACTTTCCATTGATATTAGCCCCCGACCTACTCCAAATATTTCATTCGTTTAAAATGTGGATTTAGTGAGCTAATATAAGATAATTAAATACGTTTGCTTTAGCTTTTTTACCCCTCATCGGGATTTGAACCCATTTCCTTGGGCTACGCCAGTTGAGCGATTCCCGTAATATTGTAATTAAGAGAGCCCGACGCAAGTCGAACCTTCTTTTATTGTTATGTTCTATATGAATTATTTCGCAAACGCATACTTGGCCCCCACATTAATAAACACATATCCGGTGACGTTGTAACCTCCGGAAATCCAACAGGTGGTCCATCCATCAGCGACACCAATCCTGTTTCAAAAAATGGATATAGATTTTCGGATGCTTTGTATTTCAAACCAATTGCAGGCATCATGGTAAAATTGGTATTGAATATTGATTCATCTTCAACCTCGGTGGCGCTGTTATTATAAGAGACGACAAAAAAAGAAAGTCCAAGTCCTCCTATTACATACGGCTGCCATTTGGCTGTTGGATTCAACGTGTATTGAATCGTAAAGACAACAGCAGCTACGGTTATTTTGGATCCGTTGCCAAGGGTGGATGGATTGGGGGCGTTGTGGGTGAAAGTGAATGTAGATTTGAATATATGAACTCCTGCTTACCTGACAAGAGGTCATACTTTGCCTACATTAAAAACTTAGACACATCATTCAAAAATTGGCCAGTAAATTGACGTATTTTAGGTTGAATACACCTATTTAATTCCCTGATTTACAGGAAAATCGAAAAAAATGCGTGCCAGTCGATTAGAAAATACGAGACTTGATTTGTCGGCTTCTGTAGACCGAGATAAAAAAAATGCATTAGGGCAGTTCCTTACTCCACATGCCATAGCGCAGTTCATGGCCAGTTTGTTTCATTTGGTTGATAATAGTGAAGCCAAGATCTTAGATGCTGGTGCAGGAATTGGATCACTAACAGGTGCCCTGCTAGACAGAATAATTGAATTTGATATTCGTAAATCTGAGGTATTTGCATTTGAATTTGATAATGAAATTCTGCCCCATTTACAACAAACACTTAAGGAATATTCAGCCAAATTTTCCAAGCTTAAGAAGCAGCTTAAAGCTCACCTCCTCCATCAGGATTATATTGAATACAGTTCTTTGAATTTCATTTCCGATTGGCATACGCCTTTCGATTTTGCAATTCTGAATCCTCCATATGGAAAAATTAATAGTAACTCCCGATATCGGTCAATATTGAGAGAATCCGGAATAGAGACAGTCAACCTTTACACAGCCTTCGTCGCTTTAGCCGTCAAGCAGCTTGCATTTGGGGGACAACTTGTAGCTATCATTCCGCGAAGTTTTTGCAATGGACCATATTACAAGCCATTTCGGGAATTGATACTCGGCAATGCAAGTCTAGAATATATCCATCTGTTTGATTCACGTAAAAAGGCCTTTAAAGAAGATGGTGTACTTCAAGAAAATATTATTATTCATCTTATCAAAGGCAAGAAACAATCCCAGAAGGTTATTATATCCACTTCTCATGACATTGACTTTAGTCGGATTCAAAAGAAAAAATTCCCATTTAGACAGATTGTATCACCACTTGATGTCGATAAATTCATTCATATACCCAACGAGAACGTAGACGTACAGTCTATTGCACCAAAACACATTGATTGCTCTTTAGAGAAGTTAGGAGTTAATGTTTCGACAGGACCGGTTGTTGATTTTAGGATGAAAGAGTACTTACTAAAAGAGCCTTCCAAATCAAGTGTACCACTTTTGTATCCAGCCCATTTTAATGGATGGAAGATTAAATACCCAGTCCCTAATTTCAAAAAATATAATGCCCTAGCTTTAAATGAAGTTACTTCGAGATGGCTCTATCCTAATGGATTCTATACAGTTGTAAGGAGATTTTCATCCAAGGAAGAAAAAAGGAGAGTCGTGGCCTGTGTTTTACGGCCTGAAGATATTAAGACAAAACTAGTTGGATTGGAAAATCATTTGAATGTGTTCCATGTTAACCGGAAAGGTCTGTCCGAGGAAATGGCATATGGTCTCGCAGCATATTTAAATTCTAAATACGTTGATAATGTATTCAGGACATTCAGTGGCCATACACAGGTAAATGTAACCGATTTAAGGAAGATAAAATATCCAAACAAAAGAGCACTATTAATACTTGGCAAATGGGCAATGTCACAAAAGGTATTTGATTACATGGCAATAGATAAAAAGGTAGAGAAATTATTATGAGTAAGATCGATGAAGCATTAGATATTCTGGTCCAACTGGATTTTCCAAGAGGTCAGCGTAATGAGCGTTCTGCTCTTTGCTTATTGGCGTTACTCGATCTAAAAGAAGAAAACACTTGGAATCAAAGCTCAAACCCATTAATTGGCATTACTCCGATCATGAACTTTGCCCGTGACTACTATGGCAAACATTACAAGCCAAACACGAGGGAAACTTTTCGCAGACAAACAATGCATCAATTTGTTGATGCTGGAATTGCTATAATAAATCCTGATGATTCTTCTCGTCCTACGAATTCCCCAAGAACTGTGTATCAAATTGAACCAGGGATTAGAATGGTCCTTGTGTGTTACGGGATGAAGGAATGGAACGAACTGCTTCCTATTTACTTGCAAAAACAAAAATCTTTAGCCGCGAGGTATGCCAAAGAAAGGGAAATGGCACAGGTTGCTGTAACAGTTGGTGATGATGAAGTAATTTATTTTAGTCCTGGAAAACATAGTGAACTCATTGGTCAGGTTATCAATGAATTTGCACCAAGGTATGCACCTGGGGCAGAACTTATCTATGCTGGAGATACAGGTAGAAAATTTGGTTATTTTAATGAAGCAGCTCTTCTTAATTTGAATGTAAAAGTTAACGAACATGGTCAAATGCCTGATGTTATTCTGTACTATAAGACAAAAGGCTGGCTCCTTTTAGTCGAAGCCGTTACTAGTCATGGCCCTGTCGATGGAAAGCGACACGAAGAATTAGCTGAATTATTTAAGAACACCAAAGCAGGCTTGGTATATGTGACGGCTTTTTTGACTAAATCTACAATGGCAAAATATGTTTCCGAGATAGCATGGGAAACTGAAGTATGGGTTGCTGAAGCACCAAGTCATCTTATTCATTTCAATGGTAATAGATTCTTAGGACCATATCAAATTGAGCCTGCCAAGGTTAAATAGTGGATCCAAATTGCACAACTAATATTAAGTGCTCGACCTATTCGATATGTTAAACCAAGGTAGAGATCTCATGCTGATCTTAATGAAAAAAGCGAGCATATTTTCATGCATTAATTGTGGCACTTAAGCCAGGACTATCGTAAACACCTACCAGACATTTCTTCACATTAACCACCAATTACCTCTTTATAAGTAAATTCATTGATTCCATATAGCTTAATAATCTCCATTTCTAACGTTCGAGTATTTTTATCGTCTAAAAATTGTTTTACGTTTATTTGTCGTAAAGTAACTAATGTCGTAGAGTCAATTATTTTTCTTTGTTTTTCAGGCTTGGCTTCACCATGAACAAATAATTTGTTAGGCTCCTCACCAGGTTCATAACAGTTATTAAGTAGAACCCCACCTAATGGATTGCTAATATTTCTAGCAACTTTACCCATTCCCTGATATTCTTGTAAATATGTTGGAACCAAAAGAAGATCAATTTTGTCTTTTCGTTGAACTAATTGAACTACACTTGAATAATCGACGATTTCAAGGCAAATAAGTGCTGCTATTCCAAGTCCAAAGGCTTTAGTGTAATATATAATTCTTTGTGACGGAATGTAAATTTTCTCATTTTCTTCAACAGCGCTTATATGCTTGTAATACTTAATATAATCTACGCTAGAAGATTCCTCAGGGCCAGGAAAAAATATATATCCTCTATTTAAATAAGAATCTTTACAATGCATTGACCCAGCGATTATCAAGCATTCATTTTCATTAGCGATATTTTTTGCATATTTTATTGCTTCCTCATTTTCGGTCCCATCCGGGTTTTGTGGCATGCCTAGTTCATTAATACAAATAATATTTGCTTTGTATTTATTGACTGCAAAAGTGAGGGCTTTCTTAAACTGTTCAAGCAATATGGCACATGCCGAAGCATCATAAAAATAGACTTCAAGATCCTCTGGGAAAGGCAGTTTATTAACATTTCTTACAAGTTGAGACTTGAGCTTGGGAAGAGATATGCTAACCAAATTTACCGTTGATTTTTTTTTGTCCTTTAAACTTGTTTTAATTTCAATGATCGTGCTTATTTTATTAGCAGTATAACTAAATGGATTAGCATTCTTTTTCACAGAAGTTGGATTTTCAAGTAAAGGGAACACCTCTATTTTGCTTAGAGGTAAAAATATCGAATTTTAAAATTACGATATTGAGATTGGATTGAGAATGTTTTCAATTATTTTGGCAACCTTCAAGGATGAAATCTTTGCTACAATCCCATCGGTAGATTCATCATATCCAATTCCCTCTATTATAGTATTATTATTTATTTTTTCAATTTTATATAATACATTACTATCTCGTAAAATATTGTCTTTGTTTACAAAACTCACATTTGATGTTGCCCATTGACCACTTGTTAATTCATTTTCATTGAATAGAGATTTATAATAACTTTCAATAAGTCTTTTTGCTTCTGCCTCATCTGAAAATAGTTCTTGGAGTTTAAGATCAATATCATCAAACAAATCAAGATACTTTCCTAGCTTTTTATCTGTAATGCCAAAAGTTAGGATTGTAAACTCACCAATTGATTTTGGATCTTTATCAAATTCATTTTTTACAGCTTTTGTAAATATTTCTCGATTAATTGCACAACACTTATCAGCTATTTTGTTAAAAGTCTCTTTGACATTTGATAATTTTGTTTTATCATCTAATGGAATCCCTCCTTTTAAAGATACACGTGTCCAATTTTTAGTGGATGAATTTTTGAAGCACACAGCTGTTGTTGATCTTACTTCATATTCGGATACGGACGTTGTAACCGTGATAACAGGGAAATCGATTATAAAAGCTTTATTTCCTTCTTCTTCAAATCTTGATGTATTAGAAGGTTCTATTGAAACATCTTCTCCAAGTAATTCTTTAATCCCATGGATAAAAGCAGAAGTATGTGCCTCTACCTCCAAAAAAATACTGTTTGCTATCCGTTGCGCTACTTTCTTTACAAGGCCTGCCCCTGCAGAAGTCAACTGTGCTTTTCTGATGACAGGAAATATTGTTTGTGATACCTGGTTCATAATTTGTGTATTCAGTTCTGTTCTAATAATTCAATTTCCTAAACCCAATGCAGGAACAATCCTAACAATTAAAAGGGGTTGGGTGTCAGAAACAATGGTGTAATAATGGATAGCGCTAGCAGGGCGGTGGATCTGGCTCTGCATCGATTTTAATTGCCTGTAACATGAGATACGTTTTTCTTAGTTTTTCAACAACAAAGAAGAGGTAATCGTTGACTCCTCTCTGTTAAGGATTGTACAAATATAGGCTCATTATGAGCATATTATTCCTACAATACTCAAATATAACGCCAAATTGAAATTTTAGTACGTTTCTCGGTTTTATATTAATCACTGCTATTGGTCCAGGATAGGGATAAAGACTTCCATTTCTCTAATACCTTAAAAATGAGCATTATGGATAGCGAATTCAAACCCATGACCTTACCGCCGCTTGCAAAAGAGCTAGGCGGGATGCTTTAGCC
>JADMIO010814514.1_pt1:35000-50046 | contig 50046 bp, 30 predicted proteins | sample 8958161 | NCBI WGS metagenome assembly JADMIO01 (sample SAMN16585339, study PRJNA669376) | soil metagenome | isolation source: Crop rotation soil | place: USA: Cullars Rotation, Alabama | collected 2011
ATTATCCTCGTCCTTTACCTTCCCTGTTTTTCCAAACCTCCTTGATTACCTTTGAAAATCAAGACTTTATCCCGGGAATTCCAGCCTGATGATGCAAAACGTGAAACCCATCCCCACCTACCAGGCCCTCTGGCTCATCACCTTTGCCTGGGTCACCTTGTTTTTCATCCCCCGGATTTCCGAAAAAGGAATGTTCATCGATGGCCTAGTCTATACCACACTGGCTCATAATCTATCAGAAGACATCGGGACTTTCTGGAAACCTGTGATGTACAATTCAGGCTTCCTCTTTCAGCAAAACAAAGTTTTCTATGATCATCCTCCCCTGATGTTTGGTATCGAATCCGTTTTTTATTCCCTCTTTGGTCTGCAAACCGAATGGATTTATAACACCCTTATCTTACTACTGCTGCTGATTTCCATGTTGCAGATTTTCCGGCTCTTTGAACCCGAAAAGCATGCAGGGTGGTACCTCGGATTTCTTCCTGTTTTCTTTCTCTTTATGATTCCTGAATTGATCCAGAAGATCACTTATAATCTTTTGGATACCACCTTAGCGCTGTTCACAGCCGTAGCAGTGTATTGTTTGTTGAGAGCCATTCATCGTACCGGTAATATTTTACTTTGGTCCACTGCTGGTGGTGTATTCACCGTTTTGGCTTTTCTTACCAAGGGACCTGTAGGCTTATTTCCTTTAGCTACTCCATTCCTGTATTTCATTTTTTATGACCAGGAAAAAAGTTGGAAGAAACCATTGATAGCCACTATGATGGTTACCGTCATTCTTCTTTTGGCAGGCGCTGCACTATATGCCTATTTACCTTCTCATCAATTTTTTGATCATTATTTAAATCAACAGGTCATTGCCTCTATGAAAGGAGAGCGCGAAAAAGCTAATACCATTTATAATCACCTTTCTATTTTCAAAAAAGTTTTTGTGCAAATTTCTCCAATGCTGATTCTGTCAGTCATCCTATGGTGGATTCGAAGAAAAGCTAAATCAACTTCTTATGGAACTGCAAACAAAACAGCATGGCTGTTTTTGATGATCGCATTTTCAGCTTCAGCCCCCATTGCGATTAGCGCCAAACATCACAGCTTTTATTTATTCCCCAGTTTTATCTTTTTCGCCCTTGCTTTTTCATTTTTTCTCTCTGCCTATTTTCCATTGTCCTGGTTAATTGCAGTTAAAAAAATAAATTTCATTCCGGCTTTACTGGCCATGATCGCTATAGTTACCATCAGTATCTATTCTTTTTCCAGGAAGGAAAGGTATTATCATTCACACCGCGAAGTTTTGCAGGAAATTGAATCTTTCGCACCGAAAATTCCTGTGGGTTCACTGATCGGAGCTGAAAGTGATATTCTCAACAGGCGTGGAGATGTGTGTTGTTATCTTGAAAGATATTATCAAATCCGCATGGATCCTTTGGCAAATTGTTGTTCCTATTTTCTTGCCCGCACATCGATGTTGCCTGATTCAAATATGCATTCCGTGATCACAACCAAAAATTTTGTTCTGTATAAAAATGATCACCTCGGTCAATAATATAAATACGCCGGGATTGACCCGGCGCGTTCCAATCAATAACCGTTGACTAGAGGAAACAAAGAATAAACCAGCATTGCGATGGAATCGTGACCGCCAGGTCTCCTGGTTCTGGGGAATTAATTCTTATGGATTTTCGATTTTTTGATGGATAGTTAGTTTCTGTTCTTCACTTTGATTGATGATCAGGAAAAATCCGGGAAGGCACTTTGGGCATGTCTTCCCGGAATGAATAGAGTAATTCTACTTTTCCCGGTCGTATTCTTTTTATACCGGGATAGTGTGGTACTAATAGTTTCTGCGATTACCGCGATTGCCACGATCCTGGTCGTACCTGCGGTCATCATCATTTCTGCGTTGGCGTCCTGAATACTCTTCATCATTCCAACGGGAATATTGCTGATCATCCTGGTTGCGGTTGCGGGAATCATAGCGGCGCTGATCATCTTCAGCATATCCATTCCAACCTGCACGATTGTATTCATCGTTGCGATTGTAGGAATCCTGGTTACGACGGGAACCACCATAATTTTCCTGGTAATGATTTCCTCTTCCATAAGGATCCTGGTTGCGATTGCGATCTTGCTCCCAATCGCTGTTCCTGTTGCGATCATAACCACGAGATTGTTCTTGTGAATAATCTCCACGATCGCTTCGACGGTCCCTGTCGTTCCAATCATTTTGAAAATAATTGTTACTTGACCTGCTGTCACGGGATGATTGGCGATCAGATTCATAGTCATAGCGATCTTCAAATCGCCTGTTTCCGTATTGACCGTTTTCCTGTCGCGAATTTCCATAGCGTTGATCATCTCTATCACGATCCTGACCCTGTTGAGAACCATAAGACCTGTTGCGATCGGAATCATATTCATTCCTGTCTCGGTTAGAGGAATATGAATCGTCATTCCGGTAAGAATCGCGATCCTCATCCTGGTTTCCATAACCTGACTGCATACGGCTTTCGTTAGAGCCCCGGTATTCCATTTCAAAATCATCTTCATATCCGCGACTGGATGGACGATTTTGATTGGAGGTGTTGCGAGAAGTGTTGTTACTCCTGCTACCTGACCTCGAACGAGAGCCGGATGTGCTCTTGCGGGCCGGTGTTTTTGTGGATTTAGGTGTTTTGGCCATAATGAACAAATGTTTTGTTTAGCGATGACTCACTAATTTTTATGAATGATTAATTAGGATTTTGTTTTTTTAGTGGATTGGGCAGTGGGTTTGGCTACCATTTTCGGAGTGGCTTTATCTTTTTTCATAAAGCTTGTTTTTTCATCTTCCTTACTGGCATCATTAGTTTTGCTCTCGATGGTTTCATCTGCATCTTCTTCTTTATCCTCTTCCTCCTCATCATCATTTTCATCCTCTTCCTCTTCCTCATCCTCTTCCTCCTCTTCCTCTTCTTCTTCAAGGGCTTCCCAATTGATGGTGCCAGCGGCTTCCGATAATTTTCTGTCTGCTTCTTTTTCCTCTTCCAGGATTTCATTCAGCAGATCAGCGGCTTCCTGTTCGTCGAGCATTTCAGCATAAGTGGCCAGGCAACCGTAAGTGGCGATTTCATAATGCTCCACTTTTTGTGCAGCGCAGATGATGCCTGCATCCCGAACAGGTCCTTTTTCCATTTCATCAAAGATTTCATTAGCCTCTTCGATTAAGCCTTCCATGGCTTCACATTTTTTCGCTGTGGCTTTCATACCGATGAGTTGAAAAACTTCTTCCAGCTTACGCACCTGGCCATGTGTTTCTTCGAGGTGTTGCTCAATTCCATCTTTGAGTTCTTCCGAAGAAGCATTCTTAATCAATTTGGGTAAAGCTTTGGTGAGTGCTTTTTCTGCCCAATACATGTCCTTCAACTGCGCGATGAAAAGCTTACGTAGTCCTTCTTCATTTTTTCCGCTGGGATAAGTCGCGGTAGTGGTGTACGGCTCGTTGGACCACTGATTTTTACCATTGGATTGGGGATGATTTCGGCCTCCTCTTTCGTTTTGATAACGGTGATGATCGCTTTCAAAACGACCATCGCGGTTGCGGGACTGATATTGATCTCCATAATGCCGGGAGGTATTCCTGTCATATTGATCATTGTAACGAGCAGTGGTGTAGCGATCTTCCCGATTGCGGTTTTCATAGTTCGGATATTGATTTTGTTGCCTGGAGTTTTGATCATATTGGTTATCGTAGCGGTGATGTTGTTGACTGACATACTGGTTTCCTTGTCGACGCTTGTTATCGTCATTTTGTCTGTAGTGGCTGTTTCCAAATGATGGTTCGCGACCATAAGAAGATGAATTGGTTGATCGTACATTTCTGTTGTTGGATACTGGGGAGGTGTTTCGATTGGAGTTGGTTCGTGATGATGATGTTGCAGGTGATGTGTGTTGGCCGGTAGTTGATTTTCCTTTTCCACTGTTGGATGATGTGACGGAACTGGATGAAGTCCTGTTTGACTTACGCGCTGGGGTTGTAGTACCTGTTTTTCTCGGTGACATGATGATTGATTTATTTGTTTAAAGAAAAAGCAGGGCTTCCGGGGGAAGCCATCTATTGGAGAGAAAATGGATTAATGGATTAGGGGATCAACTATTGAACGCAAAAATGAGATAGCACCCTTTATTTAGTGTTATATCCATTTTGAAATTTTTTATACAATTGTCACGCTCACCGGTAGCACAAAAAAAAGAGCCCTGCAAGTGCAGAGCTCTTTTTTTATTCAGTAGAAAAAAAGGAATTATTCCTTTTCTTCTTTTCCGCCTTTCAACGAATCTTTCAATGCCTGTAATTCATCCATCTTACCTTCAACAGCAAGTTGTGCTTGCTTTGGCCAGGTTTCAGGATCATGCACTTTGTAACGTGCACCTTGTTCAGCCAGGATCTCGCGAATGGCTTCAGGATTGGAACCAGCTAAATCAGCATAGGTATTAATTCCTGCAGCATTCAGGATTTCAGCAATCTTAGGGCCGATACCTTCAATCAGTTTCAGATCATCACCACCTTCAGCTTTGGCTTTTGTTGCTTTAACTTTTGGTGCTTCCTCTGCCACTGGTGCAGCTTCCACTTCAGGAGTTTCCTCAGCTTTAACTTCCTCCACTTCTATGTTCTCCTCAGCCTTAGCCTCCTTCTTCGCCTCAACTTTCTCAGCCTTAGCCTTAGCCTCTGCCTTTGGTTTCGTTTCTTCCAATTGCTCTTTCAATTGTGAAAACATCGCCATGTCTCCTAAAGTAGTAGGCTCGTATTTCGCCTGCTGCTCTTTGATCACCTTATTGGTTTCAGCTCCTTGTTTCTTACGCTCTTCTTTCACCACATCTTCTGCTTCACGCTGGATATCCTCGAGGTAACGCAAGTGAGACACCATGATACGCTTGTCATCGCGATTGAATTCAATCACTTTGAATGTCAGCGTTTCATCCACCTCAGCCATCTTGCCATTCTCTTTGCGGAGATGACGGGATGGAGAGAAAGCTTCAAGTCCATAAGGTAACTGTACAATAGCACCTTTATCATCACGCTTGATCACGGTAGCTTCATGATAAGAACCTACAGGGAATACATTTTCAAATGTGTCCCATGGATTTTCTTCAACATGCTTGTGTCCAAGAGAGAGTTTCCTGTTTTCACGATCGATGTCCAGGATTTGTACTTGCAGATCTGCACCCACCTTGGTGAATTCAGAAGGATGTGCAAAACGCTTGGTCCAGGATAAATCGGAAATGTGCACCATGCCACCGATACCGTCTTCGAGTTCAACGAATACACCATATGGCGTAAGGTTTTGAACACGGCCAGTATGCTTGCTGCCCACAGGATATTTCTTTTCAATTTCCATCCATGGATCAGGAGTCAATTGCTTCAACGACAGTGACATCTTTCTTTCTTCATGATCGATGGTCACTACTTTGCACTCATACTCTTGACCGACGGTGAAATAATCACGAGCGTGAATTGGCTGATTGCTCCAGCTTACTTCTGAAACGTGGATCAGGCCCTCAACACCCGGAGTGATTTCCAGGAATGCTCCGTAATCTTCAACGTTGACGATCTTACCTTTAACAACATCACCTTCTTTAATGGTGTCGCCAACAACATCCCAAGGATGTGGTTGGAGTTGTTTGAGGCCAAGAGAGATTCTCTTCTTGTTTTCATCAAAGTCAAGTACCACGACATGTACTTTCTGATTAATCTCCAGTACTTCAGATGGATGGTTGATACGTCCCCAGCTGATGTCAGTGATGTACAACAGACCGTCGACACCACCAAGATCCATGAAGGCTCCGAAGTCGGTGATGTTCTTAACAACACCTTCGAGTACCTGTCCTTTCTCAAGTCCTGAGATAATAGCTTCGCGTTGTTCAGCAAGATCGCTTTCGATAAGCGCTTTGTGAGATACCACTGCATTCTTGATATTCTCATTGATCTTGACCACTTTGAATTCCATCGTCTTGCCCACGAATTGATCGTAGTCAACGATCTGCTTGATATCAATTTGTGATCCGGGTAGGAATGTTTCCAAGCCACCAGCATCTACGATCAGACCACCTTTGGTTTTGCTGATTACTGTACCATTAATGATGGTTCCGTTGTTGAAAGAGTCAACAAGACGTTCCCATGCTTTCAGCAATTTTGCTTTGCGGCGGGATAACACGAGTTGTCCTTTCTCATCTTCCTGGCGCTCAACATATACATCGACTTCATCGCCGATCTTGAGGCCATCGATGTCTTTGAATTCTGATAAAGCGACAAGACCATCAGATTTGAAGTTGATATCCAGTACGGCGTCACCACCGGTCATCTGGGATACCCTGGCCTTGATCACTTCATTTTCATTTACAGCGCCGAGGGTCTTATCATAGTATCCTTCCAGGCGTGCGCGTTCCTCTTTGGTATAGACGTATTGGTTGATTTTGGAAATCGACCAGTCAAAATCGTCATGTGCGGTTGGAGGAGGAGTAGCTTCTTTTACAGGAGCCTTTACAGTTTCCACCATCTCGGTGGTTTCTGCGATTGGAGTCTCTACGGACTCAGGAGTTGATGTTGTTTCTTCTGACATTTCAGAGAATAATGGGTTTGTACATTCCTAACCCCTTGATTATCAGGAATGGAGGTTATATTCTTTTTCTCCAAGGGACGGCAAAAGTAAAGAGAATTTTGGATTTTGGATTGGGGATTTTGGATTTAGCCCCTTCTCCCCTAATAGTTCGACCTGCTCTTCTTATCCTCGTGGTACAGCTCACCGACCGAGGGGACTTTCTTTTCCGCCATTCTGCCTTTCTGCCTTTCCGCCCTTTTCTCAAAAACCGTACTTTGGACATACCTTCTAAATACGACCTATGGATTCACGCCCCTGGCTGAAAAACTACCCGAACGGACTCCCTGCCAATATTGATATTGACAAGTATCCCAACCTGAATGCTTTCATCACGGAAGCCATGAAGAAGTTTGCCGATAAGGATGCTTTTTATTGTATGGGTAAGAAGCTGACCTATGCCCAGGTAGACAGGATGTCAACTCAGCTTGCGGGTTATATGCAATCGAGGGGATTGAAAGTGGGTGACCGGGTGGCGATCATGATGCCCAATTCATTGCAATACCCGATTGCACTTTTTGCATGCATTCGCGCAGGATTGGTGGTGGTGAATACGAATCCCTTGTATACACCGCGCGAGATGTTGTACCAGTTCCAGGACAGTGGCGTGAAAGGTGTCATCATCGTTGAGAATTTCGCTTCCAACTTGCAGGAGATCATTGGGCAAACACAAATTGAAACTGTCATTGTCACCAGTATCGGTGAAATGTTGGGAGGAATAAAAGGTCCACTCATCAATTTTGTAGTGCGTAAGATCAAGCGGATGGTGCCGAAGTATTCATTGCCCAATACAATCACCTTTAAAGAAGCGGTGGCACAGGGAAAAAGATTTACGATCAAACCGTTTGATGATACACCGGATCGGGTGATTTCGCATCAGTATACCGGTGGTACCACAGGAGTAGCCAAAGGAGCCATGCTGACCAATCGCAACCTGCTCGCTAATATGCTGCAGATCAAATCTTGCCTGGATACCCAATTCCAGGAAGCGAAAGGAGAGATCACCCTTTGCCCATTGCCGATGTATCATGTCTTTGCATTTGTGGTCAATTGTTTGGCGATGATGTCCTATGGATCGATGAATGTGTTGGTGGTGAATGCACGTGACCTGGGTTCTGTCATCAAAGAATTCAAGCGACATAAGATTGCTTTAATGACAGGTGTGAATACTTTATATAATGCATTGCTGAATGAAAAGAATTTCACTGCACTTGATTTCAGCGGGCTACGCGTTGCGGTAGGAGGTGCTATGGCGATTCAGCGATCCGTTAATGAGCGATGGAAAGCAGTGACCGGTATCAATCTCATTGAAGGCTATGGCATGACAGAAGCTTCTCCGGTGGTATCGGTTAATCCAATTGATGGTTCAGGAAAAATTGGAAGCATTGGAATGCCGGTTCCTTCTACGGATGTTCGAATCGTTGATGATGCAGGAAATCTCATGCCGGTCGGACAAGAAGGGGAGATACAAGTAAAAGGTCCCCAGGTGATGTTGGGGTATTACAATAAACCTGAAGAAACTGCAAACACCATTGTCGACGGGTGGCTGCGTACAGGCGATATCGGCATGATGGACCCGGATGGCTATTTTAAAGTAGTGGATCGAAAAAAAGACATGATCATTGTCTCTGGCTTCAAAGTATTCCCCAATGAAATTGAAGACATTATCCAGGCTCATCCGAAAGTGAAAGAGGTCGCTGCAGTCGGTATGCCCAGCGAGAAAAGTGGTGAATGCGTGAAATTATTTGTTGTCAAAAAAGACAAGAGCCTTTCTAAAAACGAATTGCTCGAGTATTGCAAAGAAAATTTGACGGGTTATAAAGTGCCGAAAGAAATTGAATTCAGGGATTCACTTCCGAAAACGAATGTGGGAAAGATTTTGCGTCGTGAATTGCGATGAATAAATTAATATGTAAAAAAGTAGGGGCTCAAAATCTTGAGCCCCTACTTTTTTACATATTAATTTGAATTTCTGCAATTGTAAATCACTTCCTTGCATCCACCCACTTTTTAATCCACTCATAGGTAAGCGACTTCGGACGTTCTAATGGAAGATTCATAATGCGACTCCAGCAAGTGGATGCGAGAACACCAAGCGCACGACTCACTGCAAACATCACCGTGTAATAATTGTATTCCTTCATGCCGTAATGCACCAGGATAGAACCGGAGTGTGCATCCACATTCGGCCACGGATTGCTGACTTTTCCTAAACCACCCAATACTTTAGGTGCCACTTCAAACACTTTCCAAACGATGTTGACATAATCATCATCTGGCATATATTTTTCAGCGAATACTTTTTGTGCAATAAAACGTGGATCCGGTTTACGTAATACGGCGTGACCATACCCGGGGATAATTTTTCCCTGGGAAAGTGTATCCGTAATGTATTTTTCTATCTGCTCATTAGTGGGCTTTGTGGTTCCCAATTGTTTGGTCATTTCAAATATCCACTTGATCACTTCCTGGTTAGCAAGTCCATGCAGCGGACCCGCCAGTGCATTCACACCGGAAACAAATGAATAGTATACATCACTCAAAGTAGATCCCGAAAGATGAACTGCATGTGCGCTCGCATTACCACCTTCATGGTCGGCATGAATCGTCATGTACAAACGCATGAGGCTTTTAAAATCCTCATCTTCCGTGACACCCAACATATGGGCATAGTTACCAGCCCAATCCAGCGAATTATCCGGTTCGATCTGGTCATTGTTACGGAAAGAACGACGATAGATATAAGCAGCCACTTGAGGAAGGCAGGCAATGAGGTCCATGGCATCTTCATAGGTAGCTTCCCAATAATCCTTCTTGTTCATGCCCTCTGCATACTTCCTCGAAAATGAGCTCTTCCCTTGCATGGAGAGTACACCGATTCCAAGCTGGGTCATCGGGTGAGTGGCGGGATCCAGGCTGTCGAGGGTTTTAAAAGTTTGAGCCGGAACCTGGCGTCGTCTTTCCCATTCATCACTCAGCCAATTGACATCCGCTTCACTTGGGATTTCAGAGGTCATCATTAGCCAGAAGAGGCCTTCGGGCAGTGGTTCACCACCTTTAGAAGGCAGCAGGGTTTGCAATTCTGGTATGGAAAACCCGCGAAAGCGGATTCCTTCCTGGGCATCCAACAAAGAGGTTTCCCAGAGCATGCTCTTGATATCGCGCATGCCGCCAAACACCTGGCCGATGGTGACCTGGTCAATAATGGTATTTTCTTGTTCCTTGAGGAAGGGTTTGATTTCGGCAATGGTCGAGGTTGCCTTTTCGTAGAATAGCGATTTCAGTTTGTCCATGGAGAGGATCAAAGAGTGATGTTCAAAGGATGACGCTAAGGTACAGTATTCCATACAAAGTTGGCAGTTTGCAGTTGGCAGTTTGCAGTGTGTATTTGAATCATTATTTTTAAAAGGGAACGCGTTTCACCAACGCTCATTTATTCACCACTGAAAACAACTTACCATGGGTAACTTTAGAGACCTGATCTTGTATCAGAAGGCATTTGAGAATGCAATGATGGTTTATAACTTTTCAAAGACTTTTCCGAAGGAGGAAAAATTTAGTCTTACATCACAGATTCGTGACAGTAGCAGATCAGTATGTTCCTGTACGTCGGAGGCTTATCGAAAAAGGAGGTATGTAAAAAATTGGATCTCCAAACTTAGCGATGCAGACATGGAAAATAGTGAAACTATTGTCTGGCTTGACTTTGCCTTTGCATGTGAATACATTTCAAAGAATCTATATGATGATATGATAAAACGATATGAGGAAACTGGCAAATTGATTAATTATTACAGTGAAAACCCTTCAAAATTTATAAGATAACCAGCTGCCAACTGGCAACTGGCAACTGCCAACTTCACTCCCTATCTTTACCGCATGATAGCTATTGACGATGTTCTGTTAAGCGACGACATTGTAACCAAGCACTTCGTCTGCGACCTCGAAGCCTGCAAAGGAGCCTGCTGCTGGGAAGGAGAGTGGGGTGCACCACTATTGGAGGAAGAGATTTTGAACATCAAATCCGTTTGGAAAAAAGTAGCTCCTTATCTGTCGGAAGAAAGCAGGAAGGTCATTAAAGAAAAAGGCTTTGGTGAGAAATTTGGTGAAGATGAAATATTAGGAACACCGCTTTTAAAAAATGGCGCGTGTGCATATTTGATTTGGGACGGAAAGAACATCGGAAAGTGTGCATTTGAACTCGCATTCGAAGAAGGAAAAACAGATTGGCCAAAACCTATCTCTTGCCATCTCTATCCAATTCGTGTAAAGCGTTTAAAAAATGGATCGGAAGCCTGGAATTACAGCCGCTGGCATATTTGCAATCCCGCTTGTAAGAATGGAAAGAAATTGAAAGTGCCGCTTTATAAATTTTTGAAGTATGCGATTATCCGCGCAAAGGGCAAGAAGTTTTATAAGCAGCTGGAAGCTTGCGCAGCAGGAGTGGAATAATTGGCAATAGAAAATAGGCAATTGACAATTCGAAACACTACTCTCTACTTTCTACTCACAACTTCACCCACGGCCCCACCCCGAGTATTTTGTCTCTCTGAAGAATCCTGTAAAAGTATTGTCCTTGCGGCATGTTATTGACTTCAATCTCCCGGCTAAGATCATCTGCAGTAAACAAGGTAATTCCTTCAGAATTGAATATTTCGACGCGAAGTGAAACAGGATCAAAACCATGCACATCGAAGGTCAAAGAATTTAAAGTGGGATTTGGATAAATAGAAATGGAAATGAAATTATCAGGATTTTCAATTGCCGTGATGGGTAGTTCACAATTTGGTCCAACTTTTAAAATGTATGGATCATAAGTTGAGGTAATTTTTGTTCCAAATACTAAAGCCCCACCATCTTGAGTTGCATTAATTCCATACATCCTGTAATATGCATCAAATCCAATGTATTGATTGCAAAGCAAATTCAAATCAGGATCAATTTTCGAAACATTAAAGTGAGTTGGTGATTGAGTATTACCTGTGATATTAAATTGCCCTGAAAGCCAAATAACAGAATCTTGTAAAAAATCTATACCTCCAAAAAAGGGAGGTGATATTTCTCCCGAATTATCTTGATTAGCAGATGGAATGATCAAGTGTTTTATCTCGTGTAGATTACTATCCACTAATCTTAAATGTTGGCCATAATCCTCGTAATTTAATGATCCGCCAAAATTTTCAAGAATATAATGATCACCCCACGGAATATGAGTTTCAGCTGTGTGGTTAACTCCTACAATTTGATTGTGCCTTTGCTTTCTGTAATTAAAATCTTTATCAAAAAAATTGCATAAGCCATCATCCTTTAGGACATAGCCTTTACGTGAAAAATCTATGGAAACCCATTTTGGCTCAATAGTGTCTAAAAATGGACGCAGTTGATAAGATGAATTCATTTCTAAAAGGAACATTGTCCAACCTAGATTCACCCAATAACCAAATACAAATTTTCCTTCTCCAAGTTTGTTGGTAACTCGTAGATTCTGTACATTTTTACCGCATAATGAAAAAGATGATATCATTTTCAACTCACGCGAAATCAGATTGAAACTTGAAGTAGAAATTATTGATGAACAGGTATCGGAGATTAACTTACCCAATATAACAATACTATCATTATCGATTTCCAAAAACCGCATGGCTACAAATAATGAATCTTGTAAACGGATTTTCTCCAATAATACACCATTCAAATCTAAGATTAGCAAATTGCTTGATGGTGGAGAATTTAATGTATATTCTAATGCAAAGACGTTTGCGTCATTTATTTTTGCATCCAAAATAATATTATTATTTTCCGACAATACTGAATACACAAATGTTGATTGACTCAGTATTCGCCCAAAAGTCAAAAAGAAAAGAACCAGAATTAAATTGATTCGCATTGAATTCCTACTCTATAATTTGCCCAAAACAAAAATCAAAAATTTTAATCACAGCATGGTGCTGGAGGTAGATAAAAATAATGCTTTTGCCCTTAGATTATTAACTTTTAGTTTCCGATAGAGGCGCATTCTTGTGCCTATGAAAAGAAATATACGCTAGCAACGCACTAATCGCCATCAAAAAAGCTCCCAGGAAAAACGGCGCGCCAGGTAAATAAATAGGTGAGCCAGGTCTCACTGACCACGCAAATAAATTGGTCATCATCGGCGGGCCTACCACAGAAGTCGCACTCATCAAACTAGTAAGCGCACCCTGCAATTCACCTTGCTCCCTCACATCCACCTGCCCGGTCATAGTGGCCTGTAATGCAGGACCTGCAATTCCACCAAGACAATAAGGAACCAGGAAAGTCAACAACATCCAGCCTTGCGTAGCAACACCAAACAGAAACATACCAATGGTGTAAAGAATCAGTCCAATGTATATGCTTCGCGCATTTCCCAATCTTGGATTTATAAATCGTGTCAATCCGGCTTGCACTCCTCCAACCAGGAAACCAACAATGCCTAACGATATCGCAATCATCCCCTGTCCCCAACCATATCGTTCCACCGTGTAGAATGACCAATTACTTTGCACAGCATGCGCAGCGAGATACACCAGCGTGATGGAGGCTATCAGAAGATTGAGATTTGGATACTTTCTTAAATGCAATAATGATCCAACAGGATTGGCTCTTTTCCAATCAAAAGGACGCCGATGATCTTTACTCAACGACTCGGGTAATACGAAATATCCCCACATCCAGTTGAGGAAACATAAAATTGCTGCACCAATAAATGGAGCACGAGGTCCAAAATAACCTAATGCACCACCGATCATAGGGCCTATGATGAAACCCAATCCAAACGCAGCTCCGATCATTCCAAAATTCTGCGCGCGATTTTCTTTCGTGCTGATGTCCGCGATATACGCAGCTGCCGTTGTGAAACTGGCTCCGGTGATACCAGCTAAAACACGACCGACAAACAACCATTCAATCGTCGGTGCCCAACTCAGCATAATATAATCGAGACCAAAACCAAAGAGCGACATCAGGATGATAGGACGCCTGCCATATCGATCACTTAGATTGCCAATGATGGGAGAAAAAACAAATTGGGTGATGGAAAAGGCAAATAGCAACCAACCATTGAGACTTGACGCATGGCCGGTATCGACATGCTCCATATTCTTGATGAGGCCGGGCATGATCGGGATGATGATACCCCATCCAATAACGTCAATTAATAAGGTGATGAAGATGAAGCCGATGGCGGCTTTGCGTTGACTCATTATGTGTCGCAAGATAACCACAGTGGGGGCTATACTCCGACATATCCACATCAATATGTACTTTTGCGAGGCTTTTTTGGAAAGGGTCCGAAATAAATTCGCCAGATTTCTCCAAAATCAAGTATATCTAATTAGTTAACAAGTCTTTATACATACATTTTATTGCTATGGCGTTAATCAGTGAGATTCGTAAGCGGAGTTGGTTGTTGATCGTTTTGTTGGCCCTGGCCCTCGGAGGTTTTGTAGTGATGGACATGGTCAGAGCAGGAACGAAGTCAAGAGGAAGAGAATTTGACCTCGGGTCAGTCAATGGAGATAAGCTGGATTGGCAGGAATTCCAAAAAGCAGAACGCATCCTGTATCCCAATTCCACCGGCGATGTCTTCGGACAGCGTACCTACATCTGGAACTTCATGGTGGAGGACAAACTCGTGCGCGCAGAAGCAGATGACCTGGGCTATAATGTTGGTGATGAAGAAATGGAAGAGCTGCAATTTGGTCAGCACCTCAGTCCAATCATTCAGCGCAATTTCCGTGATCCGAATACCGGTCAAATCAATCGTCAATCCCTCGAGCAAATCAAAAACAATCTCGGTACCGGGAAACTTCAACCTCAATTGGAAGAGTTCTGGGGATTCCAGAAAAATGAAATTGTCAAAGACCGTTTGCAAAGTAAGTTGAGCGGACTTTTAAAGAAGTGTATTTATACGCCAACCTGGATGGCACAACAATTACAGGCTGAGCAAGGATCATCCATTGACTTCACTTACGTACAAGTTCCATTGGATAAAGTTCCTGAATCAGAAGTAACCCTCAATGATGATGATTATAAAAACTTCATCAAGGAAAATGAAGGCCTGGTAAAACGGAAAGAAGAATTCCGCACCGTTGATTTCGTGGTATTCAATGTAGTGCCAACCAAAGAAGATACTGCAGTCGTTCGCGAGAAAATCACTGAACGCCTCGACCCATTCCGTACGACCGACAATGACTCTGCATTCGTAGAGAACAATTATGGCAAGATGGAGGATACTTACTTTAAGAAGGCTGACCTCGCTGCTGTAATTGCAGATACCGTTTTTGATATGCCGATTGGAACGGTATACGGCCCTTATGTGGACGGTGTTGAATTCCTTTCCAGCACAGTGGGATCCGAAGCTTGGAATTCACGTGACTTGAAGTCGCGGC
>JADMIO010809308.1_pt1 | contig 50037 bp, 39 predicted proteins | sample 8958161 | NCBI WGS metagenome assembly JADMIO01 (sample SAMN16585339, study PRJNA669376) | soil metagenome | isolation source: Crop rotation soil | place: USA: Cullars Rotation, Alabama | collected 2011
CTTTCCCACCGCCTCGCCCGCATCTGCGCCGGTCTCGAATCCGAGCCCGGTATCCGTGTTCGGATGGCTGTTCCCCCAGGCGTACATCACCGGATACCCAAGCTGAAAAACGTAACGTTACTTTCCCGGCTTTCCGGCGCCGAACTGCGCGCCGAATATCAGCATGCCGGCTGTCTGTTGATGCCGGTGGAGGATGCCACCGCCAATAACGCAATCCTCGAAGCCATGGCTTGCGGTCTTCCCGTCATTGCCGACGATGCGGGTGGCATTCCCGAGTACCTCGGGAAGAATGCCGGAGTTCTGATCAAATCCCGCAGCGTGGACGAATTTGTCCGGGCCATTGTCCGCCTCAAGTCCTCGGCTTCGGGCCGGCAGGAAATGGCGCTCGCAGCCCGGGCCAGGGCCGAGGAGCTCGACTGGGCCGTTGTCGCCAGGCAGATGATGGACCTTTACCGCGGCGCGAACTCCTAGTCACCTCATTGCGATGGCTTCTCTCCCTCTCGTCACAGTAATGATCGCCACCCGGGACCGCGCCGCAGAGCTGTGCAAAACTCTCGAACTGCTCCGGCTCCAGAGCTACGACCCGCTGGAACTCGTCATTATCGATGATGGCTCGCGAGACCCTGTCGAACCCCTGGTCCGGCGAGTCTGGCCCGATGCCGTCATCATTCGCCACAGGGAAAGCCGGGGCCAGTGCGAGAGGCGAAACCAGGGGTTTGCCATGGCTCATGGCGAATTCATCCTCCAACTGGATGACGACTGCTCCCTGATCCGCCCGGGCGATTTGGCGAGGGCAATCCGGTATATCACCGCGAAGCCCTCTGCCGGCGCCCTCGTTTTCGACCTCTATAACGGCCCCACATTGCCCGATCGGCTCGAACCATCCTCCGCAGCTCCGGGTTGTGTATCGTCCTTCGTCGGCGCCGCCGTTCTCCTCCGCAGCCAGGCTCTCCGCCCGCTTTGCGGTTATCGGGAATTTTTTCTCTCCCATCGCGAAGAAGAGGAACTCGCGCTGCAGTTGCTCGCGGCGGGATGGCAGATCCTTTACTGGCCGGAAATCGTCGCGCATCATCGCCTCTCAGAGCTGAACCGGAACGGCATTGTCAGCTGGCAGCGAGGCCTCTGCAACGAGATCTGGATGCTGGTGTTGCATATCCCCACCCACCGCCTTCCGCTCGAGATTGCATGGAAGATGACGGTGGGTGTGCTGGATGCGCTCCGGCTCGGCCGCCTCGCGCCCTTCTGCAGCGCCATCTGGCGCTCTCTATGCGGCCTCAAACGCGCCTGGCGGCTTCGGCGCCCGCTTTCTCCTTTGGCGCTCCGCCGGTACGATGCCCTGCGGTTTCGCGGCATCCTCTCCGAGGACGCCTTCACCGACCCACCCGCCATCGGCTGGCAGGACATCCGCGCCTGGTCGTCGCGCTGGCGGAATCGCGCCAGAGATGCCAGTATTTGGGAAACCGGCGGCAAGACCAAAGGCTCCTCCAATATCGCCCGCTACGCGCACGAGGTTGCGGGCCGTGGAAAGCAGCCGTGAACACGCCCTGGATTTGCTCCCAACTCGGCGCACGCGAGCACTACGCCGTTCCAAGAGCTCTGGAAAGCGCCGGCCTACTCGAACACCTCATCACCGAGTTCTGGGCTCCTCCCGGCTCGCTGCCCTCCCTTCCCTTCCTGCGCCGGATGCAGGACCGCTGCGCCCAGCTGCCCGGAATATCGCCCCGGTCCTGGAACTTTGCGGCACTCCGCTTTGAAGCCGTCAACCGCCTCCGTGGCCTCGACGGCTGGTCTCTCATCCTCAAGCGCAACCTTTGGTTTCAGCGTCGTGCCGCGCAGTTCCTCCGCGACTTGGACCGCCTCCGTCCCGCCAGGCAGCGTTGCATTTTCTCCTACAGCTATACCGCTTTCGAACTCTTCCAGGTCGCCCGGCAAGCCGGCTGGACTACCGTTCTCGGACAGATCGATCCCGGCCCCGAAGAGGAGCGGATCGTGGCCGGCCTGCATCGCGAGTACCCCGGCGAAGCCGGACCCTGGACCCCGGCTCCCGCCGCATACTGGGAGTCGTGGGCCGGCGAATGCCGGTTGGCCGATCACATCCTGGTGAACTCCGCGTGGTCCAGGGAGGCCTTGATTCGAAATGGTGTTTCCGCGGAAAAGATCCTGGTCGCTCCGCTGGCCTACGAACCGCCGTCGGATGCGGCCGCCTTTACGCGTGCCTATCCCCGGCGGTTCACCACCGGACGGCCGCTGCGCACCCTATTTCTCGGCCAGGCGAATCTCCGTAAAGGGATTGGCGTCCTCTTCGAGGTCATGGCCCGTATGCAGAAGGAACCGGTCGAGTTCCGCATTGTCGGTCCGATCCAAGTGCCCGTGCCCGCGGCACTACGCCGCCAAGCGAATGTTCGATTTTTCGGCCCAGTCCCCCGTACGCAGGCTGCCGGACACTACCGCGATGCCGATGTCTTCCTTTTTCCGACGTTTTCCGACGGCTTCGGCCTGACGCAGCTCGAAGCGCAGGCATGGAAGCTGCCCGTCATCGCATCCCTGTTCTGTGGAAACGTCATCGAGCACATGCGCAATGGAGTCCTCCTGCCGCAGGTTGCGCCGGACACACTCGAAGATGCCATCCGACGGTGTCTGGACGATCCGGCTCTGCTGGCCCGCATGGCCGCGGCTTCTTCCATCCCGCCCCGGTTCACGCTGGCGGCACTCGGGCGGACGCTCGCCGGGGTGGCCGCCTCCGGACCTTTCCGCGCGGGCAGCCGCGATGCTTCGCACCCCGGGATACGATGCTAGAACTCTTGATCTGGCTGACGGCGTTGGTGTGCGTCGTAGCGGTTGCGGTTGCCTGGAATCGCTATCGCGACGTGTTTCATCCCCTCGTAATCGTAAGCCCCATGTTCGCGTTCTTCTACGTGTATATGCCGCTTCGTCTTCTGCCCGATGGAGCACTCTACACTTACGTGACGGAAGACCAGGCGGTCTTCTATCAGCTCGTAGCCATCTTGAGCATACTTGCCTTTGCCATCGGGTGCCTCAAAGGTAGCAGCGGCCGCAGTGCACGGCTCACCGCGCGCCTGGTTTATCGGAAGCAAATACTCCAGCACGGAGCGTATGTACTGGGAGTGATCGGCTTGGCCTGCTGGTTACAATGCATCGGGAACACCGGGGGATTGATCAACGCCTTCAGTGAGGCCAATGCTCGCGGTTGGAGCGAATATGGGTTCATCCGGGAAGCGATGTACCTCATGATCGTCGCGCAACTCCTCCTCCTCTCTCCGGAAGGCTTCGACGTCAGGAACAAGGTCTGGTGGCTTGCCGTGCTGCTCTTCGCCTCGCCTTATCTGATGCAGGGCCTGCTCGGCGCCCAGCGTGGTCCCACCTTCCTGATCATCGCCACCCTCACCATCTCCTGGTTCCTCGCCCGGCGCTCGCGGCCGCCGCTGCCCGCGGTGCTTGGCGGCGGCGTGCTGCTCGGCTTCCTGATGCTTTTCCTGATGACGAATCGCAGCCAGATCCACCTCGGCAGTGAGTTCAACGTTAAAACGGATATGTCCGATTTCTTCGGCGCCAGCACTGCCAACGAATACATTTTTGGCGTAGGCGCCGTCACCACCACCAGGCAGACCGGAGAGTTCTATTGGGGAAAGCGCTACGCCGCCCAGGTGCTGGTCCGCCCCATCCCCCGGCAGATCTGGCCCACCAAGTACGAGGACTTCGGCATCGCGGAAATCGAGCGCAATGCCGGCGCGAGCGTGGACGGCATGTCGACTGTCATGGGATGGGAGCCCATGACTGGCGCGGCCGCCACCATGGTCGCCGACGTTTGGGTCGAGTTCTCCTGGTTGTGCTTTCCTGTCCTCGGCGTCTTGGGTTGGGTTTATGGGCATATCTGGCGGCGGGCCATTCAGGATGGCGCGCAGTGGACCACCATCCTGACAATCGTGATGTTATTGTCCGTCTACTTCATCAGCCAGAGCGGCGAAGCGGTTATCTTCCGTCTGTTGATTCTCACCGTTCCCTCCTCGCTCGTATGGCATCGTGCGCGGCGGCCGGAAACCAGGCTCCCACTTCCCGGCTCCGCCTTCGCCTCCTATCGCGCCAACGGAATGTGATGCCCGCCGCGATCCGCGTTCTGCACATTCTGCCTTCCCTCGACGAGTCGTATGGCGGCCCCCTGCGCCTGGTTCTCGATCTGTCCGCCCGCGCCCAAAGTCTGGGCCTCGAGAGCGAACTGGTCGGAGTGGGCAAAATCAATATCCAGGACAATCCGCTCGATCCCGCGCGCATTCATTCGGTCCCCGCCGGCATCCTGAAAACATATGCCCACTCCGCGGAATTGCGCAGATGGCTGCGCCGGAATCTGTCGAGGTTCGACGGGCTCGTTGTGCATGGAGCCTGGGCGTACTCCGGTTGGGCGGCTGCCGTCGAGGCCCGCGCGGCGGGCGTTCCGTACGCCTACTTCCCCCACGGCATGCTCGAACGCTGGGCGCTCGCCGGCCAAGGCTGGCTGAAGCAGGCGAAGAAGCGGCTTTACTGGCGGCTTCGTGAAAGTGCGGTTTGTGCGGGCGCATGCTGCACCTTCTTTACAACCGCGCGGGAAATGCAGCGGACCGCGGTGACCATCCCCGAACCGAAAAGGATTCTCCGCCCGTACGGCATGCTCCCCCGGCCGCCCGGCGTGGATGCCCCGGCGAACCGCCGGCTATCGGTCCCGTCCGGCGGCCGGATCGCTCTCTTTCTGGGGCGCCTCCATCCGAAAAAGAACGTCGATCTGCTCATCCGGGCCTGGAAACAGGCCGACGTTGCCGAACCCTGGCGCCTGGTGATTGCCGGCGCCGGATCCGACGCTTACGAACAGCAGCTCCGCCGGCTCGTCGACGACCTCGGACTGCATCCGTCGGTTTATTTCACCGGTTTCGTCAGCGGTGTCGACAAGCATTATCTTTTACAACACGCTGACTGGTTCCTCCTACCCTCCAGCCAGGAAAACTTCGGCGTGGCCGTCCTGGAAGCGGTGGAGCAAGGTTGTGCCCTCGCCATCTCCGACCAGGTGTACCTTGCCGACTCGTTTCCTCAAGGCGCCGAGATCCTCCCGGTCGACGTGAACGAGTGGACCCGCTTCTTCCGGGAACGCATGCAGGACCTGCAATGGCGCGATCACGTGCGCCACCGGGATCGTGCTTACTTGATGCCCGGCTTCTCCATCGATTCGGTCGTCGAGCACTGGGCCGGCACCTTTCAGGAACTCTTCCCCCGGCGCAGATCTGAGGCTTAGCCCCTTTGCCCACGCGGATTCAACTGGCCATCGTTGCCAACGAACAGGCGCCCTACCGCGTTCACTTTCATCGCCGTATCGTGTCCGAAATGCCGGACGTCCGGCTCTGGAGTCTGTTCACGGATGAGGTCGCCGGTTCCCCCTGGCGGTATCGGGCCGACCCGGAAATCGGTGCCGTCCGGTTCGGAGACCCGCAGCGCGTCCGCCGCAGTGTCGTTGGAAGTCTCGCCGCGCAATGGGCCAGGGGAGCAGCGATTACCCGCTGGCTCGAGTCGCACAAGGTCGATGCCGTGATTCTATACGGGTACAACGACGCCACCCGACTCCGTATCATTCGCTGGACTGAAAAGCGGCAGGTCCCCTGCTTTCTCTTCGGCGACAGCAACATCCGATGCGATGTCATCCGCGGCCCGAAGCGCCTCATCAAGCGACTTTATGTCCCGTGGGTGCTTCGGCGCATGACCGGTATCTTTCACTGCGGCACGCTCGGACGCGAATACTTCCTTCGTTATGGCGCCCCCGGAGACCGGCTGTACTCCGTCCCCTATGAGCCCGATTACTCCCTGTTCGCGGGTGCTGCCGAACGGGGCGGCTGCGCCGATGAGCGCTACGGCTCATCCGCGGTCCGGAAACGATTGCTGTTCGTGGGACGGATGGTCGCTTCCAAACGGCCGGACCTGATCCTCTCCGCCTTCCAAACCATCGCCGGAGAACGGCCCGAATGGGACCTCGTCATGGCGGGAGACGGACCGCTGCTTCCTCACCTGCGAGCTACCATCAGACCTGATCTGGAGAACAGAATTCGCTGGGCCGGCTTCATCGCCGAGCCGGCAGACCTGGCCGCCCTTTATGCCGACAGCGACGTCTTCGTGCTGCCGAGCGATTTCGAACCCTGGGGTGTCGTAGTCACCGAAGCTGCCGCGAGCGGTTTGGCCTTGATCGCCAGCTCCACCGTCGGAGCTGCCGCCGATCTGATCCGCGACGGCGTAAACGGAAGGATCTTCCCTGCCGGTAGCCTCGACGGCCTGGTTAAAGTTTTGTTGGAGATTACCCGGCCCTCTCATACCCCCCGGATGCGGGATGCCTCCCGCGCCATTCTCTCCGCCTGGCGCACTTCGAATGACCCCGTTCGTAACCTCCGCTCCGCTTTGAAGAATGCGAATCTGCTACCTGCCAACGGCCTCGTCCATGCCGGTTGATCTCTCCCGCTTCAACAATCCCTGGTACTCTCCCGGGCGTTCGCGCTGGGTTCAGTTCGCCTGGTTCTTCGCCGGCCTTCCCCTGCTCCGCGCCGCATGGCTCCCCTCCTCCTCGTTCCGCCGCGCTTTGCTTCGCACTTTTGGCGCGAAGATCGGCCGCAATGTGGTGATCAAGCCGGGAGCACGGGTGAAGTATCCCTGGCTTCTCGAGGTCGGCGATTGGTCATGGATCGGTGAAGATGCCTGGATCGATAATCTCGCGCCGGTCCGCATCGGTTCGAGCGCGTGCCTTTCGCAAGGCGCCTATCTCTGCACCGGCAACCACGATTGGACCGATCCTGCCTTCGGGCTCATCATTCGCCCGATCGTGATCGGCGACGGCGCGTGGATCGGCGCTAAATCTGTCGTCTGCCCCGGGGTGGAAGTGGGTCCCGGTGCGGTCGCCGCCGCCGGCAGCATAGTCACAAAAGACCTCAAATCGTACTTTATCTATGCCGGTAATCCGGCCCAACCCGTCAAGAAGCGGGTGCTCGAAGAGCCGCAGGCCGGTACTCCCGCCCATCCCCGCTGACCGGACTACTTAACGCCCGCAGCGGCATAGATCTGCTGTACTCCCGGTATTTCAGGCGCGCCGCTCCACCACCCCCGGAACATCAGGATGTCGCCCCCTTGAACCGCCTGCACCAGCCGCGAGAAGTTGGTCTGCCAGTCCGCATCCGCAACATTGATCACGGCAAAACCGCCGGGATACAGAGTCCGCGTGGCCTCCGTCGTGCCCCAATAGTTATCGAACGTAGCGGCGCGGTAGGGCGCCGTCGCGCCGAAATAGGCGGCATTGTTCAGCTCCGGCATGAACAAGCAGTCCGGAAACTCCGCCGCAAGCGACCGGAAGATCCAGTGGGAGACCGGCCCGCCGTTCGCCCAAACATTGCTATCTACATAGAACAGCGTGGCTCCCCAGCGATTGCGCGCATAGCTCACCTTCTGGCGGAGGAGATTCAGGACCAAATCGTAATCCTGCAACGACTGCTGTTGTGAAGGCCCGTTGGCCCCGCTCTGTCCCCAGCCGTTGGACGACATGCACGTGTACCCGCGGTACGGGAACGGGGCGGTCAGGAGCACGAACTTATCCGAAAACGCGGCGTTCGCAGCCGCAGTGCACGTCAACGGCAGCGCATTCCCCGTCAGGAACTGCTGCGGCCTGAGGGTCACCCCCACCCGATAACCGGCAGCCTTGAGTTTGGCCATCAGAACATCGGCCACCGCATCCATTTCCGGAGCCAGCCCGGGAAGCTGATTCGGATACCCCACATAGGTGAAAACGTGACTGAACTCCTGCCCCTCGAGATCCCAGATCACGATTCCCTGCGGCTTCACCGTCATGCCGTTCATGACGGCGATAGTATCGTCCGCCGCCTTCATTACACGCGCCTGGAACGTAGCTGCATCCGATACATCCAGCGTCTGATCGTTCAGGTATCCCCGGGGATTCTTCGTGCTGCGGTGGCTCCCGTCCGAAATCATCCAGTTCGCGATCGGCCTTCGATCCGGCCAGTTCACCAGGTTTGGAATTGCCGAGCGATACTCCGCATATGCGTCCGGCGCGAGGCTGAACGCTGTCTCGGAGCTGCTCCCGAACCGTATGTATTGCGTCATGCTCCGGCTTTGACCCGGTGGCACCTCGAGCGAACACGGGTTGGGCCCGCAGGATGTCGTCGTCGTACTCAGGATGTTGGCGAAGCTGGTCTGCGTGGCGCTGCCATAATCGCTTCTCAGGTCAGCCGCCGTGGGATACCCGGACTGCCATAGCGCCACACTCCCCCAGTTGCCGCTCAATAGAGCGGCAGGCTGGCCATTGTATTGGTTGACCTCGAAAGGAATATTGTTGTTGTACTGATTGGCCGGCCCGGGCAGGTTGAACGACAGGATGTGAAGCTCCAGCGTTATCAGTGTATTCACCGGGTCGTTATTGGTGACGAGTACATCCGCCTTCAGCGTCCGGCTGTCCGTCTGAGTCCAGGTGACCCGCAGCGTGAACTGGCACGCTTGTCCGGAGTTGTATACCTGCTCGAATGCCGTCGGATTCGAATACAAGGTCGCCTTGCTCGGTTTGCTCCACCCCGGGTTGATGGGAGTTCCGGCAGGTGAACGGAAGAGCCGGTTTTGAACGATGTAATCTACATATTGATAGTAGTTGACGCCGCCGTACGACAGCGTGGTCAGCCGGTTGGCATCCACCGACCACATCAGTTTCGGAGTTGCAGGCAAAGAGGCGATTCCGCTCGCGGTCTTAGTCGGATCGGAAACGCTCCGCGCGCTGACGGTCACATCTTGCGCGCTCGCTAGCAGGATTGGCGCGGTATACAGGCCGGTCGGATCGATCGTGCCTACCGCGGGATTCACGGACCATGTAACCGCGGGATTCGCCGTACCGGTGACTGCCGCCGTGAACTGCTGCATCTGCCCCGGCTGCAAAGCCACGGAGCCGGGTGACACCGAGATCAGCACCGCCGGAACGAGTGTGATAAACGCTCTTGCGATTTGCGCCGGATCGGCCATGCTGACTGCGTCTACCTCCACCGTTTGAGCGGCATCGATTATAGCAGGAGCCGTATACACGGCCGTGTTTCCCGCCATCGAAAGTGTTCCCACCGGAGACTTCAGGAGCCATGTGACGCCGGTCGTCGTGGAACCGGAAACCTGCGCGGTCACGGCCTGTAGCTGGGAAGGCTGAAGAGAGGCCGAACCCGGCGTTACCGAAACCGTGACGGTGGGTTTCAGCGTAATCGTAGCCGTCGCCGATTTGGTGGGCGTTGCCGTGCTAGTCGCCGTCACCGATACTGTCTGCACCGCCGTGATGTTCGCCGGGGCGGTATAGAGCCCGGTTTTCGACATCGTGCCGGGGCCCGACGTCAGCGTCCATGTCACCCCGGTGCTGCTCGCGCCGCTCACCGCCGCCGTAAACTGCTGCGTTTGGGAACCGTACAAAGACGTGGTCGAGGGCGCTACGGATACGAGCACTGGCGGTTTTACGGTCAGATTCGCGCTCGCCATGCGCTGCGGATTTGCCATGCTGACTGCCGTGACCTTCACTACCTGGGACGCGGTCACAGATGCCGGAGCGGTATAAATCCCCGTCGGAGAGATCGTCCCGAAATCCGGACTGATCGACCAGGCAACCGCGGTGTTGGCCGTCCCCGTGACGGTTGCCGTAAATTGCGTTGCTCCGGGTGTGGTCAGCGAACCGGTTGTCGGCGAGATGATGATGCCAATGGGTGCGACGAGATTCACTACCGCCGTGGCGAAGACGCTGGGATCCGCTGCCGAGGCCGCCTTCACCGTGACCGATTGACTGCTGGCCAGCGAAGCGGGGGTCGTATACAGTCCCGCCGTCGAAATCGTTCCTACCGCGGGACTGATCGACCACACAACGTCGTCCTGATCCGTGCCGGAAATCGACGCCGTAAACTGTACTGCCCTTGCAGGACCAATGGAGACCGAGAGCGGCGAAACAGCGATTCGGATGCCGCTGCCGTATGCCGGGCAAGGCATCTGAAGCATCATGACGGCCGCGGCAAAGGCCAGCGAGGCTGTCCAGGGGTGCTTTGGATTGGGCGTCGACATACGATGGCCGCTAATTCTCCTTACAAAATCTCTTCGGCCCGGTGGAAAGAACGCTCCAATGGGCAGCACTGGCGCGCTCAGCCCATCAGCACTGCAAACCTACCAATGGCGCCGACTGCCCGTAAATACTTCTTTAGTTAACGGATAGCTGTATCCGGTTTGGGGCCTGGCTTGGTTGTCTTCCGGCCTTGCATAGTACTGTGAATACAGTGGGTATTAGGACTAAAAATTCTCAGTGCAATAATAGTGCGGGCATCTTCTTGATGGATGCTGCCGGGGCCGCTGAAACCCACTCCGCATCGATCTCGGCCGTTACGGAACGCTGCAAAATTCCGATCGAAACCACAATCCGGTAGCCCTTCTGAAACTTCTCCAGAATGCCTTCCACCCCGGCCAGGGGACCCCGCCGAATCACCACCCGGTCACCGACATGCAGAAAAGCGCGCGGAAACAGCGGCTGACCGGACGCAACCAGTGCCCGCAGCGATTCGATCTCGCTCTCCTCGACAGGCGCAGGTTCACCGCCGAACCGGACAATGTCTACAATCCCCGGGCTTTGCATAACAGGCACTTTTTGAGCGATTTGGAACCGGCAGAAGATGTAGCCTGGAAGTAAGGGCCGCTGCACCAACTTCACACGGTCGGACCAGTAGCTGCGGCTCTGGTAGGTGGGAGAAAACTCCTCAAACCCGCGCTGGCGTAAGGACAAAGCCGCCTTCTTCTCGAAATTAGACCGAATATGCAGTGCGTACCACGGTCTTGTTCGGCCGGCGCCGGCGTAGTCAATTTCCTGCAGGTCCTCGTCTGAATTGTGTCTGAGTGCCATCGGGAACTACTCTGTATCCTTTAATACAGGTAGGGTAATAGGAGTAAACTATCGTCCAAATGGACAATTGTCAAGGATACGGGTACCAGTCCTAGCGAGCTGCCGGTCTGCTTCTGCGTTGTTGTTGCGCTTCCCCTACCGACGCCAGCTCCGGAGCGGTGAGGATCGACAAATCGCACTTTGAGAAAATCCCCGTCACGCAGTTTTCCAGATTTCTTCGCTTGCGGGCAGCCATCACGGAAAGGGCTTCTTCATGATTGAGTTCGAGGGGATCGCAGTTCGCGGAGCCCTTCATGCAGCGGTCCAGGTTGCGGGCCTCATTCGCCAGCGCGAATCTGCCTGCTTCTGCCGGAGATAATGCCGTTGGATCACAGCCGGAAAGGCCGCTTAGACAGGCTTCCACATTCCGGCTTCGGGCCGAAGCGGCTACGGCCGCCGCCTCCTGCGGCGTCAACATGACGGGATCGCATTTCGTCAGGCCGCTCATACAGAAGTCCAGATTTCTCCTGTGGGCGGCCAGGGATACCGCCTCCGCCTCGTGCCCCTCCAGCAAGGTCGGGTCGCACTGGACGCTCCCGCCGAGACACCGGTCCAGATTCTTTCTCTTACGCTCCAAGCGCAGACGGCGCGCCTGCTCGTTATTCAGAACGGTAGGATCGCAATTCGCGGAACCGCTAAGGCACCGCTCCAGATTCCTCTCCCGCGCTGCCGCAAGCACGCCTGCTAACTCCGGCTGTGGCAGTATCACCGGATCGCATCCGGATGCTCCCATGCGGCAGAGTTCCAGGTTGCGGCGGGCGTAAGCGGCGGCCATGCGCGCGATTTCATCCGGCTGCAGCCGGCCTGCCTGGCAGCTTGGGAGACCTTTCAAGCAGCGGTTGAAATTGCTTTCTTCTCCGGACGGCGCGGGAGATTGTGCCACAACCGTTGCGGCACCTGCGAGGAATGCGGCCAGACGCAAAATGGCACGCTTCTTGTAATACCTGCCGTGCCTTCCTTCAGGAATCACTCCACGATACTGTAAACTAAACCCTAATCTCAATGCCAGTAAGGACCGCCGCCGTTCCGACACAAACCAACCCCGGCTTTGGCGCCCGGTCTCATCTCTCTAAATCCTTTCTTCTGAGCTTGGCCGCGCTCATCCTGGCCTGCTACTTTCCGATGATCCGTACCACCGCCGGATTCATCTGGTTTGGCGACGATATGGCGCACGGCCTGTTTGCGCCCCTGGTAGTCGTGTATCTCGTCTGGACAGACCGTGAAGCGCTGCTGCACCCGTCTGGCCAGGGGAGCGCATGGGCTCTGCCGTTTCTTGCCTTTGGAGCTTGCCTGGATGTGGCAGCAACCCTGGCCACTTCCTCCACATTTTCGCGGTTGGCGTTTCTCGTCTCCCTCGCCGGTTGTTTGCTGTTGATCGGCGGATGGCACGCCGGACTGCGCCGCTTCCTGTTTCCCCTGTCGCTTTTGCTCTTCACGTTTCCGATACCCGCTGTCCTGTATGCCGAAATCACGCAGCCTCTGCAGTCACTGGCTACCCGGCTTTCCGAAATTGCTTTCGAGTTCCTCGGGTTCAGTGTGGTTCGCGAAGGAAACGTTCTGCAACTGATACACATGCGGCTATCGGTCATCGAGGCTTGCAGCGGAATCCGGTCGCTGGTCACGCTCTTGTTCTTTTGCCTCGTCTACAGCCGGTTCTTTGAAAGCAGAGCCTGGCTGCGGGTCTCCATCACCCTGCTCGCAATTCCCGCCGCCATCCTGGTGAACACGCTCCGCATTACCGCTACCGGGATTCTCGGTAAATACAATCTCACATGGACCACCGGCGTCTACCATGAGGCTCTGGGCTGGGCGGGCTTTTTCGTCGGTTTCCTGCTGATCTTTTTGACCCACCAGACCATCTGTCGATTGCGTCCCGCAAAACAGGGCCTGCGATGAAGTTTCGGACCACCGGCATTTGCGTCGCGGCATTGATCATCCTGGCCGTCCAGGGAATCGCTTCCTATAGCTTGAGGCGTGAACCGTTCCTGCCATCCCCTCCTCCACTCTTCGCTTTCCCGCTGCGCATCGAAAACTGGGCGGCTGTCGGGGAGTTGCCGGTCGATCCTGCCGCCCTGGAGATGCTTGGGCCCGATGACACACTGAACCGTGCTTACCAGGCCGCCGCCGGAGCGGATTCTCAGGCTGCTCTGTTCGTCGCTTATTACAAGACGCAGTTGCGCGCAAAGCAGGCCCACGACCCCAAAGTCTGCTTGCCGGGCAATGGCTGGAACCCGGTGGCCTCGCGGGTCGTGACCATCGGAACTGGCCGGGATGCCTTTTCAGCCAACTATTACCGGATTAGCAAGCCGAATCAGGAGGCCGTTGTAATCTACTGGTTCCAGACCCATAAAGCGGTGTACACGCTGGAACAGCAGTTGCGGGCCCACCGCCTGCTGGATGCCATTATCGATAACCGTACCGACATGGCACTGGTGCGGCTGATGGTTCCGGTTGGCCCCAACGGGGTTGCAGCAGCCGACCACGATGCGATCTCCCTCTCGAAACTGATCTACCCTCGGATGCTTCCCTATTTCCCGGCTTCGTCCCAACCCTCCCGGTAATGGAACTGCTGTTACTTCGACCCTACCTCGCTAACCTGTGTCGAACCGGTATTTCTTTGATTTTGAGGTTATAATTGCTCGATCCAGGGTTTCCTCAGAGGGATCCTGGAATCTTTAGAGGAGGAATCAACAGTGACATATCTCCGCAGTTGGTCGCGGACCGCCGTGACCCTGGGGCTAGTCGCGATCGGGGTTGCCATGGTCGGGAATGCGGCTGTCCCAACCCCTGAAATCGACCCCTCGTCGGGAGTCAATGCCTTCGCATTGCTCGCCGGCGCTGTGCTCATCATTCGCGGGCGAAAGAAGTAGTCGCCCCGAATTTCTGGAAGGCAGGCGTCCGGCCGAAGTTGGCTGGCGCTTGCCGGTTTTTCGCCTGCTTGCCGTTCCGGGAAACAGGCGCTCGCCTCCCGCTGTAGCCCATTTTCATTCTTAGCTCCGAGGTGAATGGAAAGGTCACGTCGGTGAAGACCCTCCGCGTGCCGCCTTGCCGGATCGAACTGATATGAAGGGAACCATGAACAGCCGCGTCCCGGAGTCGATGAGAACGGTGGCATTCCTTGTCGCGCTGGCGGCGCTCTCGGGTTGCGGCCGCAACCCGTTCGTCGCCAAGGAGGAGTATGTTCGTCGAGGCCTGCAGTTCGCCGCCGAGGGCAAGTACGGCGATGCCGAACTGCAATTCCGGCGAGCAATTCAAAAGGATAAGAATTACGGTACGGCATACCTCGAATACGGACGGCTGTTAGAGCAGCAGCAGCGTTCCGCCGAAGCGTTCCGGCTCTTCTCGCTGGCGGTTCAGCTCATGCCCGGTTCCATCCCGGCCCAGGTTCGCCTGGGGCGGCTGGCGGCGACCTTGCTGCTGTCAGACCCCCGGCGCCCGCAATCTTACTATGATGCCGCGGAAAGAATGGCGGAGCGGTTGTTGGCTCGCGACGGAAACTCCTTCGAGGGCTTACGGCTGAAGGGCTTCCTCGCAGTGGCCGACGCGCATCGGAAAGACGCTATCGAGTTCCTGCGGAAAGCTCTCCAGGCAAAGCCTCATGAGCCGGACGTCGCAGCAATGCTGGTCGAAACGCTCTTTAACGAAAGGCAGAACGCGGAGGCCGAATCCCTCTGCCGCAACGAGCTCGCCGCCCTCAAATCGTACGGTCCGCTGTATGACGCCCTCTACGCGTTTTACCTGCGCACCGGCCGACTCTCCGATGCCGAGCAACTCCTGAAAACGAAGGCGCAGGAAAATCCCAAGGAAACCCTGTTCGTTATCCAGTTGGCGGAACACTATCGCGCCCAGAACCGGCCGGAGGACATGGAGTCCGTGTTACGAGGGCTGATCGGCCGCGCCCGCGAACTTCCCGACGCGTTGCTCGAAGCCGGCGAATTCTACGAGAGAGCCGGCCGCCCGCAGGAAGCACTTGCCGTCTATCAGCAAGCCCTGCAGTCCGGGCCGGCTCATCGGAAGGAGATCTTACAGCGCATCGTCGCCATCCGAATCGATGATCAACAACTGGCGGAAGCATCCGCGGTTCTCGACCTGCTGCTCAGAGAGTTTCCCGGCGATCTCAAGGCCCTCGCCGCGCGAGCTGACCTGCGCATGGCGACCGGCAAGCCCGATGAAATCCGGAGGGCCTTGACGGAATTCTCCGATCTCGTCCAGAAGGCCCCGCAAGACGATGACATCCGTTATAGCCTCGCCCGGGCGTACCGCCAGCTCAACCGCGAGCGTGATGCCCGGACGGCCCTTCAGGAAATTCTCCGCCACACTCCAAACCATCCGAATGCACTCCGCGAAATGGCCGACCTGGCCATTCGCGCCCGGAAACCGGACGAAGCTCTGAATTATGCCCAGAAGCTAATCGATATGGACCCGAACAACACCAGCGCTCGTCTGGTCCGCACGGCGGCGTGGGCGCTTACCGGCCGCTTGTTCGAAGTCCGCAGGGAGCTGCGGCGTCTTACCGAGGAAAATTCGTCTCTTCCCGAACCGTGGCTGCAAACCGCGACCCTGGAACTCGAGCAGAAAAACTACGCCGAAGCCGAACGCATCCTGCAGCGGCTTTACCGCGCCGGCTCCGCGGATATTCGTCCGGTAAAGATTCTGGTTGGCTTGTACCTGGCCCAGGGACAGTCTCAAAAAGCCATGACATTTGCGCGGGAGGCGGCTAAATACAGCCCCACCGAAGGCCGCATCCTGCTGGCATCCACGGCCGCACGGACGGGCGATTTAGCCACCGCTTTATCCACCGCCCAGGAACTCGCCGCCGACTTCCCCGACGATCCGGTATACCTGCTTTCAGTCGGCGCCCTCCACCAGCAGAATGGACAGTTGGATCAGGCAATCGCCGCGTTTCAAAAGGCCCGTCAAATCGCGCCCGGCGACCCGGTCGCGTGGGGTTATCTCGGCATGGCCCTGGGCCAAGCTGGGCGCTCCCAGGAGGCGGTTACCGCTAGCCGGCAAAGCCTGAAGCTGGATCCGGAAAATCCGATGCTGATGAACAATCTCGCCTGGAATCTCGCCGTCTCCGGAACCAGCCTCGAAGAAGCCGGCGCACTGGCCAAACGTGCGCTACAGAAATCTCCGAATGACCCGATCTTTGCCGATACGCTGGGAATGGTCTATCTCAAGTCCCACCAGGTCGACACAGCCGTAAATACTTTCGAGTTCCTGATTCGCAAAGATCCGTCTATGCCTGCGTACCGGATCCATTTTGCACTTGCCCTCATCGAGGCGCACCAGCCGCAGCGCGCTCGAACCCAGCTTCAGGTCGCCCTGCAAAATGGCCCCGCACCCGCGGATGAGCAACAGGCGAAAGCTCTGCTGCAGCATCTCCCCTGACCGCCCCTTCCGCGGAATAGTACCTCCAGTCAAAATTTACCAGATGAGCTAGAACTTCTACTCCCGGACGCACCCCCGCTAGTACAGAAACGAGAGCCTCACCGCATTTCTTTATTGAATAGGCACTAGGCACCGAGTACACTGCCTTATTAACGGTAGTTAGTATTAAATGAAAGCGTGTAGCCGCCGCCGGTTTACCGGCAGGCTTGCGGGAGGTAGTTAAGCATGCGTGCTCATCATTACGCGGGAATCTGTCTGCTCCTGTGCGGCGGTCCTCTGCTTGCGAGTTTCGGCCCTCCCGGCCCGATCCCGATTGCTGATACTGGAACCCATATCGCGATTCAGGTCGGTCTTGCCGTGGCGCCCTATAGCTCCGGCACCGATGGAAATATGGGGTACGGCGCGGGGCCAAGTGGCGGACAGTTCCTCGGCACGGTGGCAGGCGATCCCAACTACACCGGCTTCTGGTGCGTGGACGATCAGCTTTTCTTCAAGCCTGGAACCTCTAACTTCGCCAACATCACCGTGCTTTCGCCGGGCATCGACAACAACTCGAAGGTCCGGTATTCCAACGTAACCAATGCCGGATCTCCGCAGTGGACCAACCAGACGGTCAACGGCGACACGCTCTCGTCGAGCGCCACCGTGCGTTACGAAATGGCCGCATGGTTGATTTCCCAATACACCGGCTTCGATATCCAGATCTCCACCACCAATAAGCCGCGCTCGGACGCCATTCAAAAAGCGATTTGGGCCATCCTGAACAACTCGAGTCCGACCCAGCAACAAGCCGGTTTCAGCGCGATCGGAGCGATTGGAACCGATACCACTGCAGGCTATTGGGTTCATCAGGCTTATGTGGCGTCGACCAACGGGTTCCTCGGATACGACAAAGGCCTCAAGGCCTTCGATGCCACGAAATGGGCGGTCGTCTCCTGGGGAGTTAAGGCCGACGGCACCCTCGATACCGGTGGCTACACGACTTCATCGCCGGCGCTGCAGACATTTCTCGTCGAAGTCGTTCCCGAACCTGGCTTTTACGGCGCGCTCGCGCTCGGCTTCACCGGCCTGGCGTTCTTTATCCGCCGCAAGCGGCGTCTCGAAAACCGTCCGGGTCGCTGAAAATAGGGCGCAGACGAGCTCCGACCGCAATCTGCGCCCACCTTTGCCCCCTCCCGCCTTTTTCTTCCAGCGCTCAATCCCAAAAGCAGTTCGCCTCCGGATACTTTGCAATCGCCTCATCCGGCGTCACAAATGCCAGTCGGCCGGCAACGGCTTGTGCGATGAGCAGGCGATCGAACGGATCGCGGTGCCGAACCGGAAGTTTCTCAAGCGCGACGATGTGCTCCAGTCGGACCGGCCAGGATCTTGGCTTGCAGATGACGGGCGGCCTCCCGGAACCAGTCCGCCACGTTCCGGATTTCGAGTTCGGGTTTTAGAGAAATCTCCCAGGCGGACACAACGCTGACCACCAGTTCCGCTTGTGGGTCGAGCAGCAGGCCGCGAGCGCGAGGCGAGAGGCGCGCCGGCATGCGGGCGGCCCAGAGAACCGTGCAGGTATCGAGCAGCGCGGTCATCGGCCGGACAGAAATGCTTCGGCTTCCTCTTCGGTCAGGGGCCGCAGAGCCGAGTCGGGTACGGCGCCTTCATCCCAGCCGAGCCGTCGCGGCGTTGGAGGCAGAACCGGAGTCAGCCGGGCGACCGGAACTCCGCGGCGGACAATGGTAACGGTTTCCCCGTCTTCGGCCAGCTTCAGCAGCCGGGAGAGCTGGGTTTTCGCCTCGTGGACCGTGACTTCCATGGAATCTCCATTTTAGCTAAAACAGATGGCTAAATGAACGATCCTCGCACGCGCTAGAGACCGAGCTTTCCAGCGGGATTTTCGCGGAATAGCGAACCGTCCCGAATATATTTGCGGACCGTGGCCAACGATCGGTGACCCGTCTGCTTCATGATGGCCAATTCGTTGGCTCCATTCAGATACGCCTGGGTGGCCAGCCCGGCGCGAAGGCTGTGCCCGGCGTACTGACCGGCGTCGAGGCCGATCCGGGCGGCGGCCCGTTTCACAATCATCCCAATCGAATCCTTATGCAGCCCCCTGTTCTCCAACCGGCCGTGCCGGTCGATTTCGCGGAACACGGCGCCCTGCTTCAAGTCCGCTGCTTCCAGCCAATCGCGATAGGCCCGGACCGGGCAGGTTTCGGGATTCGAGCCGTACGGAAGCGCCACCTTCCTTCCCTGCCCTTCCGGGTCCGTCTTGGATCTGCGAAGTGTGATGACCAGGCCGTCCTTCTCGTCGGCAATGTCCTCAATGGCGAGTCCGGCCAACTCCGACCGGCGGAACCCTCCGGCAAATCCCAGCAGCAGCAATGCCCTGTCCCGGATGCCTTGCCGGTTGTCAGGCAGTGACCGAATCATGGCGCGGACCTGCCCGGTAAAGAAAGGCCGCTTTCCGGATTGGGCGGTCCCCAGGGTTCGGCGGATCCCTTTCAGGGTCTCGCTCACCAGAACCTGCTGCATGCTGGCAGGCGACGGGTACCCCGCTGCCTGGTGGGCGCGGCTGATGACCGTCAAACGCCGCCTGAGAGTGGCTGGCTTGTGGCTGCCCGCCAGATCCGAGATGTAGAACGCGACCGTCTGGGGCACCGCCGGAAGCGAAGTGAGAACGCGCTCCCGGCACCAGCGTTCAAAATGCTGCCAGTCGGCGCGATAGGCCCGCCGGGTGCTTTCCGCCTTGGACGCGGCCAGGAACCCGCTGGTCTCCGCTGCCAGCCGGGCCATTTCCGAGGCCGCGGACGCGGGAACCACCTCCGCACGATTTTCCATACACTTAGCGTATATCCTTCGTCTGGAATCTGAGAACTCCTGCTTCTCAGATTTCAGCAAGCAATGCATTTTTCGCACTCGCGCAAAATCGCCGCCAAGCATGGTATGCTCTAAACTTCCAAATGCCCGACAAACCTGGCTGGTGCGGCCACCTCGACGAGGTAGTGAGCCGCCTCAGAGAACTGCCGGATTCGTGGGTCGACCGCGCCACTCTACAGGAGCTCCTGGGTGTCGGTTCGCGGCGCGCCCAGCAGATTCTGGCTCCCTGCGTAACCAGGCAGATTGGTGCAAACGGCGTCGCGGGCCGCGAAACCGTAATCGCGCATCTGCAACGGCTGGCCGCGGGGGAGAGTACGTATTTTGAACGCCAGAGGCGGCGCCGGTTTGCCGAGTATATGGACACCCTCTACCGGGAAAGACGGAGCAGCGTTTTCGTTGCGGCCCCGGCCAGCATCGTCAACCAGGAATTACAAGGACTTCCGGACGGAGTGTCGATCACGCCCGGGCGCATCAGTGTGGTTTTCGAGACCAGCACCGAGGCTTTGCAGAAACTGCTGGCTCTGGCGATGGCGATTCGGAACGATGAATTGCTTTTCGAGCGATTGGCAACCGGGACCAAGTGACAATCACGCGGTTCGGCGTGGAGTAAAACCGCGGCTACTCTGGCAGTTGGCGGGCCACGTCGGGAAAGACCGCCTGCACGAATGCCACTGCCGTTCGCATAGCAACGGCCGGTTGCTCATTTTCCCGGACAGGCACCACCACGCGCACCATGGCCGTGTCACTGCGGCGGTAGCGGATTGCGTCCGCCACCAGCCAGAACTTGGCGAGGTACTCGCTCGCGATGATGCGGTTATGGCTCTGGTACCAATACAGCACGATGCTTCTTTCGAGGCCCCGTGCCACCAGGTACCCGTTCACCACGATGGGCTGGGCGTGGCCGGGAACCACAATCGGTACGGCCCGCGTCTCGAGGGGTTCATATCCGGCCCCAGGCAGGCAATTCTTGGGGGAGTGCGGCGCCTGGCCTTTGCGCTGGGTCTTGAAAAACTCCAGCAGGAAGTTCACGTTCCGGGTCCCGGTCGGGTCCACGTATTCCCGATTTAACGTGTCGTCAGCCTTCAGGACATCCAGAACCTGCTGATCCATCGGGATTTCGCGAAGGGTCCGCCAACCGTTCGAATCCCTCGGGAAAGTCGCCAGCGGGCGCACCGCGGGCATCAGTTCGGAGCGGGAAGCGATGGCATAATAGGCGACGCTTTGCAGCAGCAGCACCAGCGTCAACGCGCGCGCGTATTTATGACTCAGCAACTTCAACGGTTCCCGGCTCCTGGAGAACACTATGATACCCCGATTTGAACCGGCACAGATCCCGCCATTTCCAAGTACCGGGCTGGGGCAAGTACGGCCGATTAAGCGGGGAATATGCCCTCCGCGGCGACGGACATAGATGGACCTCGCGGTTTTCCGGCCGGTCCGCCAACGGTACGCATTAAAAGAGGATACGAACCGGCCGCCGCGGCCCCACTCGTACCGGCCGGATGGATCTCCGGATCTATACGTTATGGCAACTTGACAGCCCTGGAATGGCAGGTCAGACTGCTAGTTGGTTCATATTTTCCGAATCCTCGTGAGGGCGAAATCAAACTCAGTGCTGCGGAGTCTTGCCGCGTTTTTGGGCACTGTTCTACCCGTTGCCGCTCAATACAGCGGCCCGGCGATCCTGACGCGTGGCGAAGCACCGTCGGGAATGAGCCAGCCGCAAGTCGAGTTTCGGCCGTTTGTTTCTCTCCTGGGCGGGTACAGCACCGGGCTGGCGGGAGTCAGCGTCGATCAGAACGGTAACGTCCCGACGTATAACTCCTACACGGCCGCCCTGGATTGGGGAGTCAGCGGATCGCATAGTTGGCGCCACACTCTGCTCGGCCTGGATTACCACGGCTCCGTCAGCCACTACGTGCGGCAGGGACAATTCGATGCCGTGAGCAACGCCCTGCTGCTCGGGTTGACACAACAACTCTCGCGTCACATGGTTTTTTCCGTGGACGTAACCGGCGAAATTTTCAACAGGGACTCGGCCGTCCGTGGTCTCCAGCAGAGCGTGCCCTTCGACCCCTCGACGCTGTACGCCCCGACGCAGGACTACTTTAATAACCGGACCATCCACAGCAGCACGCAGGCTCGCCTGGTTGTACAGCGATCGGCCCGGCTTTCCCTCAGCTTCGGGGGCGGCTTCCATTTCGTCAATTATCGTTCGAGTGCGTTGCGGAGTTCCCGTGGATACAACGCTACCGGGGATATCGCTTACCGGCTTTCGCGCCGCAACACCATCGGAGCCGCCTACCAGTTCGGACATTTCGGATTCGACGGCGTTTTCGGCGGTTCCGATTTCCATGGTGCGGCGCTCACGTTTGGAACTGCCTTGACCAAAAGGTGGGAGCTGTCCGGATATGCCGGTTTTGCCAGGATCGAAACCACGTTCGTGCGTACCGTGCCGCTCGACCCCGTCATTGTGGCGCTCCTCGGAATCACCACCGGTCAGGAAGTGGGGCACTCGGTCACCTATATCCCGAATTACGCAGTGCGGATGTCGCGGACATTTCAAAACGGCGTGTTTTCGGTGAGCGTCGGCCATTCCGTCGTACCCGGGAACGGCCTTTTTCTGACATCGTTCACTACGCGCTATCGAGCCCAGTACAATTACACCGGCCTCCGCAGGTGGAGTTTGGGCGCGTTTTTGGGCGTGGAGGACAGCAAATCCCAACTGGATATCGAAGGCCATTACCTGAATGCCGCCGCCGGTTTGTCGTTGTCTCGTAGAATTACCGGGGCTCTGCATTTCGTATCGCATGCATCCGTGCGGCGATACAAAAGCCGCGATTTTGAGGGTTACACCCGCACAGTCAGCGATTTCACGATCGGCCTGGGCTTCACCCCCGGCGATATTCCCCTGCGCATCTGGTAGCTTGCATGTCCGGCCCTCGTTACATTTTGTCGGTTGACGTGGAGGACTACTTCCAGGTGGAGGCGTTCGCCCGCAACGTTTCCCGGGACGATTGGGATCGATGGCCTTCGCGTGTGGTCGCCAATACCCACCGGGCGCTGGACCTGTGCGACGAACGCGGCGTGAAGGGTACCTATTTCACGCTGGGATGGGTCGCCGCCAAATTCCCTTCCCTGGTCCGCGAAATCCATGCCCGGGGGCACGAATTAGCGTGCCACAGCTACTGGCACCGCCCCGTTTATTCCTTGACGCCGGAGGTTTTCCGCGAGGATTTGCGGCAGGCGCGGGAAGCCATCCAGCAGGCGAGCGGGGTGCGCGTGGTCGGGTATCGGGCGCCGAGTTGGTCCATCACCGCCAAATCCATGTGGGCGCTGGATGTTCTGGCCGAGGAAGGCTTCCTTTACGACTCCAGCATTTATCCCATCCGGCACGACATTTATGGGGTGCCGGGCGCCCAGCGCCTTCCTTATAAGCTGGAGACCGTCTCCGGCGAGCTGCGCGAGTTTCCTCCGGCTACGGTCCGCATCCGCGGCACCAACCTGCCCGCGGCGGGCGGGGGGTATCTGCGGATTTTGCCTTTTCTGTATACCACTTGGGCCGTGCGGAAGCTCGCCGCCGAGCCGGGCTCCGTGGTGGTCGTCTACTTTCATCCCTGGGAACTCGACCCCGAGCAACCGCGCATCGCCGCCGGCCGGAAATCGAGATTTCGCCATTACACCAATCTCCGCCGGATGGAGCCGCGACTGCGCAGCCTCATCTCGGCCCACCCGTTCGAGCCTTTTTGCAATTTGATCGAGGAGCCGGCACAGGTCCCGGCGCATCGTTTGCTCGACCGGGGTCCGTTACCATAGTCCTTTGATCGACATCCACAGTCACATCCTCTGGGGGCTCGACGATGGCGCCAGGTCCATGGAGGATTCCGTGGGAATGGTGGAGTTGGCGCTGGCAGGCGGCACCACGGAAATCGTGGCGACACCGCACTGCAATGACGAGTACCGCTATGACGAAAGCCTCGTAGAAGGCCGCATCCGGGAGCTCGCCGCAGCGGCGGGCGGCCGCCTGAGGATCCATCGCGGCTGCGACTTTCATCTGACATTCGAGAATGTCCAGGACGCTGTGGCCCACCCCACACGCTACTCCATTGCCGGCGGCCCCTACCTCCTGGTCGAGTTTCCGAACGGCAACGTGCACGGATTCGGACCGGCTCTCGAAAGGCTGCTGGGCTCAGGTCTTATCCCCATCATCACCCACCCCGAGCGGCACCCGGCGTTGCAGAAGATCGACTCGGATTTTGTGAGTTGGATCGAACAGGGCTGCGTTGCGCAGATCACCGGACACTCGTTGATGGGCCGGTTCGGTGAGGCCGCTCAGGATTCCGCCTGGAAGATGGTGGACCGGGGCCTGGCGCATTTCGTGGCCAGCGATGCGCATGGCGTCAAAGACCGGACTCCGCATCTCGGAAGTGCGTTTGCGGCAATGGTGGAACGATCCGGCCGGGCGGTTGCCGACCGCCTGTTCCTGGAAAATCCGCAAGCCGTGATCCACGGCGAAGCCGTTCCTCGCGCTTCCCTTAGGCGCCAGCCCTGGTATCGATTTTTTAGGTAGGCGCTAATCCCACATGTAGGCGTTTCCAACATTCGGGACATGGGCCGTGGCGGCAAGCATGTAAATTGTGTGCCCGTTAGCAGGCAGAAATACCATACGGAATTCAACTCAAAATTCCAAGTGCTTGAAAACGCGACGAGTACGGTTGTTGGACTTTTACTTGCTACTGTTTCACTTCTTACATTTTTAACCGACCATGCCAATTCAGCCCATGGAGTGTAACCACGTGATGACCATTGAATTCCGCGAAACGAGTGCATTACGGAGTTGTTTCCGGTGCGGCGCCACATTCCGGCGCGAAGCCGCCGAGAGGATTTGCGCCGAATGCCGGACGCCGTCCCCGCGCAAGAAGGCTCTGAATCCAAACCTCAGTTTCCGTGAAAAGCAGGTGGTGCGGCTGGTTTCCGAGGCTAAGCTCAATAAAGAAATCGCGCACGAGTTGCATCTCTCGGAAGGCACGATCAAGGAATATCTCAACCGGATATTCCGTAAGGTGGGCACCTCGAACCGGACTGAACTTGCAGTCTGGGCAGTGAAGCATCTGATCGAAGAGCCCGGCGAACGGATGGCTTCGTAGCCTGTCGCCACGGTAGCGGATCGGGGTGGCAGACCCGGCACCCCGCTCGTTTCCTCCCTCTCCTGCCATACTCCGTCCCCGCAATCGCCCAGCGGGCGATCTCCTCATTCCGTGCGCCGACACGCTGTTCAAGTGGGCCTCCTTCTTCGGAGAATTAATATAGGTGCACCAATCTTTGGTGCACCTATGTTTAGTGCACCAGCGATTTAAGAAGTCCCGACTCAGGTAAACTGTCCAAAGGAGGCCGTTCCTACCCACTTCACCAAGTTATTTCCCACTTTTCTCTTGACCATCGGTTTGCGCTGAATTAAGCTCGATTATCGATGGACGGTCGCACTTTCCTAAAAAGCGGCGAAGTCGCCAGAACGCTCGGTATTTCTCGCCGGACTCTCGCGCTCTGGGTCAAAGAGGGTAGGATCCCGGAACCCGAAAAATCTCTGGCAGGGTACTTCCTTTGGACAGAAGCCGACCTGTTGAACCTCAAAGGCATGACCAAGCGTGCGCCCGGACCGCAACCCGGGGCAGCCCTACGGAGAAAAAGTCGTGCCGCATAAGCTCGTCATCGCCAACCAGAAGGGCGGCGTCGCGAAAACCACCACCACGCTGTGCCTGGCGCGCTATTTTGCCGAGCGCGGCCTGCGTGTCCTGATTATCGACACCGACCCGCAAGGCTCGGTCACGCTGGCCCTCCGGGGCACCAACCGGGTGGAGCACGACCTCCACGATTTCATCGTCCGTCAGTTGAGTTTCGATCTCTGCAAGCTCAACGTGGCAGAGCGGATCCATGTTCTGCCGAGCAATAAGGAGACGACCAAGGTCGATGCGATCCTGGGCCTGAATCCGAGCCAGCTTTTCAGCTTCCGAGGGACTTTCGCGCCGGTCGAAAAGGAGTACGATGTGATGCTCTTCGACTGCGCCCCCTCTATCAGCGTGGTGCAGACCGCCGCGCTGATTTATGCCCAGCGCCTTCTCATTCCGGTGGCTATGGACATCCTGGCGATCCATGGAGCCCTGGCGTGTCTGGAGACGGCGCAGAATATGAACGAATTCTATAACAATACCGACGTGCGGGCGGTAGCCCTGCTGCCCGTGATGGTCGATCGCCGGCTCCAGGCGACCAAAATGACCCTGGAAATGCTCGACAAAATCGCGGCCAAATACGAACTGGAGGTACTTCCGGCCATTCGAACGGATCAGGCCGTGCAGCGGGCCAACCGCGGAAAGGCATTTCTGGCTGACCACGATCCGCGCTCCAAGGCGCTCGAAGACTATGCGGCCGCAGCCGGCCGCCTCGCGGAGATCATGAATGTCAACACCCCCATCGGCACAGCCCTCCCCGCCGAAGCCGCGGAAGAAGCGGTCAGCTGACGTCGTTTCCTTCGAGGATCTTCTCGCTGCGCATAAGACCGAGCGAGGGCCGGGCCAACTCCCCGCCGAAGGGGTGGTGCTGATTGGCGTAGACCTCGAACTGCAGCGCCGGATGGCCGAAGGAATCGGCCTCCCTCCCCCGCTGGACCATTCGTTCCAAGGTGCACCAAAGTTTGGTGCACCGGACACTGGTGCACCAAATCCTCCGGCCAAACCATTAACCGGCTTACAATCAGATGCTTCCCTGAAAGACAGCGACTCGCGAGCAGCCGCGGCGGCAAACGCTGGTGCGCCAAAGGAAGGGGCGCCAAAGTTTGGTGCACCACACTTTGATGCACCTGAATTTAACCTCCGGCAACTCCTGGTCCGGCGATCGGGCACCAAATCATACGTCGTCCATCCGGTTTCCCGGATTGAAGATGTCTTCACCTCCGCCGAGCGGGAACTTCTCCGCTGGCTATGGGAGAAGGGCCGGCCCGTACCCACCACCCCCCGCATCCGGCTGGTCACTGGACCCAATGGCGAGGGCGCCCGCCGTCTGGCCGTCCAAGCCGGCCTGATCTACAACACTTTTAAAAACCTCACCCGTACGCTTTCCGCGAAATTCGCCGTCGATATCGTCAAGCCGGAGCGCAATCTCCCCACGGTTTACGCCATCTATCATTACTCCTCGATCCTCGAACGGCAGCGGCTAGCCGGCTTTACCGGCGCCGTCCATAAAAATGGCGGCGGCCGCGATCTCGTAAACGCCAAAGCGGAGCCTGCACCCCGACGGCCGGATTCGACCATGGAAGAACTGGAATTAATCCTTGGTGCACCAAAGTTTAGTGCACCAAACCAATACTCTAGTGCACCAAACTTTGCGGCAGTATCCGGGAACTTTGGTGCGCCAAAGATTGCCGCACTTATAAGGAATAAAGAATATACGTCGGAAAAGGAAAATACGTCGTCGCCGTCGGGCGCCGCAAACATTGGTGCACCAAAGTTTGTCGTGGACGCCCTCTTCCAACGCACCGGACGTACGGACGTGGAGGCTGCCCGCTTAATTGCGAAAGGCTGTCTGGACGCCAATCCCACGATACAACCCGAAGAGATTGCACGCCTCATCCGGACTGCCCCGATACCCTCGAATATTACCAACCCGGTCGGTCTGCTCATCCGCGCCCTGCCATCCCGGTGTGTTCCGGAAAGCATCGGCAATTACCGGGAGCAGTGGAGAAGGGAAGACGATCAGGAGAAGCGCCGCCAGCAGCAGGACCACGCCCAGACCCTCGAAACCGCCCGCAACATCCTGGATAGCCTCGCAAAAGGCGAGCAATGGGACACCGAAACCATCGAATGGGCCAGAAGCACCCTGGATAATGCCGGACCCGGCAGCGACATTCGCTGAACCCGTTTGCCTCCGTCCCCCCAGCGTCATTCAAAACCGCTTTCGAACAGTCTCTTCCAGAAGTTAGTACAGTCACCTTGAACATCGGCAATCTTGTTCTGGAACGGACCATTCTTGCAAGCTGGTTTCGAATGACCTTCTTCCAATTGGCGAACCTGTCAGCGAAAAGCCGGACGATATTATTTGTCGGCTCTCTCTTATTTTGCTGCGGAAATATGCTGGCGCAGTCCCTGAGCCTGGCTTCCGGAACCGCTACGCGGGGCGGAACCGTGAATCTGAACCTGACGCTCGGTGGAACCAGTAACCTCCCGGCCGGCGTCCAATGGACGGTTTCCTATCCGACGTCCGATGTGGCCTCGGTCACAGCGGCAGCGGGCGCCTCTGCTACCGGCGCCAGCAAGACGCTGAATTGCAATCCGGCGGCGGGAAAGCTGACGTGCGTTGTCAGCGGAGTAAATGCCAATACGATGGCGGCCGGGGTCGTGGCGTCCCTTACGGTCAAACTCACGACGACGGGAACCGCGAGCAGCATCTCCCTGCCGCTCAGCACCGTCAGCGCCGCGTTGGGGAACGGAAACGCCGTCACTCCCTCGGTAACGAGCGGGTCGGTGACCGTAGGTTCCACGACCTCGCCCACGCTCACATCGCTGGCCTGTTCGCCGACCACAGTCTCTTCGGGGACGTCGACGGCGTGCACCGTGACACTTTCGGCCGCCGCCACCGTATCGTCGGCCGTCACACTCTCGAGCAGCAGTTCCGCTTTACCGGTATCGGCTTCGGTGACGGTCCCGGCGGGCTCCTCGACTGCCAAATTCACCGCCAAAGCAGGAACCGTTTCCGCGAACACTGCGGTTACCCTCACGGCGAAGTTCAACAGCGTTTCGAAAACCACCGTTGTGACGGTGACTCCGGCGGCTACCAGCACCACGTATACGATCTGGAGTCCGTCGGCGGCTCCTTCGACAATTTCCGATTCGGATACGCAATCGGTGGAACTCGGCGTCAAATTCCGCTCCAACGCGGCAGGGTCGGTCACCGGCGTGAGGTTCTACAAAGGCTCGCAGAACACGGGGACGCATACCGGCCATCTGTGGACGTCGGCGGGTGCTCTGCTGGCATCCGTGACCTTTTCCGGCGAGACCGCCTCAGGATGGCAGCAAGCCAGGTTTGCGACGCCGGTAGCGATTACCGCCAACACCACCTACGTCATCTCCTACCACGCTCCGGCGGGACACTATTCACAAAATACGAATTACTTTGCCAATGCGGTCACCAACGGACCGCTGACCGCACTCGCGGCCAGCACGTCCCCGAACGGCGTATACCGCTATGGCACTACACCGGCATTCCCGAACGCGTCGTGGTCCTCCTCGAATTACTGGGTTGATGTGGTCTTCCAGCCGGCCGCGTCGACGGCCATGACGGCAGCGATTTCCACAGCCGCGCCAAAAATGCAGACGGGCGGCGCCTCCCTGAGTTGCTCTCCCAATGTGGTTGCAGCGGGCGGATCCTTCGAATGCGCTCTGACCGGTGCGGGCGCAGAGGCGTCCATCAACGCCGACGGAGCCGAGGGAGTGCTGCTGCCAGCCGCGACGGGCGGAAGGAAGCGGGGCAGTGCGGTTTTCCGGGGTTCGGTGGCGGCAGGCGCGCCGCAGCAGCGGGTTACGGTCACGGCCTCGGCTGGAGGCCTTGAGGTGCAGGATACAGTCACGGTGGCCGCGGGGAATCCGTCGATTGTGCTGCCGCCTGACCAACTGGTCCAAACGGGAACGCCGGTAGCCTTCAAGGTGACGGCCGACTCCTCCGTGCCGGCTGCGATTACCGCGCCGGAACTGCCGGCGGGTGCTTCCTTCGATGCCTCTACCGGGGAATTTGCCTGGACGCCGCGTACCGATCAGCAGGGCGTTTACGACGTGAAGTTCACCACCGGGAACACGCAGCAGAGCGTGCGCATCACCGTGGATGCCGGCAAGCCGGCAATCGAGGGGCCGCTATCCTGCAGCCCGGGTGCGATCGCTTCGGTCTCCGGCAAGTGGCTCGGTCCGAACAATCCGGTAGAAGACGCCACCGGCGCATCGCAGGAGCTCGGCGGGACTACGGTGACCGTCAACGACGTGCGCGTTCCGGTGGTGTATGCCGGCAGCCGCCGGGTTGCCTTCGTCTGCCCGGCAGGACAGCCCGGAGAGACACTTCGGGTACTCGTTGAGACCTCCGCGGGATCCGCGGCGGCGCCGTCTGCGACCATGCAGTCCGCCACGCCAACCGTGCTCGCGACGGAGAGCGGCCAAGGGGCCGTTTACCACTCCGACTCGGGTGATCTCGCTGCCGTGCAGGATGTCAACACCAGTGGAGAGCGTGCGCTGCCGGGAGACTTGCTGACCATCCGGGCAACCGGGTTGGCGGACGGTCTTCGCCCGGCTGTGCAGATCGGCGGAGCCGAGGCGGAAGTGCAGTCCGTGCAGCCGGCAGCGGGCGCGGCGGGGGTCTGGGAAGTTCGCGTGACGGTTCCGGCAGGAGCCCAGCGCGGCGACCAGGTGCCGGTCCGGTTGAGAGTCGCGGGCGCCGACGGCCGGCAGGTCGAAAGCAACCAGGTGACGATCGCGGTCGGTAACTAAGACCAGACAGGCAGGTCAGGGAACACCGGCAGGGCGCCTCAGGCGTTCTGCCGGTTTTTTGTTTTACCGCTCCGACTCGGGTGATCTCGTCGCCGTGCAGGATGGCAACACCAGCGGAGAGGGTGCGCTGCCTGGAGACGCGCTACCATCGGGCGACCGGGTTGGCGGACGGTCTTCGTCCGGCATGCAGATCGGCGGAGCCGAGGCGGAAGTGCAGCCCGTGCAGCCGGCAGTGGGGCGCGGCGGGGTCTGGGAAGTTCGGTGTGACGGTTCCGGCAGGGGCCCAGCGCGGCGACCAGGTGCCGGTCCGGTTGAGAGTCGCGGGCGCCGACGGCCGGCAGGTCGAAAGCAACCAGGTGACGGATTGGGCGGATGTTCTCCGGATCCGGATCGCGTGCGCGGAGGGGACTAAAAGACAAACGCCTCCGCCGGCAATCGACCGGCGGAGGCGTTTGGAAAAACGAAAAAAGGTCTTAAGTTAGGGGATCACAGCGGTTGCGGTATTGGAATGGGCGCTTTCCGTGCCGTTGGAAACCGCGGTGACCACGTAGTAGTACGTCTGTCCGGAGGCGACCGTGCTGTCGGTCGCGGTGTTCGAGGTGCCGACGGAAGAAAGGAGCGTGTAGGTGCCGGTGGCGGAGGTGGAACGGTAGACTTTGTATGCCGTCACGCCGGACGAAGTGCTGGGGTTCCAGCTCAGGGTGACGCTGTGCGACGTGGTGCCGCCGGTTCCGGTCATGCAGGTCCCGCCCATCGAGGCGTTGACTACCCTCTGCACAACCACTACGTTGCACACCCCGGCGCCATAGACGTTCGCCGAACAGGGGTTCAGCCCGAGGGACATGTTGATGGCCGACTGGACGTCGGTCGAGTTCACCTTGCCGTCGCTATTGAGGTCGCAGGCGTTCGTTTGACCCCACGCTGTAACGGAAGAGAAAAACAGGCCGGTGGCCAGAAGAGTCTTGGATGCGGTCGTCATTAATGCTCCCTGACCATTATCAAGATGGCCTCGGGGAGGGGACAAGACGACCAATGGTTAGGTTATTGCGCTAACCGGGGGTATCGGAGTTATCCCGCGGTAGGGCGGCGAGGGAATCGACCAGGTTCAAATAGATCTCCTTCTTCACGTCCCAGCACTCCGACTGCACATAGCGCAGGCCGTTCTCTGCGAGGGAATCGCGGAAACGCCGGTTGGAGGCGAGCTCGACCATGGCCGCGGCGAGATCGTCCACGCTGCCGCCGCGGAAGAATTTCACTACCGAACCGTCGAAATAGTGAGTATCGATCAGGGTGTCGGAAACGAGCACCGGAACGCCCAGCGCCATAAACTCCAGCGTCTTGGTGCTGAACGCTTCGTTGCCGAACGAGTCCTTGCGCTTGGGGACCACGCCGAGGTCGGCATTTTCCATAAGGCGCGGCACTTCGCGCAGCGGCACCGTGCCTTTGAAGAAAACGCGGTCCTCCAGGCCGAGCGATCGGGCCTGGCTTTTCAGGGACGGCAGGGCGGGGCCGGCGCCATAGATGTGAAACTCCGCCTCGGGCAGCCGGTCGCGGACGCGGTGGAACGCCTCGATTGCGAGGTCAAGCCCCTGGTGGTGGTTCAGAGTTCCGGGGTAGATCATGACGAAGCGGCCGTCCGAGCGGGTCCGCCCACGGCGCGAAAAGATGGAGCGATCCGGGTAGTTCACCAAAGCGGTAGCGTTCCCCGGCCGGACAGAACGGCCAAGCAGCTTTGCGTGCCAGATGTCGTTGGCGGTGATGACGTGATTCGCGAAGGCGGTGGAGGCGCGCTCGAGCAGCAGCATGGTCCGGAAGATGGGAGAGTCCTCGCCGACGCCGAACTTGCTGGCGTAGAGTTCCGGCAGCAGATCGTGGATGTCGAGGATGACGCGGGCGCCCATCAGTTTGGGCAGCCATGCGGTGAATATCAGGAAATCCGGCACGGAATGCACGTGAACCAGGTCGTAGCGCGCGTGCAGCTGCCGCCACGTGAGCACCGCGGTAGCACGCAGGAAGAACAGCAGAATCCGGAGCATGTAGGCGAGCTGGGAGCGCTCGTTCACCTCGCGCTTCTGGATGGCGGTGATGCGGACGCCCTTGACCGCCGATTCGCGCGGTTTGCCGGGTTTGCGAAGCGCGAGAACCTCGATGTGGTCGCCGCGGGCGGCAAGCGCCTCGTTATAGCGCATGACGCGGCCGTCGGATTCATAGAACGTATACGCCACGGTGCAGACGCGCAGGGGTCTGGCGCGCCCGGTCCGGGCGGCGGGAGCGGCCGCTTCGCGCGGCAACAGCGTCGGAGAGTGTTTCATAGGGTTCGCCAGGCGCCTGCGGCCCGGGTCCGGGACGGCTTACGGCGGCTTTTTCGACGGCGGACGTACAGGAGCGCGGCAAGGGCGCAGATGCCGCCGGCGGCCGGCCAATAGCGCTCCAAATAAAGTTCCGCCGTGTCGATTCGATAGCGGTAGTAAAGGCCGGCAAGGCTGCGGCCCCAGCCGATCCGGCTGAGGTAAAGATCGCGGAAATCGGAAATGTAGCGAAGCAGATGGATCGATGCGCCGCCTTTACGGACCGGGTCGTGGGCGGAATCGGTATCGCCGGGGCAAACCAGGCGGACGCGTACGGTCTGCCGCGCCGGAACGGTGGCCACGGCGGCGGCGCCCACCAGCGGCGGAGCGCCGGCGATGGCGACGGAGCAACCGGCCGCGGCGGCCTCCGTCTGGATGTGGAATTCGGCGGGACCGGCGGCGGGATTCGTGAGGTCCATTTCGCTGGAGAACATGCGGACGTCCCAACCGCTATCCAACCGGCGGCGGAGCAGGTACGTGTGGCGGGCGATCTCGCCGAGGCCGGTCCACCGGGTATCCGGCTGAATCGAATGGACGTAGTCGGCAACGGGGTTGAACGCGCCGATATTGCCTCCGAACAACTTCTCGTGTCCGTAAAACAGGAGCGGATCCCCGAGGAATGCCTGAATTGCGACTGCCGTTCGGTCGATGCTGCCTTCCGCGGAGTAGCGGCCGAGGCTCAGAAGCCGGCCGTATGCCGCGGTATACGACCGCAACGGGAAGAACGGGTCTGCCGGATACGGCGCGCCGAGGGGGACGTTCTGCTGGTTGGCGGTGCCCTGAAAGCCGGACGCAGCGAGTGCGGCGAACGTCTGCTCCGGGGCAACGGCATGGGGAAAGATCATGACGCGGTCATACGGAATCCCGGTGAGCGCCCGGAACCGCTCCATCCGGGCGATGCTTTGCCGTATGTCCGCCGCCTGGCTGGAGAGCGGATTCGTGGCAAAGTCGCCGAACTCGCGGTGGACATGATTATTGCCGTGGATGGCGACGGAGAAGCGGTCCGGATGGGCACGGAAAAGGGCAGCGGCGTTCGGACGGCTGCGGTCGAAGTTCCAGGGCACGAAGGCGATGGAGGTGTGGAAGTTGTGCTTCTCCATTTCGGCCAGCAGCGCCCGGTAATCCAGATTGCCGTACGGTTCGACCAGCCAGGCATCGTCCACCGTGAAGTTGGCGTAATGCCCGGCGGAGTGCCAGGCGAATTCACCGGCGGCGTGCTTCAGGAACAGCAGCAGCGGGGCGGCCGAACCGAAGGCCTTCGGTAGTTCGTAGGGCCGCCCCGTCCAGGAGACGTCGAACGGGTCCATGCGGGGCAGGAGAAACAGGTTATTGCCGGCATGGACGAGTACCGGATAGCGGCCGCCTGCTCCGCGGACGGTGAGCACCGCCCGGGCGGCGGGCCCCGTGCGCAGTTCGCACGCCGGGAACGCTACCGCGGGAAACTGCAGGCCGGCAAGGACGCCGGTGAGATCGCCGGCGGCGGCTTCGAGGACCGCGGCCGAATCGCCCCTGGGCAGCCGGTCGCAGCCCTTGGCCGCCCCCCCGGACCATTCGCTCAAGGCTTTGCCATCGGATTCGGGAGCGATGCCGAAGATCAGGACGGGAACGGCCCGCCCGCCGCGAAGACGGTCGGGCGGCAGCCTGCCGAGCCATTTCTCGGGAAGTGCGATGGCGAGCGCTCCGGGACGCGCCGCAAGCGCGGCAACGCGCCGCGCCACATCCGTCTCCGGACCATCCACGGTTTCCACGGGAATGCCCAGGAAGTCTGCCACGGCGTGCAACTGCTGCGTGGTCCGCGGTTCGCCCGGGACGAGTACGAGTCCTTGACCTCGACCGGTTGCGACGAGGCCGGTAATCGCCAACAGCCAAACGGCCAGGCCAGGTATGTTGGAAATGCCAACACGCGTACCTGAGGCTGAGGGAACATTCCGGATCTGGATGCCAGTTGCCATAGGTCAACTTTTTTCCCGCGCGAAAATCACTATTCCCGCCGAGTGTAGGTGCTGCTACAATTCGAACGGTACTCGCCCTCCTATGAAGCCCAGAACTTTACTTATTGCCTCAGCCACGATGGTAACGCTCTCGATAAGTTCCTTCGCGCAGAGCGCCGCTGGAATTATCGACGCCAGCCGCCGTATCGACTGGACCGCGGCCGGTGTGCCTGGAGGAATTCCGACGAGGAGCGTTTGTACTACCATCAACGCTTCGACTTACGGCAACGGATCCAGCGACGCAACGTCGGGGATCCAAACAGCACTTAATAACTGCGGCAGTAATCAGGCCGTACTTCTGTCCACCGGAACCTTCCGAATCGCCGGCAGCGTCAAAATTCCCACCGGAAAATCGCTGCGCGGGTCGGGAGACACGACGATTCTGAATGTTGTCGGCTCGGCGCCGCCGATCGTGCTGGGGAGCACCAGCGATATGTCCGGCGGCGGTACGAATATCACGTCCGGTGCGACCGCGGGATCGCAGAGCATCGGGGTGGCGAGCGCCAGCGGCGTCTCGGTCGGATCCTATCTGCACATCACCGAAACCAACGATTCTTCTTTCGTCACGAGCTCCGGAGAGTACGGATCCTGCAGCTGGTGCGACGGGTGGTGGTCGGGAAATCGTGCCCGGGGCCAGATCGTCGAAGTAACTTCCGTTAACGGAACGACAGTAGGCATTACGCCCGCCCTGTACAGCAATTATTCGCATTCGCCGCAGTTCGTCGCGTTCCAGGCGGCGGCGAAGAATGCCGGCGTGGAGAACCTGCAGCTCTACATGAACAATACCGGCACGCCGGCGAATATCCGGATGAGCATGTGCGCCTACTGCTGGGTGAAGGGCGTGCATTCCAACTTCGCGGACAACGATCACCTGGACGCCTATTGGTCTTATCGCGGCGAGATCCGGGATAGCTACTTCCACGACGGTTTCAAGCACATTTCGGGGAGCTCGGACGACGACATCATGATCGCCTACAAGTCCAGCGGGATCCTGATCGAGAACAATATTCTCATCCGCCTGCACGGATCCATCATGATGAACTGGGGCGCGGCGGGGAACGTGATTGCCTATAACTACATGGACGGCAACTACGACACCACTTACCCCAATACCACGATGATGAATCTGGCGGTCCACGGAGCGCACCCGCAGTTCAATCTGTGGGAGGGGAACATCGCCACCTCCATCCACCCGGACAGCATGTGGGGGTCGTCGAGCCACGGGACCATGTTCCGCAACTGGGCCACGGGAATCACCCAGATCTGCCTGCCGTATTCGGCGCGGGGCGCGGCGGGCGCCTGCCACCCGTCGGCGCAGTCGATCTACGGCTTCGCGATCGACTATCTGAACGCGGATTACAACCTGGTCGGCAACGTTTCGGGGTCGTCGCAACTGGCCGCGGCGGATAAAGAGACGGCGCAGATCGTGAGCCCGACCAGCCGCTCCGGCTCGGGCACCGGCTACGATTACACGTTCGGCTACGGTATCGATGCGACTGGGAACCAGGCTCCGGCGTATACCACGGCATTCCTGCACGGCAACTATGCCAATGCCGGCGGGACGATCACCTGGAACTCGGGGCTGTCGAGCCACACGCTGCCGGCTTCGTTTTACCGGAGCGGCAAACCGTCCTGGTGGGGGTCCATGCCCTGGCCGGCGATCGGACCGGACGTGGCCGGCGGTCAGGGAGCGGGCGGCCATGCTTATAAGATCCCGGCGCAGGTCTGCTATGAGAGTGCGTCCAAGGATAGCAGCGGGATTGCGAAGTTCAATCCGGATAGCTGTTATGCCGGCGGCGGGACGGTGACTACGGTTGCCCCTCCCACCAACCTGACCCTGGCGGTTCATTAGCCATTCTCCGGATCCGCCGCCGCGAGCGCTTGCAGGTAAAAGGCCTCGTGGCGGCGGAGAAGCTGGGCGATACCGAACGCCGACGAAACGAACTGGCGGCCGCGTTCGCCGAAACGGATGCGCTCGGCGTCGGAATCGAGCAGATGCGCAATCCGGCCTGCGAGGGCCCGGACATCGCGTGCGGAAACCAGATAGCCGGTGCGGTCCGGGAGGAAGGCCTCGCCGATACCGCCGCTGTCGTAGGCCACCACCGGTTTTTCCATCGCCTGCGCTTCCAGCAACACCCGGCCGAGTCCTTCGGAGTGGCTCGGCAGGACCACCACGCGGCTCGCGGCATACCAGTCGCGCAGCTCCTCCGGCCTCTTTTCTCCCAGAAACAAAACCCGGCCATCCAGTCCCAGGGTGCGGACGGCGTGCTGCAGCTCCACCAGCAGGGGCTCCGAATCGACGCCACCCGCAAACGCAATTACTACCTTGCGATCGGCCAGCAGACGGGCGGCTTCGAGCAGATCGAGGTGTCCCTTGCCGGTTTGAATCCGCGCCGGGAGGAGGACCACCGGATCCGGGGCATGGAGGGGGCGCGCCCTCTCCGGCGCAAAGAACTCGCAATCGACGGCATCGGACAGGTTGTGGTACCGGCGCCGGAGGTCGTCGGGAACGCTGCGATCCGACACCCCTCCGATCGCGGCGGCAAACGGCAGCCATTTGCGCAGCTCCGGCCGGGCGAACCGCTCGTTCCCGAAGTGGTTGATGTAGACGAACGGAACGCGGTCGCGGCGGGCATAGGAGAGCACGGCGGCGGTGTCGTAGCTCATCCAGTGGAGCGAGACCAGGTGGATCCGGTCCTGGGCGACCAGTGCGGGAAGCCGGTCGCTGAGGATCATGGCTCCGTATCGCAAGTGGCCGAGGCCATGCCGCAGCACGCCGCGAACCCGCGGCAGCCGGCGCCAGAGATAGCGAAGCCGTGCGGGCAGGCGCGCAAGGGTGGGCGCCATCTCGCAGACCGGCACCGGGATCCAGACGATCCGCCCGCGGCCGGCAGGTTCCATGACGGGCGCCTCGTCGCGCTCGCTGCGCGAGAGACACATCTGGAAAATGGTGATGTCGTGGCGCTCAAGCAGCGCGCGGTCGAGGCGGCGCAGGTACTGCTCGACTCCGCCAGAAGAGCGGTCGCGGTATATGTGGGCGTAGCGCAGGATCTTCAGCCCGTCGAACGCTCCGGCGGGGACCGGCTCTTCCTGGATGGCGGCGGTCTCGGACGGTTGAAGGTTCATCGGCATTCCTTATAAGCAGCGGCCAGTTCCGGTACCCCGGCGCGGCGTCCGGGCGCGGTATCCGAAGCAGCCGCCCGCCGGGTGACAGGCAGCGCCAGCGTGGCCAGGAAGAAGCACACCAGGATGGGATTCATCATGCGGAATCCGGCCTCGGTGAAGTTGTAGACAACCGCAACGCAGAAGTATGCCGCCATGAGGCGGCCGGTCTGTGGATCGCGGCGGTAGCGGGCAATCACGTTGCGGTAGCCGGTCACGACCATTCCCAACATCAGCGCAATCCCGATCCATCCCAAGTTGAGATAGACCTCCAGGTAGCCGTTGTGGGCTTCCTGGATGCCGGGCATGATTTCCCATACCCGCGCCAGGCGCCAGCCGAGCCAGAAGCTTTCAAACCCGGTGCCGAGGAACGGATTCCCGGTGATGCTGAGGACCAGGTCCCAGATGCCGGTACGGCCCGTGAGCGAAGCATCGCGGCCCATTTCCTCCAGGGCGCCGCCGCCGATTCCGAGGAAGAGAGTCATATACGGCACCACGATGACGATGGCGATCATGCAGTGAATCAGGGCGCGGCTGCGGATGACCGGCCGCAGCCCCGCGCCCACCAGCAAGGCTGCGGCCAGCATGAAGCAGGCGAGCGAGGTCATGGAGTTGGCCATCCAGAACAGCCATGCGACGAGAAGCACGATGCTGCCATGGGCCAGCAGTAGCCGGGTCCGGAGTTTGTTGCGCCGCTCACGCCAGGCGGAGGTGAACCGCCATAGCGCCGCCAGCCCGAAGAGCAGGCAAATGATACCGAGCGTGTTCTTGTTGGTGGTCACGCCGGTGTAGAGCGGCGTCCATTTGAAGGCCCGATAGCCTCTTCCCAAGGCCGGGTAGTACTTGATGAACAGAACCGAGAGAGGGATCAGGACGAACGATGGAATCCCGAGATAACGCTTTAAGGCGGCATCGCGGTCCGGTTCGGTGAGGACGATCAGGACCATGACCACATCGCCGAGGGATTTGAACCAGCGCTTAAAGGCGACGAACGCGAAATCAGACCATATGCAACTCAGACCGGCATAGAGGAAAAAGAGCACGATCGGGAGGTTTGCCCGGAGCAGCGGCCGGACTTTCTTCGCCCTGCCGGCCAGGACGAAGATGCCGGCCAGCAGCAGACCGGTGAAAACCGGCCGGTCGATGGGATCGCCATCCAGATACTGCTCGACGACATCGGCGGTATTGGGCGCCGCCAGTCCGAAAGCCGCCAGCCACTGCGATACCGGCCGCGAACCGAGAATCAGCAGCCACGCGATCGCCACCCATAGCGCTCTCGAGGTCCGCTCCTTGCGATCGCGGTCGAGATAACAGAGCGTCAGGATGCCGGCGGCATAAAGGAGGGCGGCGACGCTCGGAGGCATGAGAGGTTACCGGTCCAGAAACAGGCGGTGGAGCAGTTCGAGCGTGAGGATTTTGTGAATCGCGGTGGTGTAGTTGAGGGTTCCACGGAGGTGGCCTTCCACCGCCGCCTGCAGGCCCCTGGCGTCGACATAGGGGCGTGAAAGAGTCCGGCCGTCGAGCAGCATCTCCCGGATGTAGGAGGCCAGGGCGTCGCGATACCAGACGCGGAAATGGTAGAACTTGTGCCTTCCCAGGATCAGCCGGTCGAAGCGCAGCGGGGAACAGAAGCGGTCGACGCGGGCGGCCCATTGCGGCATGCCGTAATCGTAGGCGTACTCCAGCTTCATCGTGAAGTGCTCGAAACGGCGGAGGAGCGCGCCGCCGTTAAAGCCGAGGTCGGTGGGAATGCGCGCCAGGGCGGGGCTACCGTCCGCGATCAGCCGCAGGCGCAGGTTGTTATCCGCCTGTGCCGACTGCGGAGCCCGGTATACCGTGCGCACGATGTCGTGGTCCAGAAAGGGGGTCCGCACGGCAAGCTGGGTCTCTTCGAGCGCGAGCAGGCCGTAGTGATGCCACGGGAGCTGCCGGAAGAGGGCGAACGAGAGCGGGTGAACCTTGGCGATCCGGGTAAAGGTCTGTGCCGCATCGCCGATCGCGCCGCTCAGGTCGCCGTTGAAAATCCCGGTGGGCGGCGTCGCGGGTTTAAACACCCGCAGCCACCGCAGTACTTCGTCGCCATAGTTCCCCGTCATGCGCACCGGAGCGATCGCGGCCGCTTTCTCGTTGACGTAGAGATCCGGCGCATGCCTGATGTCCACGCAGCCTTCCGACAGGAATACGGTGCGCTCCGCGTAATGCGGAAAGCGGGCGAGGAAATCATCCGCCACCGGAATGGTGTAGTGCGGCTGCCTGCAGGCGCGGGCTACCCGGCGCGCTACCGCGACATCCCGGCAATCGCGATAGGTGCTGCCGAAGGTATAGCACGGCAGCGCGCCGGGAGGGGACTTCTGCCAAGCCAGGATGACGCGGGTATCGAGTCCGCCGGTCAGGGAGAGGCCGATGCGTTCGGGAGTGCGGAAGTAGCGCGGCAGAGTTTCCGCAAACGAATCGCGGAGTTGCCGGTAATACGCTTCAGGCGCGAGCGGTTCCTGCTCTTCCCACTCCCGCGGATCGAAGTAGGCCGTTTTCCTCTCGAGCGCCCCGCCGCGAAAGGTCCACGCGGCGGCGGGCGGAAGGACATGCAATCCGGCGAAGAAAGTGCGGTTTTCGAGGACCCGTCCGCAGACGGCAAAATCGCCGAGGCTCCGCGGATCGAGAGTTCGCAGCTCCGGGCGGACGGCGAGGATGGCTTTGGCCTCGGCGGCGAAATACACGGTGTCCCGGGCTTCGTAATAGTAGAGCCGGTGGAGGCCATAGCGGTCGTTGAATAGCATCGCGGCGCCGGAGCGGCGGTCGGCGAGGAGACCGTGGAAGCGGCCGTTGAGGGAGGAGGGAAAAGCGGTCTGTCCGGCGGCGCTCAGGAGAGACGAAGACAGACCGGCGCCGGGGGCAGGGAAGTGCTCGCCGGAGAAGACCAGGACCAGATCGCCCTGCGGATCGCGGAGCGGTATGGCGGCTTCGGCGTCCCCGTTCCGCGCGGTCCACCCGACGTAAATGCCGGAGGCTTCATCGGCCCAGGTTCCGGCGCTATAGGACGGGTCGCGGCTGACGGCTGCCGTCATCCGGAGGAACTCGGGATATGCCCGTTCGCGGGGCATGCGGGTGATCAGGCCGACGATTCCCGGCATAGGCTGGCGTTTTCCGGAAAAGGCGGGTCGTCAGGCGGTCCTGCGAGAGAGAGGGGAGAGTCCGTATAGCGAGGCGCGCACGCTTTTGAGCCGGCGGACCAGGGTTTTTGGCAGCAGAGGCTTGATTCCGTGCTGCAGGCGGAGGCGCAGCGCGAGCTTTCCGAAGAGGGTCAGGGGGACGAAATATTGCGGGACCCGGATTTCCTCGAACCCGTTGCGGTGTTTGAAGGCGGTGACGCTGTCGGAGCCCTGCGCATAGCGGTACTTGCCATAGGTGAGATGGGAGCAGCCACGGGCGGCGCAGAGTTCGACCGCCTTCGCGAGGAGGGCGTTCATCGGCCGCTTTTCCCGGTGCGCATCCTTGGCGATAATCTGCATGAGGCGGGCGAGGCGGTCCACGTAGACGATTTTGAGAAAGCCGATCAATTCGGTGCCGAGATATGCACCGAGAAACTCGCTCCGGTCCAGGTACGTGGCATTGGCGGCTTTGGCGGCATCGAACCCGCACCGGTAATGCCAAAAACGGCGTCCCTGACGGAGGGGCGTTTCGTCGTAGATCCCGACGATGCCGCGGACGAAGTCGTCGTCGAAAACGGCGGACCGGACTTCGACCCCGCGCCGGGCCGCTTTGCGAACGTCGCAGCGCAGGTCGGTGGAGACGCGATGGTTCCACCAGTCGTCGTAGGAGACGAGCGGAATGGCCGCCACGTTCTCCCACTCGTAGGCGAAGGAGTAATGTGGGACGGGATCGTCCGGTCTCTGGGTGAACGTAAAGACGTCGGCGCGAAGGTCGGAAGCGCGAAGCTCGGCGAGAAAGGCCTCGGGGTAGGGAACGGGGCTGCCCTCCAGCCAGTCGGCATCCTCCACCGAGGCGATTTTCAAAAGGCGTCCGGTGGCGAGGACGGTTCTGCCGGCGATCTCCACGGAGGGGACCGTACGGCGGATACCCGCCTGGCGAATTTCGATCAAGCGCATGGGGTTGGGTCTATCCGGTGACATACGGTTCACGAATGACATCGATGCCCATCAGCGCCAGCAGCTTGCCGAGATGGTCGCAGAGGCGGACGAGCAGCATCATAAAGCGGTGGTGTCCAAATACCAGCGCGAGCGGCAGGGCGGCGGCATACAAGGGCACCGCAATCACCGACTTGGCCACTCCGTAAAACCCGAGCATCGGATGGCGGGCGGCGCAGGTGCCGCGCAGCAGCGCGCGTTTGAGCAGGACGGAGCGCTTCCAGCGGCCCGGCGGCACGGATTCGTATGCCACGGCTTCGTCGCACCAGACGAAACGGTAGCCCTGTTCGATCTGGCGGCGGAAAAAATCCTGGTCCTCCGCGGCGCGGAACTCCGGCCGGAACGGCTGCGGCGTGGCGGCGGTGAAGACCTCGCGTTTGAGCAGCAGGTTGCCGGTGCGGCCGTTCCTCCACTGCAGTTCGGTCCCGGTGGGGAAGACCCGGCGATCGTAGAAGCCGCCCTTGACGACCCACGAGGGAGTGCCGGCCGCGAACGACGGATGCACCGGCCCGAGCACACCATCGGCGCCATACTTTTCGCACGCCTGATAGAGGGTAAAGAGCCAGGCCAGCCCCGGCAGTTCGTCGTCGTCGATGAAGGCGACATAGTCGCCGCGGGCGTTTTCGATCGCCTTATTGCGGGCGAGGGCGATATTCTGCCGCGGCTCGACCGCGTAGCGGATCTCGATTGCCGTGTCCTTCTGGAGGGATGCGATCACCGGTTCGGCGGAGCGTGCGGCATCGTTGTCCGCCACTACGATGGAAAAGGTGAACCGGCCGGCGGTTTCCTGCCGCAGCAGCTCTCGAATCAGACGCGCCAGAAACTCGGGCCGGCGGAAAGTGCAGGTGCAGACACTGATGTGGGGGAGAGGACTCATCGGATTTCGGCCGGGCGGGCGGGACGAAACAGGCGGGTGAAAGCGTGCCGCAGCCGGCGCATCTGCTCGCGCCGGTTGAAGGCGACGAGCTCATCCGAGACGGGACGCGGCATGCGGCGCAGCATGGCGGAGAAGTAGCCAGCGCCCACCATCACGGCGCCCGCGACGAACGGCCGCCGCGTGGTCTGGTACAGCAGGCGGGACAGCTCCCACAGAGGATGATTGCCGACTGCGTAATCCTTCACGCCGTTTTTAAAGCGAGCCATGAGGACGCCGTGTTCGGCGGTCCCGAAGCTGCGATGGTGAAAGCAGATCTTTTCCGGGAAGGTGCGCGTTTTCCAACCCTTCATGCGCGCCGTCAGGACCGCGATGCTGTCCACCGCGCCGGCTTTCGACGGCACGTATCCGCCCACCTGTTCGAAGCATTCGCGTCGGAAAAGCTGGACGGTTCCCGTGACGTGCTCGATATTGACGAAGCGGTAATCGTAGAGAACGCGCTCGGGATCGCGGAAGGCGGAGCCGGCGACACCGAGCGCCGGGTCCTGGTTCATCTTCCGCAGCAGGAAGGGGAAATAGTCTTCGTCGAAAGAGACGTCGCCGTCCAGGTTGCCGACGGCTTCGAAATCCAGCCCCGCTACGCGGGCGTATCCGGCACTGAAGGCGTGGACCTTCCCGGCGAAATCGCGGCCGGCGCGGGGCGGCATGCGCACGAGTTCAATCCAGGGATGCGCGGCGGAGTACCGCTCCACGATCTCGTCCGTGCCGTCGGTGGATCCGTCGCTGACGATGACCCAGCGCAGCGGGCGCGTGGTCTGCGCGATCACCGAAGAGATGGTGCGTTCGATGAACTCCGCCTCGTTGCGGGCGGGTGTGATGAGAACGTAGGCAGGCAGGTTCATGACATCTCCTCGAGACTGGCGGGGCGGCCGGACACTGGCGGCGCCGCAAGATCGCCGTGGCACAGGAGCGCGGTCACCGCCAGCAGCATCCAGGCCTGTGTCCAGCGCATGTACGAAGTCCGGATGGTGCAGGCGCGGAGCCTGCGGTAATAGAAGAAGCCCCGCCGGTCCCAGAGGTGCCGCCGGGCCCAGTCGAAGACCTGCAAGGCGCGGGGAACGGCCGCATCGTCGAAGCGCTCGAGCGCGAGCAGGGTAAGGATGCTTTGCGCCACGCAGTGGCTGTCCAGGGGATAGGTGCGATTGTCGTAGTAGCGGACCGCGCCGTCCTCGCGGAAGAAGTGGGCCAGGTAATAGGCAAAGCCGCTGCGGATGTACGGCTCGAACTCGGCGGTCTCGAGAGATCGGCCGAGATCGTCCAGCGCGCAGAGATTGAAGCCGGTGTGGAAGTTGTCGTTCCAGCGCTGGAAAGGGGCTTCGCCGTAATCCCAGGCGCCGTCGGCGTGCTGCTGCGCGGCCGAGTAGCGGGCCGCACGCAGGGCCGGGACGAAGAATTTCTCCATGCCCGTATGCCGGTAGACGCGGGCGAGCAGCGCGGCGGCGAGGAAGTTCGCATTGTGCACCTGGTTGCGTACGCCGGGCAGGGGATAGGCGAACCCGGCCCGCGAGCCGTCCACGAAGTAGAGCTGGTCGAGCAGGTATTCCGCGGCGCTCAGGGCGATCGAAAGGTACTGCTCGTCCTCGGTCTGCTCAAAAATATCGAGCATGGCGTTGGCGGCGAACGTCGTGCAAACCAGGTTGGGCTCCCAGCGGGGCACCAGCACGGTGCGCGTCTGCCAGGGGAAGTTGTATCCCCAGCACCAATACGGGACGCCTTCCGTACGCAGCGCCATCAGGCGATCGAGCAGCAGTGCGATGGAGTCGTCCGCATGCGGCAGGGCAATTTTTCCGGAGAGTTTCAGCAGCGCGGTGATGAACAGCCCGAGGGCCTTCGGGTTCTGCGTTTTGTCGATGAGTAGCAGGCTCCGGAAATTGACCGGGCTGCGCTTCAAAAACTGCGTCAACGCGAGCCGCGGCAGCCGCGAGTCGAGTACCGGAACGCGGCTGAAGATCCGGCTGTTGAGCGCGTCGTAGGGCTCATAACCGGCCCAGTCTTCCGCCTGGCAGTACGCCGCGAGCTTACGCGCGATTTCCACCACGTCGTTGTTCATAGGTTTTTACGAATTCGACCGCCCCATCCTGAGCAGCAGGATCAGCCGGCGGACGGGGCGGGGAAGCTGCTCGGGGGTGAAGAGTCCGCCGAGAACGCGCACCGAGTAGCCGCCGCTCACCATCACCGCGCTCGCACCGAGGCTGACCCGCCAGATGGGGGGCAGCAGATAAAACCACGAGAACACGAGCGCTATCAGGCTGAGCAGAACGGCGGCGCTGGAGCGGTTCTCCGCCGACCAGCGAAACCCGCTCAACCGCCGGACGATGGCATAGATCATGACGGTGTAGAAAACGTACGAGGCGAAAAACGCGATCCCGGCGCCGTTCAGACCGTAGCGCGTGACGCATCCCCAGGCGAGCGCCATGCTGACCGCCGCCCAGGCGAGCTGGCTCCAGAAAAGGAGCCCCTGTTTCCCCTTCGCGAGGATGATGTACCCCATCGGCCACCCGATCACTTGCAGGGTGACGCCGAGCGAGATCCAGCGCAGGAGATCCAAGGCGGGTCCGAACCTGGCGCTGTAGAAGATTGTGATCACCAGCGGGGCGAAGGTGAGGGTACCGATCACGCCCGGGGCGGCCAGCAGCAGCCCGATATGGGCCTGCTCGTTGACCATCCGGTTGCAGGCGGGATGGTCGTCCGCGCTGGCCGTCAGGCGCGGGTAGAAATCCGCGCCCATAGCCTGGAGAATGAAGCCGACGTAGAGCCCGCCCAGCATCCATGCGGATTGGTACAGGCCCGCGCCGGCGAATCCTACTTTGTGCAGGACGGTGATCCGGACAAAGTAGGCGACCCCCATGGCCATCAGTCCGCTGGCCATGAAGGCGAAGCCCAGCTTCAAGAGGGCGGCGGTCTCGTCGCCCATGCGGGCCAGGCTAAGCGAGCAGGGCGGGATGTCGATCTTACGGCTGTACCAGGTGGAGGCCGCGAATGCCGTCACACCGACGAAAACCAGCGACGGCACAACCCCCCGCTCGCCAAGCACATAAACCACCGGGATGCTGACCAGCGTTCCGAAGAGCGCTCCCAGCACCCGCATCCGCGCCAGATCCGAGATCCGGCGCAGGCCCTGGATCAGCGCGCCCTGGCCGTCGGAAACGAGGTTGAAGAAGACGGCTAGTGAAAGGAATGCGACCGCTCCGGCGCGCTCCCCGCTGCCGAACGTGAAGGTGGAGATCTGCCGCCCGAAGATTAGCAGCAGAGCCGCGCCGAGGAATCCCAGCAGAAGCGCGACCCGCCGCAAAACCATCGCGGTCTGGGCGATCCGTTCCGCGTCGCCCGTGCCGGCGGCCTCCGCAATCTGCCGCACGCCGCTGCTGTTGATCCCCAGGCCGGCGACGCTCTGCGTGAGGTTCGCGATCGAACCGAAGATGCCGAACAGGCCGACCCCGGAAGGTCCGAGCAGCAGCGCCATAGCTTTGGTGCGGACCATTCCGAGCGCGATGTTCATCAGGGACGAGCCCCCAATCACGGCGGAGGACTTCAGGATTTGGGCATAGCTGTGCCGGGGACTCGCAGTCTCCAGCGCGGATTGGGGGAGAACGGTGGACATCGCCGGCGGCTCTCGGGCGGGCTACTGGGCGGCGAAGACGATATCGCGGAAGTAGGCGGTGTTCTGCCATGTCGAAGCCGGCATGGTGCCCAGCGTCCCGGTATAGACGCCGCTGCCGGTGTACGTGTGCAGGTGTCCGCTCACGATGGGCGAGGCCATTCCCTCGACCTGCTCCGCATAGTAACGGTCGGGGCCGTTCGAAATGGCCACGATGTAATCGGTATTGGCGCTGATGGAAAGAGGCGTGGGAAGCGTGAAGGCCTTCCATCCTTCCGTTCCGGAGGTGACGGTCCAGGTGTATGGACCCGCCACTACGGACGAAGTGGTCGCATTCCAGATGCGCACGGTGTGGTCGCCGCCTTCGAGCGAGTTGGTATACAGGCGGACTCCCGTGATGGTCCCGTTGACATCCGACCAGAACTTCGTTCCCAGTTCGTAGGCGGCTTCGAATTCGAATAGTGAAGGTGTCTGGGTAGTGAAGATGTTGGGACTGTCGGGGGGCGGGGGATTGCCGGCCCCGGCATCGGTTGCGATCTGCTGAAAGACGGCTTTTGCCGATTGATAGTGGCTCTGCGCCAGGCTGAGCTCGGTGGGGAAGTAGGAACGCCACACCCCGCCGGTGCCGATGTTGGTCAACAGAGTGTCCATCCAGCTCACGAAGTACTGGGCATCGCTGACGCTGGCCCGGATGGGAGCGCCGTTCACGATCACGAACACGGCGCCGGTCTGGACCTGGTGGCCGTCGGCTCCCATGCGCCGCGCCGCCACCCAGCCGCTTTTCGGGAAATCCACGCCGGTGTTCCACACTACCGGCGTGCCTGCGCTGACCGTGGCCTGTATGCCGGCGACCACGGCGCCGTTGCTGACCAGTTGCAGAGTGCCTGTGAAGTTCTGGGTCGCCGTCCATTGCACCGTCACCGGGAGCGTAGCCGCGGCCGCGAGCTGGATCTCGTCCCCGGGAGTCGCGGTTCCGTTCACCGTCAGGGCAACGAATTCCTTATGACCGTTCCGCGACACCACGGTTCTCCCGCTGCGGATTCCTGCGATCCAGTTCCCGTAGGTCATCTGCCCGCCGGCCACCTGCACGTAGGTCAATAGCCCCCCGAGCGGCCGGCCGCCGTTGCAGGGGTAATCGGTGCCGGCCGCGAAACCTGGCCGGAAACCGGTGTTGAGCAGCTTATAGTAAGCATCGATGGCGGCGTCCGGATTCATGCCTTGGCCCGAACCGCTGTCATCCACATCCTCGGAGATGAAGTCGAGTTTACCCAATGCGGCTGCCACGGGGTACTCAACCGGCGTGCAGCAGGTGAGGGCTTGGGGAATTCCGCCGTCGAGATACTGCAGGTGGGCGAACCCCGCGATGGCATTCCGCTGGTGCGCCCAGTCGAGAATCTGGTCGGTGAGTTCCTGCCAGACCTGCTGCGCCTGGTTCAACCCGAGGGCCACGATGTGCCCGCCCAGCGCCTGGTGGGCGTATTGCGAGTAGGTGGCGTCCCAGTGCCACTCGGTATCCCAGTGGACGATGCGTCCCGGCGTGGAGATGGAGGCATCCTGGCCGTTGACCAGAGGCAGGTCCGTCGCCGGATTTTGTACTTCGCCATTCCCCATGTCGGCCAGCAGCGAGATGACCGCCAGGTTGTTCGTGGTCATCATGTCGTACATGTTCGACAACGGTATCGGCGAACCCCCGCAGCTCCGGTGCACGTGCATGTCCCCGGCATACCACCCGGAAGGCTCCGGACTGGTCGAAGAGAGGGTGATGGTCACTGTGGCGGTGCGGCTGGCGGATACGTTGTTCGCCGCGTCCTTGGCCCAGGCGTAGAGCGTCTTCGCTCCCGCGCTGGTAAAGGTGTAGGAGGCGGGCGCGGTAGCTGTCCATCCCGTCCCGGTCGCGGAGGGGGTTGTTGCGGTTTCGGTGAGCAGGTAGCCTGTCACGGCGACGTTGTCCTGAGCCGTAAAGGTAGTGATGGCGACGGTCAGGGAAGTCGCGGTAGCCGGAATGGAGAACGCGGTCACCGTGGGCGGCGAGGAATCCGGAAGCGTGATGGTCACCGTGGCGGTGCGGCTGGCCGATACGTTGTTCGCCGCGTCCTTGGCCCAGGCGTAGAGCGTTTTTGCTCCCGCGCTGGTAAAGGTGTAGGAGGCGGGCGCGGTAGCTGTCCATCCCGTCCCGGTCGCGGAGGGGGTTGTTGCGGTTTCGGTGAGCAGGTAGCCTGTCACGGCGACGTTGTCCTGAGCCGTAAAGGTAGTGATGGCGACGGTCAGGGAAGTCGCGGTAGCCGGAATGGAGAACGCGGTCACCGTGGGCGGCGAGGAATCCGGAAGCGTGATGGTCACCGAAGCGCTGCGGCTGGCCGATACGTTGTTCGCCGCGTCTTTGGCCCAGGCGTAAAGCGTCTTCGTTCCCGCGCTGGTGAAGGTGTAGGAGGCGGGCGGGGTGGCCGTCCATCCGGCCGCGGTGGCGGAGGGTTTGGTGGCCGACTCGGTGAGCAGGTAGCCTGTCACGGCGACGTTGTCCTGAGCCGTAAACGTAGTGATGGCGACGGTCAGCGAAGTAGCGGTGGCGGGAATCGAGAACGCCGTCACCGTCGGCGGCGACGTGTCGGAGACCGCGCCCGTGCTGAATACGACATCCACCCAATAATTGGAGCTGTTGTAGTTCTGGTTGGGGAAACTGCTGCTCGCGCCATAGCGGTATACCCCGTTGGCGCCCGAGACGCCGGCCGCCAAAGCGTGCAGCGGCGGGTTGTCCACGCCCTTGGTCGCAAAGAAGTTCTGGTCGTCGCTGTAATGTCCGGTGTTGGTGTGATACGACGCCACGTAGACGGTGTTCGCGGCAATCGAAACCGGGGTAGCGAAGTTAACCTGCTGCCACCCGGATGCTGTCTCTCCGGTGAAAGTGGCGCTGGCCAGCTTAGTCCCGCTGCTCGACCATAGATTGCCTACATGGGTCCCGGTATTGGTCGTAGCTTTGTAGAACCGGATCCCGGTGATGGTGCCGGCGGTGTCGGAGCGAAACTTGACGCCAAGCTCCACCGCGCTGTCCGGCCCGTCATCCTTTGTGGTGGGAACCGTGGAAGCCGGCCAGATCGTGTAAGTCGTCTGGCCACTGACCTTGCCGATATCGGAAGACACGGCCAGGATCGCCAGGACCGCCAACGCTGCTAAGACGAGGACCGCATGAGGGCCTCTCCGAGATTGCATCTAAACTCTCCTTCGAAGCCGTCCTGAAAGGGCGGCCCGGGTTTTGCCTGTTTACGTTCTGGCCACCTGCTCCACGGCATCACAGATAAAGTCCTGCTCCTCTTCCGTCATGTCGTGAAACAGCGGCAGGATCACGGCCGTATCCGCAACCAGGCTGGTGGCCGGGAGACGCCGCTCCCATCCGCCGCTGCGATAGGGCACTTCACGGTGGATCGGCATCACCCCGCGGCGTGAGGAAATTCCGCGGTCCAGCAACCTTTGCATGAATGTGTCCCGGCTGACGGGCGCATCGTCCCGCAGGCGGAGCATGTACGACTGGAAATTGGAGCGGCAGTCCGCCGGCTCCCGCGGCAGCGCGAGCCACGGAATTGCGCCCAGCCGCGCCGAGTAGCGCAGCGCCAGCGCCCTCCGGCGTGCCAGCATGCCGTCCAGCCGGGCCAATTGCACGATCCCGACCGCCGCCTGCAGGTCCGTCATGCGGTAGTTGTATCCGACTTCGTCGTAATGCTCGGTTACGACCGTTTGGGCAGTGGAGCGGGCCAGGTCCGAGACGCTCATGGCGTGCTGTCGCAGACGGCGTAAACGAGCTGCGGCGGCCTCGTCCGCGGTCGCAATCATTCCGCCTTCTCCCGTGGTCAGTACCTTGCGTGGATGGAAACTGAAGCAGGCCATCGACGTATGCGGCAGGCCGATGCGCCGGCCGCGGTATTCTGACCCGATGGCGCAGGCCGCATCCTCGATCACGAGCAGCCCGCGGCGCCGGGCGAGGCCGGCGATTTCGTCGATCGGGGCCGGCAGCCCTACCTGGTGCACCAGCAGGATGGCCCGCGTGCGCGGCGTGACCGCGCGCTCGACCTTTCCAGCACATTGGGATCCTAAGCTTAGAATTCCACGTGGACAAGTTGTCGCG
>JADMIO011434967.1_pt1 | contig 50029 bp, 40 predicted proteins | sample 8958161 | NCBI WGS metagenome assembly JADMIO01 (sample SAMN16585339, study PRJNA669376) | soil metagenome | isolation source: Crop rotation soil | place: USA: Cullars Rotation, Alabama | collected 2011
CGCGACAACTTGTCCACGTGGAATTCTAAGCTTAGGATCCCAATGTGCTGGAAAGCGCCCGTCATATCAATTTTGTGTACTCTGCTGCGCTGCGCAATGTCCATGACCGGCACGTCGCAGAGGAAATCACGCAGGCGGTGTTCATCGTGCTGGCCCGGAAGGCTTCGACCCTCCGTCACGAAGCCGTCCTATCTTCCTGGTTGCTCAGCACCTGCCGCTACGCTTCGCTTGGGCATATGAAGATGGCCGCCCGGCGCAAGCGACACGAAAGAAGGGCCGCTGAAATGGCCAAAACTGTTTGGGAGGAAGAAGCCGATAGCCGCTGGCCGCAATACGAGGGCGACCTCGATGCAGCCCTGGCTTCGCTTCGCGAGGGTGATCGTAAAGCGGTCATGCTCCGCTTCTACGAGCACAAGTCGTTCGACGAAATCGCCAGCATCCTCGGCACGGCTGAAGAAGCCGCCAGAAAGCGCGTCAGCCGCGCCGTCGAGAAGCTCCGCGGCTACTTCGGCGCCAGCACCCACACGCTGCCCGCCACCGTCGTCACGTATTATCTGTACAGCAAACTGGCCGGCCCCGCCCCCGCAGGCCTGGCCGCCAAGATCAGCGCCTCAGCCGTGGCCAGCGCCGCCGGCACCACAGCCGCCGCCCCAGCCGCCAGCATGCTGGCCCACCACGTCACCAAACACCTCGCCATCCTCAAGGCGAAATGGGTCGTCACCGGCATGGCCGCAGCCGTAGGCCTCAGCGTCGGCACGGGGATCGTGGTCTACAGCGCCATCGACAACCCGCACCGCACCCCCGCACAAGTCCAGCCAACGCAGAACGATTACCACCATCGGTAAGCGAAGCGAGATTTGAAGGCAGAAGGATCAGGACGGAACAGCTCCGCCTGATTTCTTTGTTTTCATCCCCACCGTTCATCATTCATCGTTCTGACTTCAAGGTTTCCGAAGATTAACTCCCGGCTCAGCCGAAATTTACGCCATTTGCGCGTCATCGAGTCGAACGTCGGCGATGGGAAATGAACGGCGGAGAATGGGAAATGGAAGCCTCAAGATCGGAAATCATCGCTTCGGAATAGGAAATGGAAGCCCCAGAATTGGAAACGCACGCAGCAAAATGGGAAATGCTTGCCTCAAAACGGCAAATGAAAGTCTAAAAGCCAGTTTTGGAAACCTGCGGATAGGAGATGCACGCCTGCCGAGTGGAAATGGAAGGACCAGAACGGAAGATCTGGCGTGAAGAATCAACTGACACAATGTGCGGCTCGATGTGGAAGCTGCGCAATCGGATTCCATTGTGCTTTTGCTCGACTGCTCAGCTTTCGATAGCTTCTTACGACTGAAGGTCAGCTGATGCCGCGTGAAATCATTTGCGAATGCGGGGGACGTAGTTACGAGGATGGCGCATCAATCACGCAGATCTGCCCGGCCTGCGGGAAGGAGATCGGACAACCCGCAGCAAGTAGCGGCATGGATTCCCTGACGCGGCGCCTGCGTTCGGGCGCGAAGATAGCACCTGAACTGACCGATACCGCGCCAGCAGCGGCACTTCCGGGAAGCCGCGAGTGGCGAAGGGCCAACAAACCGAAGCTTCAGCATCCTGCGCGGTTATCGGGGGTGAGGCAGTATGCCTATCTCGCGCTGCTCGCCGGCCTCGCTCCACTATTCTTTGCGACTCTACAGGCGCACCGTGCACCAGCGGAATCGATACGCGACAGGCTGTTAAGAACCATCGACGCCCATCCAGGTCTGCAAGAGAGGCTGCGAGATCTGTCCGACAATGCCACTCTATCCGACCTGTTTCAAGTTCTTCCGGATCATCGGCTCGACGGCGCTTTCCTGCCGCGCGACACGCACATGCATTACGCGTTTGCGCTCGCGTCCGCAGCGGCTTATTTCGTACTGATGCTCCTGCTCTTTCCACAGGCGATCGCCGTCGCAAGACGACTCTGGCTCACTGGGGCGCTAATGGGTGTGGTTGGAGTCGCCATCCTGTGCGCGTTTCAGTCGATGGCTGCCAGCACCCAGGGGCGGTGGGTGGCCGGAAGTATGGTGTTCATGATCATCTTCTACGTCGTAAAGTTTCTGGGCTACTGCTACCAGGCTGCCGTCGACCCGCGCAGCAACCTGGTGCTCAGCTTCGTTGCCTTCACGTGCGCTGTCGCCTTTCTCGAGGAGTTCTGCAAGTCGATTCCGTTGCTGGCGCACTACCGTGCCACCGGCACGCATTCCTGGAAGCTGGCGTTGCTGATCGGGTTTGCATCGGGCGTTGGTTTTGGAATTAGTGAGTCAATCGCCTACTCAGGCAACTACTACAACGGGATTGAACCGCGCGACGCGTATGCCGTCCGATTTATCTCTTGCGTGGCGCTGCATGCGATCTGGAGCGGGGCCGCAGCGCTGTTGATCTATCGCAGCCGAGATCTCCTGCAAACGACGGATGACAAATGGAAACTGGCAACAACGATTGGGAGCGCGTTGATCATTCCTGTTGTGCTTCACGGCATGTACGACACATTGCTGAAAAAAGATCTGCCGCTGGGCGCCCTGATCACCGCAGCAATCAGTTTCGCATTCCTTGTCGTTGTCGTAGAAGGCACGCGCCACTCCGAGCGAGAAGTTTCCGTCATCGACGCGGTGACTCCCATTCGCCTACAGTAGCACCTACTTCCACCCCAAAAACGCTTAATAATCAGCTGGAAAATGAGATTTGCGCTTGATTCGGCCAGCCCGGCTTGTTAGTATTATGTACGGATCGGCCGGGAACTGTTCCCGCTCGCATCCAGCAGACACTTTCATCCAAAGGGGGATGGATCATGAGCAAGAGTTATCTTCCGGTTCGGGACAATGATCTGGGGCAGTGGGCTCAGAATTTTTCGCAGCTGCTTTTGGCTTCGCCGGCGAGTTACGGGCTGACGCCTGCGGATGGCGCAGCCATCGCCAGCTATGTCAGCGCGTTCACAGCTGCGCTGGCGGCGGTGAACAACCCGGCGACGCGGACCATCGCCAGCGTGGCGACCAAGGACGGGGCGAAGGCAGCCATGCTCGCCACCGTCCGCCCGTACGCGATGCAGATCCGCAATAACCTGGGCGTCTCCAATGCGGACAAAGCAGCAGTGGGCCTGCGCATCGTCGATCAGACCAAGACGCCGATTGCGGCGCCGGTGACCCAGCCGCTGATCAATGTCCTCTGCGCGACGGTCGGCGAGCACACGCTGCGCTTTGCGGATGTGATGACGCCGGACGCGCGGCGCAAGCCCGCGGGCGCGGTGGCGCTGCAGCTGTTCGCCAACGTCGGCGCCGCAAGCAACTCGGATCCCGCTGAAGCGCGCTTCCGCGGGATCGTCACGCGCCAGCCGCATGCCGTGAAATACGAGCGCAGCGACAACGGCAAGATCGCCACGTACTTCGCGCGCTGGCAAAACCTCAAAGGCGAAACCGGACCGTGGAGCAACGCGGTGAGTTTCACGATCGTCGCATGAGGAAGCGGGCGTGGTTCGCCTACCGTGATGGGAACCCGTTAACATTCACCAACGCCGCGGGATTTCGGTCTCATTTGGCTGCTGTCGGGTCATATTGAGGGAAACGGAGGAACTGATGCGGGCGCGCTTTCATTACTGTGGTTGGACTGTGATTTCGTTCCTGGTCTTGGGCATCGCGGGCTGGTTGCATGCAGGACCCGCCACCACCGCGCCGGCGCCAGCGCTTTCTGACCTGCAACAACAGCGGGTTGCGACGTTGCAGCAGGCTGCCGACTTGGCGCAGAAGATGTACGAGCAGGGCGCGGCGACGATCGGGGAAACGTTTCGCGTGCAGCGCTTGCTCCTCGATGCGCAGCTCGAAGCCGCCACATCCACCCCCCAGCGTGTGCAGCTGTTGCAAAAGGCGCTGGCGGTCGCCAGGCAACAGGAACAGCTGACGTCATCGCGCCACTCGAGCGGCGTGGCTGGGCCGCTTGAGCCGCTGGAAGCAAAAGCCGAGCGGCTGCGCCTGGAGATCGAATTGGTGAAGGCGGGCGGGCAGACAAATCCGTGATGACTGGCGCGCCGCTTGCGAGCGAAGCGGGAACGCATCGCGCGGTGGCAATGGCACAGCGAAGGGATCCTCATGCCCGCAAAGACCAAGTCATCACCGTGGAAACGGCCCAACCCGGCTAAAAGCCATACGAAGCTGACGTCGAAGTCGAAAGCATCCGCCCGAGCGTCCGCAAAACGTGCTGGACGGCGATACCCCAACCTCGTCGACAATATGCGCGCAGCGGCGAAGCAGAAGCGGCGCGGGAAGTAATTGCCCGCACGAGCTACTTCAGCCGTTCTGGGGAAAGGAACCCGATCGGCAATTCAGATTGCCCGCACATCGCCAAGTCAGCGAGCGCCTCGCCGATGACCGGGCAGAACTTGAACCCGTGCCCGCTAAAGCCGCACGCGATGGTGACGCGCTCGTACTGTGGCGGCCGGCTGAGGATGAAGTGGTGGTCGTGGCTGTTCGTGTACATGCAGATGCGGATCGACTGCAGCGGGCCGTTGGCGTCGGGGATGAATTGCTCGAGCGCGCCGCGGAAGCTGGATTCATCGTCAGCCCGCGGGCTGCGATCGATTTTGTCCGGATCGGTGGCCTCTCCTGGTTTATGGTGTGCGACTTTCAGCGCCGGGCTCTCCGCGGTCATGGGGAAGCCGTAGTGCAGCGAGCCATCGGCGTGGCCGATCGCCCAGACAGGGAGTGCGCCGAGAAGAAATGGATCGCGACGCAATGGTTGCACCCAACCCATCACCTGACGCGTCACCGTCAGCTTCGTTTTCAACTCGCCGAGCAAGTTGGACGTCCACGCCCCACTAGTGAACACGAGTTGATCAGCGTGGTAGGTGCCCCGCGTCGTGGTGACGTTGACGCCTTTCGTGTCCGCCTTCCATGACGTTACGCGCTCATTGCCGTGCAGGACCGCGCCGTGACGCATCGCAAGATGCGCGTGAGCGGTAATCGCCAGCTCCGGCATGACGTACCCCGCTTCATGCTCCTGCATCGCGACGAAATCATCCGGCACGGTGAACTGTGGGAAGAGACGCTCGAGCTCGTCGCGCTCGTAGAACTCGTGCGGGAGATTGTGCTGACGCGCTGACGCCAGCGAGCCGGCGATCAGCTCATCCTCGCGCCGGCCCATGTACAGCCCGCCTGTCAGATGCAGGATCTGCGTCAGTGTCTCGGCCTGCAGCTCGCGCCAGAGCTGAAACGATCGCCGCAGCAGCGGCACATAATCGGCGTGCTCGTAGTACGCGCTGCGGATCATCCGCGACAGGCCGTGCGAGCTGCCACGATCGTGCGGGATGTTGAACTGCTCGATCCCCAGCACGCGCACGCCCCGCCGCGCAAGGTGGTAGCAGGCGGCCGCCCCCATCCCGCCTACGCCGATGACAATCACGTCGAAACTTTCCGGCATCCCTGGTGTTATAACGTGCATCGGAATGAGAACACGAATCGACACGAATCTGCACGAATGTTCACGAATGCATTCATCACTCGCTTTGATTCGTGAGGATTCGTGCAGATTCGCGTGGATTCGTGTTCCGCTTTTTTGTTTGTTGATTGTCCTTCTCTTGACTGCGTGTGCACACGCGCAGCCGGCGACGACGCGCGCGACGACCGTCCCCGCGACGATCCGCTACATCGGCTGCGCGCCGATCGAAGGGACCGCGCGGGATCAATTGTCGCGTCCATTTGACGTTCACGGTGCCAGCGGCGTGACGTTCGCGGGGAACGATGAATACTGGGCGGTGCTCGATAACAACGACAAGCTGATCCGACTGCGCGTGAGCGTCGGGGGCGATGGGTCTGTCACGTCGAAAACGCTGAGCGGGCTGACGATGAGCGACCGAAGCGACAACGAAGGCATCGCGATTACGCCCTCACACAAGAGCGTCTACGTCAGCGAAGAAGACACGCCCGGCATTCACGAGTACAGCCTCGCCGATGGCCGACGGCTGCAGACGCTGGAAACGCCGGACGTCTATCTGCACGGCCACACGGTGCACAACCGCGGGTTTGAATCGTGCACGCTCAGCCCGGACGGCAAAACGCTGTGGACCGCCAACGAGCATGCGCTGACCGTCGACGGCACGACGCAGGCGCAGGCAGAGCCGTTCGGCTCGACCACACGCGTGCACTTGTTGCGTTACACGATCGATGCGGACGGCCACGCGACGCCGCGTGAGCAATTCGCATATCAGACCGCCGGCGTACACGCGCTTGGTGGTTTTAACAGCCTGGCGGATCTCGTCGCGTTGCCCAATGGGAAGCTGCTCGCCCTCGAACGATCGGGCGGCGAGGCGCTCGGCGGCGCGAAATCGTTTCTCACGCGGATCTTCCTCGTAACGACCGACGGCGCGACGGACGTGAGCAAGCCGCCATTCGATCGCGGCTTACCGGCGATTGGTGCGACATCGGGGCCGGCCGTGCTCTTCGTCCACAAGCAGCTGCTCTACGAGGGATACGTTTGCGAAGCACGTGGACAGAACCTCGAGGGGCTCTGTCTTGGCCCGGAGCTAGCGCCGGGGCGCTGGCTACTCGTCGGCGTGGTGGACGACACGGATGGGCCGTTCAGAATCAGCCACAATTACGTTGCTGGATTCGAGTTGACCATGCTGGAGACTGGCAAGACCCGGTGATTTCCGGGACACTCGACCCTTCGATGGCGAAGGCGTCTGCGGCAACATTTGAATACGATCCGGTGCGCCAGCTCGATGCTGCCACAGCGGCGACGAAGCGTGAATTCGCGTTCTCCGCGCGCAATCGCACACAGGCACGGGCGTGGCAGCACAGGGCGCACAAAGCCCTTTCCGACTGCCTCGGATTCCTCGACGAAAAGAAGATTTCGCCGGCGGCGAAGGAGATCGAACGCGTCGACCGCGGGTCTTACGTGCGCCACAAGATCGTCCTGCGCACGATGCCGCACGCGCAACTTCCGCTGTACCTGCTGATTCCCAAGGGCATCAAGAAGCCGCGGCCCGCGGTGCTCGCGCTGCATGGCCATGGGTACGGCGTCAAAGACATCGTCGGACTTTGGGAAGACGGCACGGAGCGGCGAACTGCTGATGGCTATCACCGTGATTTTGGATGCGCGCTGGCGGAGCGCGGGTTCGTCGTGGCCGCGCCGGAGATCAGCTGTTTCGGCGAGCGGTTGATGCGGAACCACGCAACGTTTGGTTCGACGTGCTTGTCCGCAACGTGTCACAACGTCGCGACCTACGCGATCATGCTGGGCAAATCGGCCGCGGGAATGCGCGTGCTGGACGCGCTGCGCGTGGTGGATTATCTGCAGACGCGGCGCGAGATCGACGGCAGCGCGATCGGCGCGATGGGCATCAGCGGCGGCGGCATGCACACCTTTTTCTCCGCTGCGATTGATCCGCGCATCAAGGCGTCGGTCATCAGCGGATATTTCTGCGACTGGCGCGACAGCATCCTGTCGATCTTCCACTGCACCTGCAATGTCGTGCCGGGGTTGCTGAACCTTGGCGAGCTTTCCGATTTGTCGGGATTGCTCGCGCCGCGCCCGTTGCTGGTGGAGCATGGTGTACGCGACCCGATCTTTCCGATCGCGCGGGTGAAAGCAGCGGTGGAGAAATCGCGCCGCGCGTGGAAGGCATTCGGCGCGCCAAGCGGAATCGAAACAGACTATTTCGAAGGCCGCCATCGCATTAACGGCGATGCAGCCTATGCATTTCTCGCGAAGCATTTGGGTTTGAGAGAGTCGTAGGAGTTGAACATGAAACTCTGCATCAGCTATTGGAGCGTTGACGGCGGGCTGGCGGGAACGCGGCCGGTTGAAGAGGCGATGAAGGAAGCGAAAGCGGCTGGCTTTGACGGAATCGAGCTGGCCGTCGGCACGGGTGGCGTGCTGTCGACCAAGACGGATCAGGCGACATGCGAGTCGTACCGCAAGGCGGCCGAGAAGATCGGCATCGCGCTTGAAACCGTCGCCGCCGGCCTGACCTGGGGCTGCAGCCCAACGGACAATAATGCGGAGACGCGCAAGAAGTCGATTCAGCTGCATGCAGACGCGTTGCAACGCGCAGCATGGCTCGGCGCGAAGTCCATGCTGATGGTGCCGGGCGCGATCACCATTCCCTGGGACGACAAGTACGGGCCGGTGAAGTACGACAACGCCGTCAACTGGGCCCGCGAAGCCGCCAAGCAACTCGCACCCGTGGCTGAGAAGACGGGCGTCGAGCTGTGTCTCGAAAATGTCTGGAACGGCATGTTCTACTCTCCGCTGGAGTTCGCCGCGTTCATCGACTCGATCGGCTCGCCTAAAGTCGGCGTCTACTTCGACGTCGGCAACGTCCTCGGCTATCACCAGCATCCGCAGCACTGGATCGAAATCCTCGGCGAGCGCATCCGCCGCGTGCACATCAAGGACTTCAAGAAGTCCGTCGGCAACATCACCGGCTTCTGCGATCTGCTGGCCGGCGACGTGCCGTGGAAGGCCACGATTGAGGCGCTGCAGTCGATCGGCTATGACAAGACGATCGTGGCGGAGATGATGCCGCCCGACCCGACGCTGCTCGCGCGCACGAAGGCAGCGATGGACAAAATTGTGATGCTGTAATCGGAGAGAGATATGAACATCGGAATCATCGGCCTTGGAATGATGGGCCGGACTCATTATGAAGCCTATCAGGAAATCCCGGGCGCTAATGTCATCGCGGTCGCCGATCGCAACCCCAAGCGGGCCAGCGGCGATCTGTCGGGCACCGGCGGCAACGTCCTTAAGGGCGGCGTCAATCAGCTGCCGATGGACAAGATCAAAGGCACGAGCGATCCGTCTGAGCTGATCGCGATGAAGGAGCTCGACATCATCGACGTCTGCGTGCCGACGCTGGAACACGTCAGCGTGGTGGTCGAGGCACTGAAGAGCGGCAAGCACGTGCTCTGCGAAAAACCGCTGGCGCGCACTGCGGCCGACGCGGAGAAGATCGCGGCTGCTGCCCGCGAAGCAAAGGGCTTCTTCATGCCCGCGATGTGCATGCGCTTCTGGCCGCAATGGGCTTGGCTGAAGAAGGCGGTCGAAGAAAAGCGTTACGGCAAGGTGCTGGGCGCCAGCTTCCGCCGCGTCGCGCAGATGCCTGCAGGCTGGTACAACGACGGCAAAATCTCCGGCGGCGCAGCCCTCGACCTGCACATCCACGACACTGATTTCGTGCAACACCTCTTCGGCATGCCCAAAGCAGTCAGCTCGCGCGGCTACGCGAAGGAAAGCGGCGAGATCGATCACATGTCGACGCATTACATCTACGACGACATCCCGCTGGTGGTCGCTGAAGGCGGCTGGGCGATGACCGAGGGATATGGCTTCACCATGCAGTACACGGTGAACTTCGAGAAGGCGACAGCCGATTACGATCTCGCCCGCGAACAGCCGCTGAAACTCAGCCAGGCCGGCAAGACCGAGCCGATCGACTGCGGCCCCGGCTTCGGTTACGCAGCCGAGCTGCGCTACTTCCTCGACTGCGTCGGTAATAAGCAAAAGCCCACCGTCGTGACAGCCGACGACGGGGTGCGCAGTATCCGGATCGTCGAGGCGGAAGTGAAAAGCGCGCGAAGTGGCGAAAACGTCAAAGTCTGACCTGGTCGAACCCATTGGAATTCCCTTTTTTGGCGTGGTTGCTTAAGCAACCACGCCGTTTTTTTAAGAGGTTCTCGGACCTCATCGCGCTATCCCCTTTTGCCGATGATTGTGACAGGCGCCTGTTTGCACGAAGGGCTTGTCACATGACGTTGGATCCAACACTTCTCACGCTGTCCCTCCTCTTCAGTGCTGCCGGCATGGGCCTGTTCATGTACGGCAAAAAAGCCGGTCGCATCCCGCACCTGGTTGCGGGCCTCGCGCTGATGACCTGTCCGTATTTCATCACGAACATCATCGCGCTGACGTCGATCTGCGTAATCATCGCAGTCGCGCCGTTCTTCATGCCCGAGACGTAAGAAGTCCCCATCCACCCCACCGCGTCGCCGCCCATCGCGCCACGCTCCGGGACTTAGTCCCGGAGATTCTTCGAACGGCGAACCCGCATCCCCGCGCCAATGTGATCCGCACACCCACCTTCCGCCCGCTCCACACCCCCCGGATTGGCTTCGTTCCGTCACCCGCGTGTCATGACAAACCACGACATTCCCGCGTTTCCGCCCCGCTGACGCCGTTTTGCGTTGGCTTCGTTTGGGTTCGTTCTCCAAACGTTGGCTTCGTTCCGTCAGCCGGCAGGAGCGATCCGCCCAACGGGTTCGGATTTCAAAGAACACAGCCGGAGGAAAAAACTTCGCCTCCCATAATCCCACACTGTTGCGCGCCGCATGCAACGTTCGCGCAACCATCCGCGTTAGCTTCGGCTGATCGAGGATTATCTTTCCGGATTATCAGATTTCGCGTTGCGCGCGTTTGTGCTTACAAAGTCGAGGCTACCGACCGCATAATCGCCCGGGCGGGTTAAATCCGCTCTTCACGCCTGCAACATCATCTCTCGCCACATCTGACGGTACAGCGACTCCACGTCGCGCGTGAAGGCTGCTGCATCCATCAACGGAGACGTCTGCATGCGCTGGCGCAGCGTGCGATGGAGTTCGGTCAGTTGCTGTGCGTCTGCGGCGAGATGGGTTGCGGTCTTGATGTATTGGTCGATGTTGCCCGCAACGAGATCGTCGAGCTTCAGGTTCGCCAGCAGGCTTTCGCCGCCGCGGCTTACGCTAGTCTGCCCGCGCAGCGTAACTGTTGGGACGGCCATCCAGAGCGCGTCGCAGCTGGTCATGTGGCCGTTGTAGGGGAACGGATCGAGCGCGATGTCGATGTGTTGGTGCTGGCGGAGGTAATCGATGCGACGCCGGCGCGGGGAGAAATCGAGCCGGGCGGGGTCGATGTCGCGCTTTGCGAAGAGGCTGCGGAAACGGGCGCCGATGTTGTTGCGTTCTACGACGTAGAGGAGCAGGCGCGCGGTCGGGACGGCGCGGAGGATTGCGGACCATGCGTCGATCACGCTGTCGTTCATCTTGCAGGGGTTGTTGAATGAGCCGAAGGTGATGTGGCCGTTTTTTTGAAACGGCGGATCGATACAGGGCTCGATCGTTTCCTCGGGGGCATAGCACCAGAAGCTGTGCTGCAGGCGGATGAGCTTTTCGCTGTTGAACGATTCGGTTTCCCCGGGCGGATCGAGATAGCGGTCGGTGATGCGGTAATCCATCTGCGGCAGGCCGGTGGTCGCGGGATAGCCGACGAATGTGGCCTGCGCGGGGGCGGGTTTTCGTGCGAAGACAAGCAGCCGGTTGCCGCGCATGTGCAGCGTGAGATCGACGAGGATGTCGATCTGGTCATCTTGGATTCTCTTGGCGAGTTGCTCATCGCTTACCCCAGCAATGCGCCGCCACGTGCTGCACGATTCGCGAAGTTTGGTCGACAGATCATCCTCGGCCTGCGCGTCGCTATAGCAGACGATCTCAAACGCGTTTCGATCGTGATGCTGCAGCATCGGCAGCAGCGAGCGGCCGACGGGATGATTTCGCAAGTCGGGCGAGACGTAGCCGATGCGCAATTTGCGATCGCTGCTGCGATCGCGCGGGATCATCGGCTCGCGCGGCGCCAGCGGGAGCGCATAACGCTCTGCCCACGCGCGATGTTCCCGAAAGATTGCCGCTGCGTCATAGCGCGGGCTGAAGTGCAGGGCGTAGAGGCGATTGCTTTGAGCATGATGATCGCTGGGGCGGAGTCGCGCGCCCTCAGTCGCCTCCGCGATGGCGGAAGCGATGTCGCCCTGGTCTTTAAGCGCCAGCGCCAGGTTGTTGTGCGCGTCGGGCGATGCGGGATTGAGCTTGATGGCCGCGGTGAACGCCTCGACCGCTTCGTTGCTCCGCCCGCCGAGCATCAGCGTGGAGCCGAGGTTGTGTCGCGCTTCGAAGAGTTGCGGATCGATTCGGACTGCCTCGGCAAATGCGTCCACAGCGGCATCATGCTTGCCGATCGCAACCAGCGAGTTACCGAGGTTGTGTCGGAAATCGGCTGCGTCAGGACGCAACTGGATTGCGCGCTCGAACAGCGCGATCGCCTCAACGTGTCTCCCCCGCTGCTGCTCGATCACGCCCAGCAGATGCATCGCCTCAGCGTGCGTCGGCTGCGATTCCAGCACCGCGCGGTAAACGTGCTCGGCATCATCCAGTTCGCCCGCCTGATGGCGCTCGAGCGCCAGCCGCATCGCATCGCCGACCGACATCTGCGTCATGACGGCAGCACCTCGTAATGCGATGTGTCATCCAGCAGGACGAGCCGCGCGTTGTTCGCATCCGCGAAATCGAGGACGTTCAAGCAGGCCAGATCCTGCTCCAGCCGATCGCGATAGCGCCGCACGTCCATCCCCATCAGTGCTGCGATGACCAGCCGATTCGTCGCCTTATGCGAAACGACCAGCACCGTCTGCCCGCGATGCTTTTCGACGACCCGCCGCAGCGCCGGCAAGGCGCGATCGAGCACCGCCTGCCCGCTTTCGCCGCCGGGGATCGTCGTGTTCACTGGGTCTGCTGACCACGCTGCGTATTCCGCAGCGAACTTGGTCTCGACTTCCTTGTGCACGACGCCTTCCCAATGCCCGTGATCGATCTCGCGCAGCTCCGCCATTTGCGTCGGCGTGATCGCGCGCGGCGAAAGAATCGCCTGCGAAGTCAAAATCGCCCGATGCATCGGGCTGCAATATGCAGCATCGATACGCACATTGCGCAGCCGCCGCCCCAGCGCCTTCGCCTGCTGCAGCCCATCTGCAGAGAGATCGACATCGCTCGAGCCGGCGAATTTTTCGTCCTTGCTGGCGACGGTGGCGCCATGCCGCACCAAAAGGACACGCGTCTTTGGGAGAATCGGCGTCTTCGCGTCTGCGATCGGTGGCACCATGCGTGACATCTTACCGCCATGGGGTAACTTTGACCGCGTGACGCTTCAGGAAGCCCTGCAACTAGCGGTGCAGCATCATCAAGCCGGCCGTTTCGCTGACGCTGAGAGCATCTATCGTCAGATTCTCGATCAGCATCCGGGAATCACGCAGGCGCGGGTTTTTCTGTCGCTTGTGCTGATTGCGACGGGAAGGTCTGCGGAGGCAATCGACCAAGCGCAGCAAGCCGTTGCCGCTGCGCCACAGGATCCGGGAGCGCGCTTTGCGTTGGCGGATGCACTCTTGAATGCTGGTCAACATCATGATGCGATCGAACACTACCGCGCCGGGCTGACCGTTGAGCCGCAGCACGTCACCGCGTGGATCAACCTCGCGTTTGCTCTTCTTCATTTGCAGCGGCCGGTCGAAGCGATCGAGGCCAGCCGCGCAGCGCTCAAGCAACAGCCTGAACTCCCTGAAGCATATGGGACGCTCGCTGACGCCTTCGCGGCGCAGGAAAAGTTTGACGAGGCAGTCGAACATGCGCGCCATGCGATCCGGCTGCTGCCGAAGTCCGCGCATGCACGGTTGACGCTCGGCAACGTACACCTCGCAGCGGCCCAGTTCGACGACGCAATCGCAGCCTTCGAAGAGGCGACGCAACTGATGCCGGATCTGGCTGATGCGCACAACAACCTCGGCATTGCGCTGATGGAAGCGGGCCGCGGCAACGAAAGCCTGGTGTCGTTCGAGCGAGCTGTCCGCCTGCGACCGAAAGACGCAACGAGGCAGGTGAATCTCGCGCGCAGCCTGGAGTGGCTGGGGCGATACGAGCAGGCGCGCGAGGTGGCTGAATCCGCCGTCCGCAGCGACCCGGTTTACGCCGACGGATGGAACCAGCTGGCCATCATCTACGGCAAGCTGAACGAGCCGCAGCGCGCGATCGAGGCGTGCCGCAAGGCATTGGCGATCGACCCGAAGCACGCCAACGCGCGCACCAATCTGGGCATCGCGTTCAAGGACCAGGGTTACATCAAGGAAGCGGTGGCCGAGCACCGCTTAGCGGTGGACGCTAATCCGGATCATGCTACGGCGTGGAGCAATCTGCTCTACGTCATGCATCTTCATCCCGACTACGATGGCGACAGAATTCGCGCCGAGCACGTAGCGTGGGCAGAAAAGAAGGCAGACCCGCTGCCGCCGGCGAGCCATCGCTTTTCGAACGATCGCAACGCCGAGCGGCCGCTGCGAATTGCGTATGTCTCACCAGATTTGCGCGGCCATCCTGTCGGCAACTTCATGTTGCCTCTGCTCACGCATCACAATCGCCGACAAGTGCACATCACCTGTTACGCAGATGTGTTAACTGAGGATTCGGTAAGTGCCAAACTTCGCGGTGCTGCTGACATGTGGCGAAACACGCGCGCCATGAAAAATGAAGCGTTGTTCGAACAGATTCGACGAGATGGAATCGATATTCTCGTGGACCTGACGCTGCATTCCGCGGGCAATCGCATGCTGGTGTTTGCGCGCAAACCTGCGCCCGTGCAGGCGACTTACCTTGGATACCCATCGACAACGGGGCTCGCGGCGATGGACTGGCGCTTCACGGATCGATTGCTCGACCCCGGCGATCAAGGCACACGCTTCTACACGGAGCGGCCAGCGTATCTGGAAACGACTTACTGGTGCTATCACAAGCCGCGTCCCGATGTGCGAGTCGCGCTCCCGCCGGCTCGATCAGCCGGTCGCGTGACCTTCGGTTGCTTCAACAATTTCGGCCGCGTCACCGATGCCGCGATCGCCGCATGGGCCCGCATCCTCAAAAACATGCCGACTTCGCGTCTTATTCTGCACGCCGATCCCGGGGGACATCGCCAGCGTGTGCTGCAACCGATGGCCGCCGCGGGAATCGCGGCTGAGCGAATCGAGTTTGTCGAGCGGGCAAAGCTAGCGGCTTATTTCGAGAGTTACTCGAGGATCGACATCGCGCTCGATCCATTCCCCTATTGCGGCGCGACGACGACCTGCGATGCCCTCTGGATGGGCGTACCGGTCATTTCGCTGGTCGGTGATATCGCCGTGCGCCGCGCGGGGTTAAGTATTTTGTCGCGCGTGGGACTGGCGGATCTCGCGGTCGATTCTGTCGACGCCTATGTGCGGAAAGCGATCGACCTCGCCAGGGACGTTGAGAAACTCGCCGAGCTGCGCCGCGGGCTGCGTGATCGCATGCTCAACTCACCGCTGATGGACGCGGCATCGTTCGCACGCGACGTCGAGCGGCTGTATCGAATGATGTGGATCGATTGGGTGTCGTCGGAACGATTGCGGTAAACTCCACACGGAGAAAATCACATGAGAACATCACCATCCGGTCTGCGGCGGCGTGAGTTTCTGGCAGCGTCTGCGGGGGTCGCGCTGGCTGCGCTGTACGGCAAAGCGCGAGCGAATGAGTTGCCAGCGGATGTAAAGATCACGCGTATCGTCGGCTTCGATTGCCACTCCAAGCGTAACAAGCTGGTCGGGAAGAACGCTTTTTTGGGTGTGCACGGCGATTCCGCTGTTGACCAGATGGCCCGCCTCTACACGAGCAGCGGCGTCGAGGGCATCGGGCTTTGCCGTTCGAAGAAGGAAGATCTCGCAACGTTGCTCGGCAAATCGGTAGCCGACCTCTTCGATGCGGAGAAGATGCAGACGAAGACCCCACTCGGATATCAGACGATGCCGCTGTGGGATTTGATCGCCAAGCTGCAGAACAAGCCGATTCACGCATTGTTGTCAGGGAAAACGGACGCCGAGCCGCGGCGCGTCGGCGTCTACGATGGCTCGATCTACTTCGTAGACCTCCTGCCCGATCACGCGACCGATTGGCAGCATGAATTCAAACGCGAGATCGATCAGGGGCTGGCCCTGGGTCATCGTGCGTTCAAGATCAAGATCGGGCGCGGCTTCAAATGGATGGAGCGGAAAGAGGGCGACGATCGCGATGTCGAGGTCGTAAAGCTCATTCGCGCGCATGCGGGAAAGGATGTGCTGCTGGCGGTCGATGCGAACAACGGCTACGACCTTGCGGGGGCGAAGCGCTTTGTCGAGCGTGTCGGCGGGGAGAATCTCATGTTTACGGAGGAGATGTTTCCCGAGAACGTCGAGCAGGATCGCGCGCTCAAGGAATTCTACGCGGAGCACAAGTGGCCGACGCTCGTTGCGGATGGCGAGACGCAACAGGATTACAATGCGTACAAGCCGTTCATCGAGACGCGCACGCTGGACATTTTGCAGGGGGACATCAATCACTTTGGCGTGGAGGGGATTCGCGCGGAGGCGGCGCTGGCGGCGCCGCAAGGTGTGAAGGTTGCACCGCATAGCTGGGCTTCGTTGATCGGGTTCTATCACGCGACGCAGGTGGGCGGGTCGATCGAGAACTTCTTCCGCGCCGAGCACGATCCGCTGACGTCGCCGTTGTTGATTGCTGAGGGGTATGCGATCAAGGATGGTTACGTGACGTTGCCGTCGACGCCGGGGTTTGGGTTGTCGGTGGATGAACCGCATTTTGCCAAGGCGACGATTCGGTTTGATCTGAAGGGATGATTCGCGCGTTCGAGCGCATCGCACGCGGTGACGATTCAGCCCCGGGCATTGCCCGGGGCTTTATTTATCGATTCAACGATCGGAGGATCGAGATCGCCCGGACATCGGCGCCACTACTGATACCACCACTTCCCCTCCCACCCGCCGGTGTTGTGTAAACCTTTGACCGCGGCCAGCGCAGGACCCAGGTCGCCCGATTCGCGCGGCCACGGATGCCGACTGACCAGCATCGCCCGCACCATCTCGCCGCGGCTGGCAAACTCGACGTGGCCGTCGCAAAAGCCGAGATTCAACCCCTTCTCACCGTGGTTATCGATCTTCTCCGGCCAGTTGTTCACCGTGTTAAAGGGACCCTGGTCGCGGTCGAGCACCAAAAAGGTCTCCGCAGGCCGGCGGACGTTCTTGTAGGTCATGATGTAGTCCGCTGTGATCTTCACGCCGTCGGGATACTCCGCCTTGCCCGCCCAGCAGAAGACTTCGTAGCTATGGCCGCCGCGATCGTCTTCTGCATACTGCGCGGGCGTCCGCAAATGCGGATAAAACGTTCGCGACGCGCTCCCGCCGCCAGGCGGTGTGTAGTTCTCGGTTTGCGTGATCTTCAGATTGACGACATTCCGCGTGCCGGGACAGACCGCGACGTGCGGGTCCTTGATGTACCAGGGGATGAGACATTCCAGCGAATCGTTGTTCTTGTCGAAGTTGGTGATGTACCAGCCGCCCTTGTTTTCCTTCGAGTACATCATCGTCGCGTACATGATCTGCCGCAGGTTCGATGCACAAACCGTCCGCCGCGCCTGATCGCGCACGCGCCCGAGCACCGGCAGCAGCACGCCGAGCAGCAGCGCGATAATACCGACCACGACCAATAACTCGATAAGGGTGAATCCCCGATGGTCCTGCCTCCTGCGCATGGACTGTGAATATACCGCGTTGCAGGCGTCCGCGCGTGATGAAACCTTAGGCACAGCTGCCGCATCGGACGTCATAGCGGCAGTGGCTGCCACTTTGTGACGCAGCGAAGATTGCGCGGACGATCAGGTTTTTCCGCAGATTCTGTCATAGCCGCGTAAGGATCAAGCAAGCCGTGCGGTGGCAAGGTTTTTGCTTTGCGGACTTCACAAGGGATTGTCGTCGGTTTCACATCCGGCTGGCAATGGATTGTGGGCACTCGCCGTTTGTTGTTGCTGTTATATCCAGGAAGTAGTGAAGGAGTCGGCTATGTCGGATTCTATCGATACGCTCGTCAGCCGCGCCGTTCGGTTGCTCAAGGATATTCCCGAGCTTGGGCTGCACAGCGGCGAGGTGGGCGTGGTGTGCAGTGAATGGATGGCGCCGACGACGGCGTATGAAGTCGAGTTCCGGCCTTCGGGACTGGTGCACGCGACCCGCGCGCTGCTTCTTGGGAATCAGATCCAGATCACGGATCCGGCGAATTGAATTCAGCGGGCCGCGGACGGCCCGCCTCTCCTCGTTCCGTCGACGCGTTGGTGCGCCGTTACGGTAACACCGGTACGGGATCCTCCTTGTTCTCCACATCGATGTCCCACGGATCTGCACCGACCGTGCGCAAGGTCGGGCCGCGGTTGTCTACGTGCAGGTCGAGGTAGACGTAATTGGATTTGAGTCGGAGTCCGTGGCGATATTTCTCCACGATGTTGTCGTAATCCGGTTGGTCCATGTAGTACTCAATCGCTTCGCTGCGCTTCTCGCCCATCACGATTACATCTGAAGGGGAAAGGCCACCCAGGTCCTTGGTGTGGTAGCGAATCCACTTGTGCTTGAGGTGATAGTTCAGCACATACGAGTGCTCGATCGCGGGCTCGTGATCAGCGGGGCAGATCAGGATCGGCGGGTTCCATACCGGCGGCTTGAAGACAAAGCACGGCCAGTATTCACTCGTTGGTCGCCCCGGCACCGCCCCGCGCGATGCGGGATACATCCAGCCGTCGTTGTCGTTCGCGTACATCAAAAGCGCCTGACCGATCTGCCGCAGCTGCGATTGGCACTGCACGGAGACGGCGTTCTGCCGCGCCATGCTGAGCGCGGGAAGCAGGAAGGCGATCAGGATCGCGATCAGACCGATGACGACGATTAGCTCCACGAGCGAGAAGGCGACGCGTGGACCGCAGCGGCGCATGCTGGCGGACATGATACTATGGCTGCATGACCGCAAGATACGTCAGCGTTGCTGCGGTGATGATTGCGCTCACCGCGGGATGGTTGATCGCCGCTGATGCTCCGCCAGCGCCCGCTCCATCCACCCAGCCGGTTTTGCAGGAGGGGCCGATCCTTGCGGATGATCTGCTGCGGGTGAGTATTACGGATCTGAACGGGCCGGGCATCGTCACCGAGATCCTCGCCCGGGTTGATGGCGACGGGAAAATCAGTCTCCCTCTGGTGGATCAGGTGAATGTCAAGGCGATGACGTTGCAGGAGGCCGCCAATGCGGTGAACAAGGCGTATCGCGTGGCCAACCTGATACCGAATCTGCAATCGAAATTGGAACGAGTTGAATCGGGCACGAACCCGTCGATGCGCACGGGCCCGATCGCAGCTGACGACTACGTGCGGATCGAGATCACCGATCTCGTCGGCCCGGGCATCGTGACGACAAAGAAAGTGCAAGTGTCAAAGGACGGCACGGCGAAACTTCCCCTTGTCGGCGCAGTATCGATCGTCAAACTGACCGAAGCGCAGGCAGCGAAGGCGGTGCAAAAGGCATATCGCCAAGCGAAGTTGATTCCGAACGCGGCTGTGACCGTGCGACGGATTCGAGAGGTGGACGCGAAATAAAAAAGACGCGCTGATCAGGCGCGTCTGTTCATTCGAAAATCGAAAATCGGCAATCGAAAATCCTAATCTATCTCCACTCCGATTCGCCAATCTCCGTCACTTCCCGGTCCTGCTGTCCAAAGGTCGCGTGCGTAACCGTCGGCAGCGGATATTCGCTGATCGCTTCGATCCGGAAGAAGCTCGGGGCCAGCTTATAGTTGGCGAGCCAGCGGCTGATGACAACTTCGATCGCCCCATCCAGATCATTCGCCTGCGCTTCGGTCACTTCCGACAGATACCGGCGGGCTTCATCGCCAGCCGCTGAGCGCGCGCGGTCGCGCATGGACTTGATCAGCTCGTATGCGTGCAGGTTCGCCTGCGGATCACCCCCGACCCGCTGACCCACGTAAATCTCGTTGATCTGAGCCCCCAAACGTTCCGCGGCCTGGCAGCCGGCTTGGAACGCTTCTTTTCGAGTATTGAAAACGCCAGTGAAGGATTCCCGATCGAGCGAAAACGCGTACGTGCCTCTCACGGATGTACTCCTGGGACCGCGTCGGCAGCAGCCCTTTAAACCTCTCCCATTGTACCTGATCGGATGGGCTCAGGTGGGGGCATTAATGGTTACTAACGACTTTCAGAAACTTTTGGGACGTGCCCAACTTACGCGCGTCCTCTAACTGATAGACACACCCCAGATGCTGATCTGTTGCGGGACGTTACTGGGGAAGATGAGGGGGTGAATGGGTGAGAGGGTGAGGGGGCGAAAAAGGCAAGATTCCGCCGATGTCTTTATCACCCTCTCACCTACTCACCCCCTCACCCTCTCATCCCTTCACCGCCCCCAATTGAATGCCCCGGACAAGGAATTTCTGCCCCACGACGAACAGGATCAGCGGCGGGATCACCGCCATCACGCTGCCGGCCATGATCAGGTTGGTTGCCCGTCCGTAATTCGTGTCGAAGTAGAGCATCCCCACCGGCAAGGTCCGCAAATATTCGCTTTTTACTATGACCATCGGCCAGATCAGCGAGCCGTAATTTCCAAGGAACGCAAAGATCGCCAGCGTGATCAGCCCCGGCCGCGCCAGCGGGATGATCACCTCCCAGAAGACCTGCCAATGCGTCGCCCCGTCGATGCTGGCTGCTTCATCCAGGCTCGTCGGGATCGTCAGCATGAATTGCCGCAAGAGAAACACGCCAAATGCGCTGAACGCAGCGGGGACGATCAACCCCGCATACGTGTCCAACAGATGCAGCTTCACCATCACCGCGAAATTCGGGATCATCGTCACCGACACCGGCACCATGAGGGTCCCGAGGTAAAGCAGGAAGACGGTGTCGCGCCCTTTCCACTTCAACCGCGCAAACGCATACGCAGCCAGCGCGCTGGTGAAGCAGGTGAGAAACGTCACCCACGCAGCGACGAACAAACTGTTAAAGTAATAGCGCGCGAAGCTCACGCGCGGGGTCTGAAAGACGCGCGCGTAGTTCTCCGGATGCCAGACGGGCGGCAAGAACGATGAGCCTTCGATATCCTGCAGTGTTTTGAAACTGGCAAAAACCATCCACGCGAATGGCCACATCATCGCGATGGCGATCGCGATCAGCACGAGATGCTTGGATGTGATTCGAAGTGCTTTCATTCGTTGAGCGCGCGACTTCCAAATTTCCAGTTCACCAGCGTGATCGCGAAAATGATCGCGAAAAGAGTCCACGCCACCGCGGACGCATATCCCATCTGAAATTCTTCAAAGGCTTTGATGTAGATGTAGTACGCGAGCGTGGTCGTCGTGCCTGCGGGTCCGCCCTTGTTGGTCATCACCCGCGCAGTCTCGAAACCCGACTGCAGCCCGCCGATGAAACTGATCACCACGATGAAAAACGTCGTTGGCGCCAGCTGTGGCCAGGTGACGTGCCAGAATTTGCTCCACTTGTTCGCGCCATCAATATCCGCGGCTTCATACAGCTCCTGTGGCACGTTCGTCAGGGCTGCGAGATACAGCAGCATGTTGTTCCCGCCGATCGCCACCCAGACGATCATCAGCACCAGCGCCTCGCGCGCGCCGATCCCGAAATTCACCCACGCAAAATGCAGCTTCTGCGGCACGAGCGCGAGCAGGTTGTCCGTCGACTGCAGCCACTTCGGCCCATGCGCATCGATGTTCAGCAGACGAAACGTCCCGTCGATCACCCGATTGATCGGCCCGAACTCCGGGTTGTACAGCTTCTTCCACAGGATCATCAGTGCAACGCCATAAGTGAACGTCGGCAGGTAAAACAGCGTGCGGTACACGCTGATGCCGCGAAGCTTCTGGTTCAGCATCAGGGCGAGACCAAGCGAACCTGCGATCGCGAACGGTAGTCCGATCATCAAATAGAGCGTGTTGATCGAGAAGACCCAGAAGTCGACATCGGCAAACATCCTCCGGAAGTTCTCGACGCCGATGAACGCGAACGGCACCGAGTGCTGCAGGTCCCAGTTCGTGAAGCTGGCGCCCAGCGAGAAGAGCACGGGGCCAGCGGTGAAGAGTGCAAAGCCGATGAAATTGGGGAGCAGAAAGATTAGGGCGGGAAGAAGATCGCTTCGTCGGCGCGTCATTCGTCTTTCTACTTCGTAGCATGGCCGTCTCGGCCATGCCTGCCTTTGTCCTGAAAATGCATGGCCGAGACGGCCATGCTACGTTGAACTCATTTCTTCTGCGCTGCGATCCGCTTGTCATACTCCGCGCGCAGTTCCGGGCTTTGCCGCAGGTTCTCTTCGATCCGCTGGTTCACGCGGCGGGTCGCTTCGCGCATCGCCTGCTCCGCGCTGATCGATCCGCTCTTTACCAGATCGAGTTGTCCATCGACCAATCGCTGCAGTACCGCGCCGTTCATGAACGGGCTCACCTGTTCCGGCTCCGCAGCCGCCAGCAGGTCGCGCCAGACGGCGTTGTCCGTCTCCTGCGGGTACGCGGGGTCGTGCAAGTAATCGTTCTCGTACGCGTATTTCATGATTGGCCCCAGGCCATCCGCCTGGTGGTTGATCAGTTTGTTGTACTGCGGCGTGGAAAGGTACTGCAGGAACTTCAGCGCCTCGGACCGCCGCGGGCTGCTGCGATTGATCAGCGTGGCCTTGCCATAGCCGACGAAGACATGTTTTGTCCCGTATGGCGCTTCGGCGACGCCGAGTTGCAACCCTGCGTATTGCTTATCGCGCAGCGCAGACAACCACCATCGCCCGCCCAGCGCGCATGCAGCACGCTTCGCCCCGAACAACGTAATCACCGAAGCCCCGCCCCATCCGCCCGCAGCCGCCATCGTCGCCTCAGCGGCTAGATCCGGCGTCACCTTGTACTTGAACACCAGGTCCTGCATGAACTGCACCGCTGCAATCGCCTCGGGCGAATCCAGCGTGCAGCGCGTGCCGTCCGGCGTGTACATCCGACCGCCCCACTGGTAAACGAACTGCAGGTAGTTGTTGTCCCAATCAAAGACCAGCCCATACCGCGTCGTCACGCCGCGAGAATCCTTCTGCACGAGCTTCTGCAGCAGCGGCACGGCCGATTCCCACGTCCACTTCCCCTTCGGCGCTTCAATCCCCGCCTCCGCCAGCAGATCCTTATGCAGCCAAAGCCCGTTCGCAGCTGCGTTCACGGGAAAGCCGTAAATGCGCCCTTCGGACATCGCACATTGCCGCACCGTCGGCCACGTCTGCCCGATGTCGAGGTGCAGCGTCTTCATCTCATCCGTGATGTCCCACGCAATCCCCGCCTTCACGTACGCAGTGAGTTGATACCCCGCGTAACAGTCGAACAGGTCCGGCCCCACGCCCGCCAGCGACTGTACGATAACCTTCTCCAGCTCGGCATTGCCTGGATCGAGTTCGAGATGAACTTCCGGATGCAGCTCATTGAATGGCTCGAGCTGCGCGCGGCGCAGCGGGTTGTCATCGCTGGTCCAGATCAGGCGCGTTTTCGATGGATCGACCGGACGCGGCTTGGTTTGTTGAGCGATGAACGAGAGGATCAGAAGCGCAGCGAGACTGGCGAGGAACGTGGCTTTCATTCTTCATTCCCTCTCCCCGGTACACCGGGGAGAGGGTTAGGGAGAGGGGTTCAAAGCGCTCCGCCGCATCACGCGGTCACTCGCACAGATCCCCTCTCCCCTGCCCTCTCCCCGGCGTACCGGGGAGAGGGAGTAAGTCATCGAATGTACTGGAACTCCGGGCTGCTCAGCAGTGCCCAGAGCATATCACCGATCGTCGCGAAATCATGAATCGGCGGGCCTTTCGCAGCACCGGTTTTGTCCCAGTAGACCTTACCGGCTGAGAATTGAGTGAATGCAATCCCCTTGATCACGCCGGGCTTCTTGATTCCCAGCTTTTGCGCGGGAACCTCCAGCCGCACCCATTCGCCGGTCTTCGGCAACTCGCCCATCGCGTGGTTCGGGGCAAAGGGGATGTCGCTGCTGCCCCACGACGCGCGATGCCAATCCCCGTTGTAGAGGAACTGCAGCATGATCTCCTTGGGCGGGCTCTTGGAATCGATGAATACGTAAGCGAACAGCTTGTCGTCCGGGGCAACCGGAAAAGTCACACCGGTGAAGAGATGTTGCAACGGCGCGGCGGGGACAGCTGTCGACTCCACTTCCGTATGCGACTTTCCGCCGCTGAACACCGGCACATCTGGCTTGGCCGCGAATTTCCATGCCCCTTCTGGCGCGGCGCGCGGAGGCAGTTCATCGTCCACCCATACGACTTCCACCGGCTGGGTCGTTGCGGGCTTGGGAGCTGCTTTCAAGAACGCCTGGGCTGCGTCCATTTCCTTGTCGCTGGGCGCGCGGTTGAGTGTCGACCAGTAGATGTCGCTGACGATTTCCTTGGGGTCCGGCTCGACCGCGCAGTTCGTCACGAGGTCGCCTTTGTAAATCCGGTCATGCCATTCCGGGCCGTTCAGCAACTCCAGCGCTTGGACGACTGCGGTGTCTTCCGGCCGCGCGGTCGAGACTTCATTCCGCACCGGCGGCTTGCCGAGCGCACGCGTCAGCGGAGATGACGTGTCATCCTGGTACGCGCGCCGATCCGGCACGTGCTGACTCATCATCACGTCGATGCTGTCGAGCAACTGCTCCGCCGTGAGACGGCGGAGCCCAGGCGAGCGGAAATAACGCGGGTCCTTCGGCTTGGCGACGTCGAAGTGATCTTCCAGCTTGGGGTCGTAGCGTAGCTGATACGTTCGGCTGGTCATGATCAGCCGAACAGTGCGCTTCACGTCGTAACCATGGCGGATGAAGTCATTGGCGAGCCACTCGAGCAGCTCCGGATGCGATGGCGGCGTGTCCTCGCGGAAGTCATCCACCGGCTCGAACAACCCGAGCCCCATGTAGCGCTTCCACAGGCGATTCACGAGGGTTTTGGCGAAACGCGGATTGGTCGGATCGGTCACCAGCTGCGCGAGTTGGTGCAGCCGCTGGTTCTGATCGGCCGGCGCGGTCGTGGGCGCTTCGGGCAGGTTGAACATGAAATGCGTCTGCACGAACTGCCCGCTCTTGCGCTCGCAGCGGACGAGCTCCATGTCCTTGTCGTTAAAGAACCCCGCAAACGCGACAGCCCGCGACTGCGGCCATTCGTCGTTGAGAAAATGGCTGTGACAGCTCGCGCACTTGATGGCTGTGCCGAGGAAGACCTGCGCGGTGTCGGCAGACGATTGGATCGTCCGCATGTGATTGTCGTTCAGCACATACCGCTGCGGGTGGTTCGGCATCGTTGGGTCGAGCAACTCCTGCACGAAGACGTCGTACGGCTTATTCGCGGCGAAGCTCTCGACGATCCACTGGCGGTAGTTCCCGTGCGTGCCGACGCCGCCCTGATGCAGGCCATTGGAGCAGAGCGCTTCTTCCCAGAACGGCGCCCAGTTGCCCGCGTAATCTTTCGGACGGCCCAGCAATGCATCCACGAGTTGAACGCGCTTGGCCTTGTCCTTGTTCTCGATGAACTTCTTCGCCTCCTCCGCCGTCGGGATCATGCCGACCAGATCGAGATAAACGCGGCGGACGAAGGTGGCGTCATCCGCCAGATCCTTGTCAGCAGGTTGAGTTGATGCAGTAGTCGCCGCGGGCACTTTCGCCGGAGCTGTGGCCGGCGGAAATTTGACGGCGATGAAGTTGTCGATCGGGTTGTAGGCGATGGCCTGCGTCGTCGGAACGGATGGCGGCGGCGGAAGATTCTTCAAACGAACATATCGCCGTACGGCGACGGCTTCCGCCGGCGTGAAGTCGACCTGCGGGTCCCAGTCTTCGCTGATCTTCTGCGTCGTCGCTGGTGGCGGAGGTGAAGTTGCGGGCGATGGCTTCACGGGCTGAACTTGCGCAACCGCCGGCGCGGGGTTCGGCGCAGCAGGTGAAACATCCGCAGGTGTCGCAATCACCGATGCGGTTTTCGCGTTCGGAATCTTCACGCCAGAATCATCGATCGCCCCCGCAGCGATCCAAGCGCGGATCAGCGCGATCTCGCCCTCCGCCATCGGATCGTCGCCCTTGGGCATCCGCGGCTTCTTCGTCCCTTCGATGTACTGCACAAGAGAGCTCTCATCCGGCTTGCCCGCGATGATGCCCGCACCGCCCTTCTTCCCACCCTTGGTCATCGCAGCGATCGTGGCGATATCGAAGCCGCCCTTGATCGTGTCGTCCTTGTGGCAATCAGCGCACTTCTCATCCAGCAGCGGCTTGATCTGCTTGGCGTAGCTGACGTTTCCTACGACGACCGACGCGGACTTCACCGCAGGCGCTGTCGCCGGCGCCGCAGTCGTGACCGTCACCGCGCTCGCCAGCGGTGCCGCTTGCGTCGTCGCGACAGTGACTGGCATCTTCAGCGCCATCGTCCCCGCGCCAAAGTCATATACCGCAAGCCCGCCACTATGCGCAGCAACAGCAACCCATCCCGCGGTCACTACGCTGGCGACAAGCGCCAGCGTCGTAAACACCTGCCGCACGCGCCGCCGCGGAATGTTCGCAAGCAAGAGCAGCAAACCCGTCGCGCCAGCCAGCGGCGGAATCACCTGCGCCAGCTTCTCGTGCAGGTTGATTCGATCCCATGCCGCCTGCGACATCGTCGCCGGCAGCTCCCCCATCGCCCGTTCGCCCGTCTGCACCGTGTACCACGCACACAGTGCCACCACCGCGTAAAAGACAACAGTCCACCAGCGCAGCCCGCGGCTCCGCCCGCGCGTGATCGCCTGCACGCAGACCAGCGGCAACCCAAGCACCGCCAGCACGATCGGCAGATGCACGTTGATCGCGTGCCACATGGCGGGATTGGAGTGGAGGTCAAACATATTCGAAGGATGAAATCAGAAGGATGAAGGATGAAACGTAGGATTCATCCTTCATCCTTCTGCCTTCATCCTTTGTCCTCACGTGAACATCGCATCAACCGGCTTGCCCTTGCCGTCTTTCGTTACATAAAACGGCCGGCCTTCGGTCACATAGTTGTGATTCGCCGGGATGCCCAGCGCCTTGAAGATCGTCGCGTGCGCATCGGGCAGGCTGACGGGGTTTTCGATCGCGAGCATCGGGTGATGGTCCTGCGTTTTGCCGTGCACGTGGCCTTTCTTCACGCCGCCGCCGAAGAAGACCATCGAATTGCACGAGCTGAAGTGGCCGTGAAAGCCGTACATCTTTTCGTTGTCGATGCTCAGCGTTGAGCCATCGGATTTTTCGGCGAAGCCGTCCGGTTCCGCGCCGGCTGCGGGCTGATTGGCGATCGTGCGGCCGAATTCTGTGGCGATGACGATCAGCGTGCGGTCGAGCAGGCCGCGCTCCTTGAGCTCGCGCACCAGCGTGCCGATCGGGCGGTCGATGTGCGCCTTCATCTGCTCCATGCGCGTCTTGCCGTCTGCGTGCATGTCGAAACCGCGGAAGGCTGCGTATTGGTATTCGACCTCGACGAAGCGCGCTCCCACTTCGATCAGCCGACGCGCGAGCAAACATCCCTGTCCGAACTTGTGGCCGACGTCGTATTGCTTGATCGTCTCGGGCTTCTCGTCCTTGGCGAATTCAAACGCCTTCTTCACCGGTGAATCCATCATCGCCCGCGCATCTTCCATCACCTTCATGTAATCGCTGACCTTGTTCGCCTCGCGCAGCTGCGCGTTGGACAGGCCCGTGACGGTCTCAAGGTAATGCTGGCGACGATCCAGTTGATCCATCTTCATGCCGGCGACGGCGTTCAGCGTGGCCATGCCTTGCGACGGCTCGGGGATCATGAAGGGCGCGTAGGCAGGCCCGTAGAAACCAGGGCCGGAGTATTCGTTGATGAAGAGGAATTCCTGATCAGCGGAGTTGATGTCGCGCCCGATGTCGATGTACGCGGGCACGGTCGGGTACTTGCGGCCCAGCGACCGCGCGACGATCGAACCGATGCTCGGCGCCTTCACCCCCGCGGGGAAGAGATACCCCGTCTTCATGTAGTACTGCGCCTTCAGGTGCACAGCACCGAACTTCGTCTCGTTCGTCAGACTGCGGAGAATGGCGCCCTCGTTCATCACCGACGCGATCGTCTCCATCCCCGCGCCGAGTTTGATTCCGTCGGCAGCGGTGTTGATTATCGGGCAGGTGCCGAGGATCTGGTTGCCCTTCATCCCCTTTTCGTACGGGGTGTGCTTCTTTGGGTCCCAGGTATCCGTCTGCGCGACGCCACCGGGCAGCCAGATGAGGATCATCGAATCGGCAGTGCCCTTGAACGTGGCGCCGCTCTCGGCGCCGAGCACATGGGGCGCAAGGGAAGCGGTCACAGCGGCGGCGAGCGTCGATTTGAGGAATTGCCGTCGGTTCATGGGACGAGATGCTGAATTCTACCCTATTTGGTTAACAAATAGGCGAGCAGATTGTTGAAGTCCGAGGGGCTGATAATCTCGGAAAAATTGGAGACCATCAGCGAGCCTGGCGACTCAAAACGCTGTTTGATTTCGCGCTTTTTTACCGGAATTTCCTTGGCGGTGGAGTCGACGAAGATCAGAACTTCACCTTCCTCACGCTTTTGCAGGCCGGTGACGACGTGGCCATCTTTGAGGAAGACGTTGCTATATCTAAACGCTGGGTCGACGTTGCGGTTCGGGTCGAGGATGTCTTCGACTAAGCGGTCGACGCCCCGCTTGCTGAGCCCGGCGAGTTGGGGGCCGACCTGGCCGCCTTTGCCATCGATTTGATGGCAAGCTGCGCAATTTTTGGCGAAGACTTGTTGGCCCGCTTCGGGGGAGAGATGGCCCTCGGCGTTGGCGGCACGAAAAGCAGTCCGGCGATCGGCCAAAAGCTTCTCGAGTTCTTCCTTCGGGGCAGCGACGCCTTTGGTGAGGTCCTTCACACGCTTGTCGCTGTCGGCAATTCCGAGCGCAGCGATCCGATCATGCACTTGCTGAACGAGCAGCACGCGTGCGGGGGCTTTGCCTTGCTGCACCGCGGTGAGGAGCGCTTCGCCGCCGGCTTTGTCGGCCGTCATCGCCTGCGCGAGCGCTGTTTGAAGTTCCGCCGGCGCGAACCGGAAACTGCTGATCGCGGTCTCACGACCCGCAGGCATGGCGCCGAGCGCCGACGCGATCTTCTGTCGCAGCGGCATGATCTCGCTGGCGTTGTTCACGAGCTGGGCCATCGCCTCGACGGAACCAGCGTCGTTGATGGCAGCCAGGGCGCTGGCTGCGGATGCGCGCGTCTCCGTATCGAGCGTCTGCGTTGTCATCATCGTGCGCAACGGCTGAGCCACCGACGCGATCTTCGATTGCCCCGCCGCCTCTGCTGCGAATCGCAACCGCTGTTGCAACGCCATCGGCGCCGGATACGGCATCGGCACGACTTCGGGATCCAGCTTGGCGAACGCGAACCATGCGTACGCGTTGCCGTTGTCACCGTCCGTGAACTCCAGGTACGCCTGCTGACCCGCGTACTTGTCGAGCTTCCAGGTCACCTTGTGCGGTGTGTCCTTGCGCGGGGGATATGCCTCAGCGATCGTCTTACTGTTGCTGACGAGGTTCAGCCGCACGAAGTTCTTGTTATTCGGGGGATCGTTCGGCACACCGATGTGACCCGCGAGCCAGAAGTTCAGCTGATTCGGCACTTCGAACGGTCGCGAACGCAAGATGCTCGTCACGCCTTCCCCGCCGGGCAGGCTGCTCAGCATGTTGAGATCTTTCGAGCCCGCGCCGCGCCGGCTCTCGTAATTCCAAGACGTCACCAGCGGCGCCGATTTGTCGAACGGCAGCACGGTCCAATTCGGATCGCCGACTGCGCCCTTTTGCAAGATCGCTGTCACGAGCGATTCGCCCCACTGCTTTGCTCGCTGCGGCATTTGTTCGCCGCGCTGCTCCAGCGCCTGGCGGATCGACTGGAATGATTCCAGCTGCAGATCGAGATCGTCGGGGAACTTTTCCTTCATCAACTTCGTCAGCGGCTCGACGTTCGTCGCAGAGGCGTAACGCACCGCGTGCTTGAGATACTTCGTCACCTGCTCGCGATCCTTCGCGACCTCGCCGATGTGCGCCAGCAGATAATCCGCAGCCTCCGACGTCGGAACAGCCAGCGACATCTCCGCGATGTCGTGCACCTGCTCGGGCGTCATTTTCGAAATGTCGAGCTTCGCGTAACTGCCCTTGGCGCTGAGCTGATTGCGCAGCGCCATGCGGATGACGTAGACGAGATGTGTGTCGTCCTTGTCGGCGCTGGCGAGCATGTCAGACAGCGCGGGAACATTTGCTGCGTCGGGATGCTGGCCGAGCGCATCGGCTGCACAGCGCCGCACCAGCGCGTTGCCATCTTTCAGGGCCGCCACCGCCAGTTCATGCATCCCCGGCGTCCAGTTGGGCGTCTCCGCCAACACGCGCATCGCGTGCACGCGCAGATCACCCCCCGCCCGTGCCGCGCTGGCGATCACCTCTTCATCCGCAGCTCCCAGGCGATAGAGCACCCACAATCCATGCACCTTCTGCGCCACAGCCTGAGAACCGCCGCTGCCGGCTTTCATCATGGCTTTCACGGGCTCGATCGCATCTTTGCCGATGCGATCGGACAATTCCGTCGTCACGAGCAGACGCGCGGTGAGGTTGGAATCCGCAAGCCGCGCGATCAACTGCTCGACATTGTCTTTGCTCACATCAAACTTCTGCGTCGGCTTGGCGCCTTGGCCGTTGTAGGTGATCCGCCACAGCCGCCCGCTTTCAAAATCGCGCCCCGGATGCGTCAGCGGGACCTCGTAGTGGCCGATGATCCGGTTGTAAAAGTCAGAGACGTAAAGCGCGCCGTCCGGCCCAAGATAAATCGCGACCGGACGGAACCACGGATCGTCGGTGCTCAGGAAATCCGGCATCTCGATCGCGGTCGGGCTCGAGCCGTGATACTCCAGCTTGTCGCGATTGATGCGACACGTGACAACGTTGCCGGTGAAGACGTTGCCGCGAAACTCCTCGGGGAAACGATCGTCCGCATAGAACTGACTCCCCGCGATCGCGGTCGAACCGTGCAGGTGATGCATCATCATCGGAGCGAGGCCCAACCCATCATCCGTGTTGCGGTCGAAGGCTTCGTACTTGCCGCCACGCAGGATCTGGTAGATCGGCTTGGAGTGTGAATCGCTGTCGTACATGTTGCCCAGCGGATCGAAGCACATCCCGTGCGGGTTGATCTGTCCCTCGGTGAACAACTCGATGTGCGAGCCATCCATGCGGAAGCGGTACGTGTTGCCCGACCGCATGTGCACCGACTGCCCGTCTTTCCCCTTCACCTCCGAAATGTTGTTGAAACCGTGCAGGCCGTAGATCCAGCCATCGAACCCGCGCCGCCAGTTGTTGGCCATGCCATGCGTGTCGCGGTCGTAGCCCCAGCCGGTGTAAAGCACCTCCCGCTTATCCGCTTTGCCGTCGCCGTCGGTATCGGTGTAGAGGCACGTCTCCCCGGTCGGCGTCGCGCTGCAATCAAAGGCGAGCACGTTATGCCCGTCCCCGATCGGATAGATGCCCATCGGAATGTTCAGGTTGTCGACGAACGTCGTCATCTTGCTGTAGCTGCCGTCGCCCTTCTCATCTTCGAAGACGACGATCGAGTCCTTCAGAGGCTGACCCGGCTTGGCGGCATACGGATACATATGCGTCTGCGTCAGCCACAACCGCCCGCGCGAATCGAAATTCAAATCCAGCGGTTTATGAATCTGCGGATCGGACGCGATGAGATGAATCTGAAACCCCGGCGGCAGGTGAAACGTCTTCTGCTCCTCTGCAGGCGTCAGCGCGGGCGTCGTGCGGACGTTTTGCGCGAAGGGGTCGTCGGTTGGCGCTTTGGCCGCGGGCACAACCTGTAATTGCGCACCCAGGGCAAGAACAAATACCGCTGCCAGAAGCTGCTTTTGCATGTCGTTTTTCTACTCGATTTCGCCTGGATTGTTCAAAGCCGCTTCATCAATACACTGATGGCATGATTAACGTTGCGATCGTCGGCCTGGGCAACATTGGCAACACCCATGGAGCCGTCTACCAGAAGATGAAGGACCGCGTGAAGATCGTCGCGGTTTGCGACATCATCAAGGAGAAGGCTGACAAGGCTGCGGAGAAATACGGCGCCAAGGCGTTCTACTCGATCGCGGACATGATCAAGAGCGGCATCCAGATCGATGCTGCCAGCATGTGCACCTGCGGCAAGGAGAACGGCGGCGACCATTACCAGGCGACGATGGAGTTGCTCCGCGCGGGCATTCCCACCCTCGGGGAGAAACCGATCTCGAATGAGATTCCCAAAGCCGAGGAGATGGTCGCGCTCGGCAAGGAAAAGAAGCTCCCCTACGCGATCAACCTGAATCACCGTTTCACCCCCGCTGCCGTGCGCGCCAAGGAATGGCTCGATGCACGCAGATGCGGCGAAGTGAACATGATCAACATGTTCATGTGGATCAACAATCCGAACGAAACGTCGCCCCACTTCCACCTGCGGGCGCTGCATCCGCATTCGATCGACGTGATGCGCTACTTCTGCGGCGACGTGAAGAAGGTGCACGCCTTCATGAAGCGCGGCCACAAGCGACAAGGCTGGAGCAACGCGCACGTCAACATGCTCTTCGAAAGCGGCGTGATCGGCCACCTGATGGGCAGCTACGACGGCGGCGGCCCGGGGCATCAATGGGGCCTCGAACGTTGTGAAATCACCGGACACGATGCGCGCATCGTGATCACGGATGCGTGCGAAGTTCTGGAATTCCAGCCGCGCGGGAAGATCGAATCGGAGGTGTACAAGTACCTCGGCAACATGCGCTCGTTTGGTGAGACATTCGATAGCCGGATCAGCGCGTGGATCTCGGACATCGAAAAGAAAACGCCGTACGACAAGATCGACGCCAAGGCGTCCGATGCCTTGGCAGCCCAATACGTGATCGAAGCTGCGATTGAGTCGTGGGAAAAAGGTTCCGTTGTTGAACTGAAGAATTGAGAACACGAATCGACACGAATTCGCACGAATCTTCACGAATAAAATTTCTGTATTTCATTCGTGGCCATTCGTGCGAATTCGTGTCGATTCGTGTTCCGCATTTTGTTGGAAAAGTAGATGCTGCGAGCTTGCGTCATTGGAATGGGCCCCATCGGCAACCGCCACGCGCGGATTTATCAGGAAGATCCGCTGGCGGAACTCGTCGGCGTTTGCGATGTGCTGAAGGATCGCGCCGCGGCTGCTTCGACGAAGCTCTCCGTACCCGCGTTCCATGACGCGTCGAAGATGCTCGCGGAACTCAAGCCGGATGTCGTCAGCATCACCACCGGTGGACACGAATACGGTTCGGATCACTACGAGCCGACGATGCTCGCGCTCGACGCAGGTTGTCATGTGCTTGGCGAAAAGCCGATTTCGAATGAGATCGACAAAGCGGAAGCGATGGTCGCCAAGGCGCGCGACAAGAAAGTCTGCTACGGCATCAACCTGAACCATCGCTTCACGCCGGCTGCTTATCTCGCCAAGAAATGGGTCGACGAGGGCCGTCTGGGCCACGTGCTCTTCTGCAACATGAGCATGTGGATCAAGAACCCCGCGGAGAGCTCGCCCTACTTTCAGATCAAGGCGCTGCATCCGCACACGGTCGACGTGATGCGCTATTTCTGCGGCGACGTGGAAGCAGTGCAGTGCTTCGCGACCAAGGCGCCGGGCAGAAAAATCTGGAGCACCGCGCATTTCTCGATGAAGTTCGAGAACGGCGTCGTCGGCGGGCTGACCGGTTCATACGACATCGAGCGCGGCCATCCGATGGAGCGATGCGAAGTCGCCGGCACGGGCGGGCGATTCGTTCTCGATGACATGTGGCGCGAGCTGGTGCTCTATCCCGCGGGCAACTTCGAGAAGATCGCGTATTCAAATCCGCTCTTCGGCGGCATGCGCGACTTTGAGGACACCTTCCGCAATCGGATTCATAAATTTCTCGAGCAGGTGACCGCGAAAGTCGCGCCCGATCAAATCGACGGCTCGGGCGCGGATGGATTGGCCGCACAAAAAGTTCTCGCAGCTGCGATTCGCTCGCTGGAAACAGAAACAGTCGTCAGATTATGAAACCACAGATGAACGCAGATGAACGCAGATGAACGCAGATAAGACCAAACAATTGTTTCATCTGCGCTTATCTGCGTTCATCTGCGGTTAAAGAATGAGGTCGCATGAAACTCGGCGTCAACTCCGTTCTCTTCGGCGGTCACGACATGGAGACCGCGTTCAAGTACACGCAGCTCTGCGGGTACGACGGCATCGAAATCTCCGCCATCGATGGCATGAGCGAGCACCTCGTCCTTGACCGCTGGAAGGAGATCGCGCCGAACGTGAAGGAGCTGTCCAAACAGTACAACCTCCCGGTGATGGCGATGGAACAGCCGTCGCAGGACGCAGCCAAGATGGAGCAAGCGTTCGCTGCGGCCGCGGAGATCGAGATTCCGATCGTGAATTGCGGCCCGGGCGGGAAGGCGAACGATGAATCGACGTTTCAAGGAGTCGTCGATTCGCTGGGAAAGCTGGCTGATCGCGCGAAGAGTTTCGGCGTCACCCTTTGCTTCAAAGCGCACGTCGGCCAGTACATCTACAACACGCCGACGACGCTGAAAGTCCTGCACGACCTCAACCACCCGAACCTCGGCCTAGACATGGACCCCAGCCACATCTGGCGCGCAAATGAAGACCCGGTCGAAGCAATCGGCGCGGTCGTGAAGCGCATCAAGCACGTCCACATCCGCGACTGCAAAGGACGTCAACAAAATCCCGGCACGCCTGAGATGCAGGCCAACGGCAGAGGCGACATCAACCTGCTCGGCTACATCAAGGTGTTACACGAAAACGGTTACACCGGCCCTGTCGACCTGGAAATCATCGGCGCCAAAACCTACGACGTTGCCAAGTGTGTAGCGATCGCCGCAGAAGCGCGCGGCCACTTGCAAGCATGTCTCCAGGCCTGCGGCGCCAGGTGATCATTTAGCCCGGCGTTTACGCCGGGGCATTTCATGTCCATCAATATCGCCATCCTCGGCCTCGCCCACGGACACGTCGGGGTCTACTGCGACCTCTGGAAGAAATTCCCCGAGATGGAGGTGAAGATCACCAGCGCGTGGGACCATGACGCCACGCGGGCGGAGACGGCGCAAGACAAATACAGCGTTCAAACGTTCGCGACGCCGCAAGCGGCGCTGCAATCCAACATCGACGCCGTCGTTATCGGCGCAGAAACCTCCCTCCACGCCGACCTCGTGGAAATCGCCGCCGACGCGAAAAAGAAGATCATCCTGCAAAAACCCCTCGCCCTCACAATTGAACAAGCCGACCGCATCGTCGCCGCCGTCGCGCGACATAACGTCCCCTTCACCCTCGCCTGGCAGATGCGCATCGACCCGCAGAACCTTGAGATGAAGCACCTGATCCAATCCGGCGTCACCGGCAGGGTCTTCATGGTCCGCAGACGCCACAGCCTCAGCACGCACGTCTGGCCCAACTTCGAAAACACCTGGCACGTCAAGCCGCAGCTCAACCGCGGCATGTGGGCCGACGACGCTGCCCACGCGATCGACTTCATCTTGTGGCTGCTCGGCAAGCCGGAGAGCGTCAGCGCCGAGATCGCCACGCTGCGGAGTGAGAAAGTTCCGGATGATCACGGCATCGCGATTTTCCGTTACAAAGACGGCACGTTCGCGGAGGTGGTGTCGAGCTTCACGTGTCTGGCGGGCGAGAATACGACCGAGATCGTCGGCGAAGATGCAGTGATCATTCAAAACTACGGCGACGGCCCGAGCGCGCAAGTCCCCCGCCCCGCTGACGCAGCCGGTCTTAAATGGTTCGTCAAAGGCGGCAAGGAGTGGCTCAAAAGCGCAACGCCATCGCCCGCAGGGCATGGCGAGCGCATCGCAGCACTGGCGCCGGAACTCGCGAAGTTTCTCAAGGGCGAGCGCGAAGCGATTTGTTCAGCAGAAGAAGGAAGGACTTCTTTGAAAATGACGTTGGCGTGCTACGAATCGGCTAAGACTGGTAGACGCATCAGGATGGATTGGACCTGAACCGTGGCACGGGTTTTTAACCCGTGCGTGAACCGCTCGCACGGGTTAAAACCCCGTGCCACAAGGGAAGCTAATGAAGTTCCGAAAGAACAAATCTCAACGACCGAACATCCTTCTCCTCGCGATCGACTCGCTGCTCGCGACGCACATGAGCTGTTATGGCTATTCGCGTCTCACCACGCCGCACATGGACAAGCTCGCGCGCGAGGGCACGCTGTTCGAGAAGAACTACTCGCCGCACATCCCCACAACGCCTGCGTATTCGTCGATGCTGACGGGGCGCGATGCGTTCGGGACGGAAGTCGTGGCGCTGCGGCATCAAGGGCCGCTGCCGAAGAAGGTAAAGACGCTGGCGGAGATTTGTCGCGGAGCGGGGTACAACACGACCTGCGTCGGGTTCGGCTGGAACCCTGCATCGCGCGGGTTTGATAAGTACATCGAGTTTTCGGGATGGGGATCGCTTGCAGAAGGTCGTTCACCGAAAGCACAGAACCTCAACGATGTCGCGCAGCCCGAGATCGATCGTCTCAGCGAGGAAAGCAAGCCATGGTTCATCATGCTGCGGCACATGGACCCGCATTCGCCCTACCTGCCGCCCGTGCCGTTTGACCGGATGTTCTATCATGGCAACGAGACGGACCCGAACAACCGCTCGATGGACCCGGTGTGGGATTTCAAGCCGTTCCGCGATTACTTCGCGACGTGGATGCCCGCGGGCTGCTCGGACAAGGATTACGTCATCGCACAGTACGACGGGGCCGTCGCGTACATGGATGCCTGCATCGCGCGGATTTTCACGCAGCTTGAAGCGCTCGGCATCCTCGACAACACGATCGTCGTCATCAACGGCGACCACGGCGAAACGCTGTATGACCATGAATGCTGGTTTGATCATCATGGCATGTACGATGTAACGCTGCACGTCCCGTTGATCATCCGCTATCCATCAAAGGTGCCCGCCGGCAAGCGCATCACGGGTTACTCGCAACACAAAGACCTTGTCCCGACGCTGATGGAGCTCGCGGGGATCAAGACGAATACAAAATTCGACGGGCAATCCGTCATGAAGATGGTGCGCGGCGAGGTGCCGAGTTTTGAGTCGGAATTTTACATCACCGAGTGCACCTGGATGCGCAAGCACGGCTGGCGCACCCCGCAGTGGAAGCTGATGGTCGCGCTCGAGCCAGATTTTCATTTCAAGCCGAAGGTTGAGCTGTACAACCTGATCGAAGACCCGCACGAGGACACGAATGTCGCGAAGGAAAACCCCGAAGTCGTCGCAGAGCTGACGACGCGGATGAACAAGTGGATCAAAAAGCGCGAGCGAGAGACCGGCATCAAAAACCCGATGCATCACCAGGGCGATTGGCACGGCCACAAAGGCGTAGGCGCGTTCAAAACATCCAAACAGGCCTACGAAACGATGCACATCGGAGACGTAGGCGCCGCGAAGAAGTTGCAAGCGGACAAGGAGAAAACTAAACCCGCTGCCACGTCGAACAAGTACGCCACCAAGGGCCAGCACGAACCCGGCAAGGAAACGGAGCACCAGCTCATCACCATCATCGGCCGAGGCCACGGCGGCACGCGGGCGATGTCTCATACGCTCAGCCAATCCGGCGTCTACATGGGCGACACGCTGAATAAATCCGGCGACCTGCTGCCGCCCGAAGACATGTATGAAGCCTGCCGCGTTATGGCGAAGTACGTGAAGCACAAAGGCGGCCTGCAGTGGGATTTCTCCAAGCTGCACACGATGAAGATCGATCCGCGCTTCACGAAGCTGATCGAGTCGTATCTCTCATCGGTCCTCACGTCTCCCGCACAGCGCAAGGGTTGGAAGATCCCCGAAACCACGCTTGTTTTCCCGTGGATCGTCCGCATGTTCCCCGACGCCAGCTACATCAACTGGGTCCGCGACCCGCGGGACAGCATCCTCGGCGAGCACCTGACCGACGACCTCTCCGACTTTGGAATCGCGTACGACAAGACGAATGACGTGCGCCTGCGTCGCGCGATTTCGTGGAAGTACCAGGTCGAGATCGTCCGTGCCACTCCCAAGCCGAAGAAATGGATGACGGTCAAGTTCGAGGACTTCATCCTCAAGCAGGACGAAGCGATCAAACAGCTCGATGAGTTCCTCGGCTTCGGGCTGGTGAAAATCCCCGTGCGGCCCGAATCCGTTGGCAGATGGAAGACCGACAAAGGCAAGCACGATTTCCCGTTCCTCTCCGAGCATCTGAAGAGCTATGGCTACGTCGATTTCGGCAAAGGAAAAAAGAAATGATTCGCAAAGCCTTTGTCATGTCGGTCAACGCGGGCCAGGAAGCGGAGTATGAGCGGCGTCATCAGCCGATCTGGACCGAGCTGGAAGAGACGCTGAAAAAACACGGCGTGCACAACTACTCGATCTTCCTGCATCCCCAGACCCGGCAACTCTTCGCGTATGCAGAGATCGAGGATGAAGCGCGATGGGACGCGATCGCCAAGACGGATGTTTGTCAGCGATGGTGGAAACACATGGGCGACGTCATGCCGTCGAACGCGGATCACTCGCCGGTTGCGTCGAACTTGAAGGAAATGTTTCACATCGATTGAGATGCATTTTCTCGCCAGCGGCCGCTGGCTGGATTTTGGGGCGTTTTCGCTCGCAGGCGACCTTGGATATGGACCGACAGCGAAAAACACGCTGGCAGCGCGGCTGTGAGGTCGCGTTACTCTTGGCTGAGCCGGAATTTACACGCGACATTTTCGCGGATTTTTGAAAAATAAGGACTTATGGCGCGCGACTCATTTCGCGCAACACCTTGAGGAACCGCAGATGAACGCAGATGCACGCAGATGGAATTGGGTTCTGGTCTTATCCGCGTTCATCTGCGTTTATGTCCGGTTCACTCCGACTGCCAGCGCGCAGAAGTTCGAAAAAAAGTGGCTGACCGCGCAGTTCTACGCTGAGGGCGCGAACGCTGGCGATTTCAACAACGACGGGAAGATCGACGTCGTTTCGGGCCCGTTCATCTACGAAGGGCCGGAGTTCGATCCCGGCAAGAAGCACAAATTCGCCGACTTCGGCCCGTTCGATCCGCTCGTTTACTCCAGCGTGTTCTTCGAGTTCGTCTACGACTTCAACCACGACGGCTGGCAGGACATCATGACCATCGGCTTCCCGGGTAAGGAAGCGCAGTGGTACGAAAACCCCAAGGGCGCCGGCGAGATGTGGAAGGCGCATCCGATTCTCGATGTCGTCGATGACGAATCGCCGGTGCCAACGAATATCGTCGGCGACGACAAGCCGGAACTCGTTTGCATTTATCAGAGCGCGCTCGGCTACGCGACGCCGGATGCGAGTGACTCCACGAAGGCATGGACGTTTCACGCGATCTCGCCCAAGGGCGACTATCAGCGGTTTACGCATGGGCTGGGAGTCGGCGATGTGAACGGCGACGGCCGCATGGATCTGCTGGAGAAGGACGGCTGGTGGGAACAGCCGGAAAAACTCGACGGCGACCCGAAGTGGAAGAAGCACGCCTTCAAGTTCGCTGACACGAGCGCCCAGATGTACGCCTTCGACATCGACGGCGACAGCGATAACGACGTCCTCACCTGCACGCATGCGCATCAATTCGGCATCGCGTGGTATGAGCAGTTCAAAGACGACAAGGGGGAAATCACGTTCAAGAAACACGTCATCACCAGCGACGACGCGAACGAGAAAATCAACGGCGTGCAGTTCTCCGAGCCGCATTCGAGCGCGATTGCCGACATGGATGGCGACGGCCTGCCCGATCTCGTGACCGGCAAGCGCTACTGGGCGCACGGACCGCACGGCGATCCCGATGCGGAGGGCCGCGCGGTCTTGTACTGGTTCAAACTGGTACGCGACGGCGACGGAAAGACGTCAGGCAGCGCGCACTTCGAACCGCACCTGATCGACGACAACAGCGGCGTCGGCGTGATGATCGTCGCGACCGACATCAACGGCGATAAGAAGCCGGATGTCGTCGTGGGGAACAAGAAGGGGTCGATTCTGTTTTTGAGCAAGTGAAGCTGGTGATTGATGAGTGGTGATTGACTTTGAGTCGTCCGCCGGTCGTCAACTACCACTCATCAATCACCACGTCTCAAAATGCTTCTCACCGGCAACAACCTGACCAAGTGGTATGGGCCGCGACTTCTGTTCTCGGGCATCACGCTTGGCGTGACCCAAGGTGAACGCGTCGGCCTGATCGGAGCCAACGGCTCGGGCAAATCGACACTACTTCGGATCTTCGCGGGGCTGGAGAAACCGGACGAAGGGGAACTCGTCCTGCGGCGTCAGCTTCGCGTGGGATATGTGCCGCAGGAGAATCGGTTTGATTCGGGGCGGACGATTCTCGACGTCGTCGCCGGCGCGATGGATGAGCATCTCGATCTACACGACCGCGAAGTGCGGGCTGCGGTGATGATCGATCGGGCGGGGTTTACCGAGCCTTCGAAGGATGTGGGGACGCTATCAGGCGGATGGTCGAAGCGGCTGGCGATCGTGCGCGAGCTCGCGCGTGAGCCGGATTTGCTGCTGATGGACGAGCCCACCAATCACCTGGACGTCGAGGGGATTTTGTGGCTGGAAGACCTCATCGACGCCGGTAATTTCGCCACGCTGACGGTCAGCCACGACCGGCGCTTTCTCGAGGAGGCGGCCAATCGCATCATCGAACTTGGTCGGCAATATACCGAAGGCTTCCTCAGTCACAACGGCACGTACAGCGAGTTCGTCGAGAAGCGCGAAGATTTTCTGGCAGCTCAGCAAGGCCGACAACAGGCGCTGGCCAGCAGCGTGCGCCGCGAGATCGAGTGGCTGCGCCGCGGGGCGAAGGCGCGCACGACCAAAGCCAAGGGCAGGATCGATCGCGCTGGCGAAATGATGAGCGACCTGGCGGATCTGAAGCGCCGCAACACTGCTGCCGGTGCTGCGAATATCGACTTCACCGCGTCCGCACGCAAAACGCGCAAGCTGATCGAGCTCAAAGCCGTCAGCAAATCGCTCGGCGGGCGCGAGCTGTTTCGCGATGTCTCGTTCGTGTTGTCACCCCGGACGAAGCTCGGCCTGCTCGGCCCCAACGGCAGCGGCAAATCGACGCTGATCCGGTTGCTCGCGGGCGAACTGGAACCGGACGCCGGACAGGTCGTCCGCGCCGATCAATTGCAGACCATCGTCTTCGATCAGCATCGCGAACAGCTCGATCAGTCTCAGACGCTGCGCCGGGCGCTCTCGCCGATGGGCGACTCGCTGATCTTCCAGGGGGCGCCAATGCACGTGACAGCATGGGCGAGGCGATTCCTGTTCCGCAACGAGCAGCTTGACTTGCCCGTGCGCGAACTTTCCGGCGGCGAGCAGGCACGCGTTCTCATCGCGCGGTTGATGCTCAAGCCCGCGGATGTGCTGATCCTCGACGAGCCGACGAACGATCTCGACATCGCGACGCTGGATGTGCTGGAGACGAGCCTGGAGTCGTTTCCGGGGGCGATTGTTCTTGTGACGCACGATCGCTATCTGCTGGATCGGGTTTCGACGGAGATCTTGGCGCTGGACGGCGCAGGCAGCGCGGCGATGTACGCGGAGCTCGCGCAGTGGGAACAAGCGCGTGAGGTCGCCGCTCGTGGCGCTGCGAAGGAGGCAACCCCCAAATCGAGCACGTCTTCTTCCGCGAAGCTGCAAGCAGCCGCTGCACCCGCGAAGAAACGGTTGTCATGGAACGAACAGCGTGAGCTCGAAGGCATGGAGACGGCAATCCTGGTTGCGGAGACACGGGTAGAGGCCGCGCAGGCGGCCGTGAACAATCCAGCGATCCTGGCAGATCACGTCAAATCCCACGCAGCGTATGACGAGCTCGCGAAAGCGCAACACGAGGTCGAGCGCCTTTACGCACGATGGGCGGAGCTCGATCAGAAGCAGTGACGGAAAACCGTTCTTCGTACCGCCATTGCCGTTCGATACTATTTAGCGGCGGTCCGCAGGACCGCCGCTAAATCTGATGGCCTATGACGGAGCACGCCGGCGTCGTAGTAGGAACGTCATGCCGATCGCAACCATCACGCCCGCGGCCGGCTCCGGCGCTGGCGTCACGCCCTGCGGCAACGCTTGCGATGACGCAATCGCATTCGCATCCGTCCACCACGGCACGCCGACCGCGAGATAGTCGAACGGCCCATCAAGCTCGCCGTAGATCAAATCGCGCATCTCATCGCGCGTCATCTTTTCCGCGACGCGCCATTCGTTGCCCTCGTGCGCCAGCAGCTCCAACCCCGATTCGCCCGGATAAACCACATTCGCGGCCAGCTCGTTGTAATGCAGCAGCACCTCGAGTCGCGACGGGTCGAAACCTTCGCCGTCCACTTGCCAGAGTCCCGCGAGCGACACTTCCGTCGGCAGCGTGATGTCGAGCGGATTGCCGAGGGCCACCGTGCGCAGCGTGATCGACACGCTCGTCGCTATTGGCTGATCATGCACGTAGAGACGCAAGCTGTTGACGAGGCTCGGCACGTCCGCGGCGTTGCTGTCGCCCCACGTGTAGGCACCATCGCCCGCCAAGATCGCCAGCGGCGGCAACTTCACCTGCCCACCGCGCTGCACGTACCAGCCGCGATGCGCGCCGTCGCCGCTCACCGTGCTTTGTACGTCCTTGAACTTGCTGAGGTCGAGCGCGCGGGTGTGATCGTGGCCGTCGCCCACGACGACGCCGTTGTTCACGAGTGAGCCGCCGGTGGAAAGGCCCCCCCACCCTTCCAGCCGACCTTGCGTGCCGATCACCACCGGCGGTGCGATGCCGTTCATCGATGTGATCCATCCGGGCGCGTTGTCATTGCCTAGCGAGAGTTTTCCGGAGCCGCCGCCGCCGATGAAAAGGCCTCCGCTGCTGCTGGTGAGGACGACTTCGCCGCCGGCAACGCGCATCTCGCCGTGCGAGCCGGTCTGCTCGCCGATGAGGATTTCGCCGGCTTCGAGTTTGCCGCCCGTGATGTTCAGCTGTGCGCTGCCCGCTTCGCCAATGACGAGGCGATCGACTGCAACGTCGCCGCTCGTCTGGAGCAGGCGATCGTCGCTTCCCTTCGCGGATGCAAGGATAATCTCGCCGCTGAAGGCGAGGTTGAACTTCTGGGAAGGCGGCGCGGAAGCAGTCTCCGGTTTCGATGGAATCGTCGCGGACTGACTCGATGCGAGTTCGAATGAACGTTGAGGTTGCGAAGGCGCGGCGATCGCTTGCGACGGCAGCGGCGACAACTTCGGCTGAATCCGCGGCGCCGGCGCAGCCGCGGGAATCGCCGTTACAAATGTTTCGGGTGGTCTTTTTGCTGGCGCAGCCGACGTTCGTATCTGCACCCGCAACGTCGGCGCCTGCGGCAGCGCGCGGTGGAAGATCTGCTGCACGTCCAGGTGCATGAACTTCCGCACGTCGATCGCGCCGGTGCGGATCGCCCAGGCCATCCCGCTGCCGCAACAGGCGAGCGACGCGGTGATCGCGGCTACCGCGATCGGTCGTCGGACTGCGGTCACCGCCAGCGCCCGCAGCGTGTTGCCGATCACCGTCGGCAACGTCGCAGCAGCGTGCATCTGCGCGGGAACCTTCATCCCGCCGGACGCAGCCATGATCCCTTCCACCACGCCTGCAGGCACGAGAATCGCCAGCAGAGACGCGAGCGTGCCGTTCTCCAACCGCATGCCGCGCTTGGCCAGATGCCCTTCGAGCATCTTCCGCCCGCGATGCAGCCGCGTCGCAACCGCAGGCCGTTTCAACTTCAATTCCGCAGCGATGCGATTCAGATCCAACCCGCCGAAATAATGCAGAATGACCGGCAGCCGATAGCGCTCGGGCAGCTCATCGATCGCGTCGCGCACGATGCCGGAGGTGACGACCGCATCCAGCGGTGCGTCGCCATTATGCGGTTGCAACTCCTGCCGGCTGACCGCATCCTCACGGCGCTTGCGGCGCGTCTTCGAGCGGACGATCTTGAGGGCTTGCCGGCGGGCGACGCGTTGCAGCCATGGGCTGAGCCTGCGGATGTCCGTGCCGGATTTGATCTCCATCGCCAGGGCGAGGAAGACCAGTTGCGATGCGTCCTCCGCGTCGTGCGCGTTGTTGGTCACGCGGCGACATTCGGACAGCACCAGCGCGGCAAACCGCCGAACGATTCGCTCGAAATCCTCGGCATTTCCCGTCTGCCGGTAGATTTCGATCAGCTCATCGTTCGTCGGGGGCGCGTGGAGTTGGATGGTCCCACCGTCTCCCTGCATCGTCACCCGAAAGTCCCCGCGAAACCGCGGTGATGACAGAATCGCGGAATTTTTTGTGTAATCAATGTGCGGCGATGGGGTCTTTCCATTGTTTTTGGTAAATGGAGTGGTACATGCGCTCGATCTTTGAAGACCTCGAACCCCGCAAGATGCTCGACGGCACGCCGCTGATGTTCATCCGCGGCCAGGGCGGCGACCAAGGCAGCCAGCATCTGCCGGCGGGATGGAACATGCTGATCGAGATGCAGCCCGACGGCTTCCCGAACATGGTGCTGACCCGAGACAGCGGCGAGGTGCTACGACTTCCGGTCGTCAAGCCGGATGGTTCCGTCACGGTGGATGGAACGAGTGACGCGGACACGATCGCGGTGGAGCGCGTCAGCGATTTGAACGACAGCCCGGATGGCGTCATGGCGCTGGCGTATTTTCAGACGGCGGATGGTGCTGTCGCGGTGAATCAGCCGTTTTTCGATACCGATGTGTTTGAGCCGTTCGTGCAGCAGACGCGCGCGACATTGCAGGAGTCGCAACAGCGCTATGACGACGCGGTCGCTGGGCACGACGATCAGCGTTCGTTGGATAACGCGCTGAACATGCTGAACAACGCCAAGCGGAATAACGATGGCGCGGAGGCGGCGCTGGTGGAGTTGAAAGCGCCGCACAATTACATCCGTTATCGGCTTGAGGGTTTTTATGACGTTTACGTGGAGATGAACGAGGCGATGACGTCGAACTCGCGCATTCGCATCGATGGCGGCGGCGGGAATGACATCATCGCGGTGGCGAATAATGTGCCGATGAAGGCATCGCTCGGCGGCGGGCCTGGGGCGGACAAGATCACCAGCGGCAGCCGGACTTCGATGCTGTATGGCGGCGGCGGGAACGATCGGTTGTTCAGCCGGTCGAAACATGGCGGCGGGTTGGACGGTGGGAAAGGCGCGGATCGGTATTACAACCGTTACGGCGAAGTGCAGATTATGGCGCGACCGGATGGGGATAGCGTTGTGGTGGATGATTCGCCGGTCGCGGTGGCGGAGTGTGGGACACTGGGCGTCGAGGCGGATTCGGGGCGGTGTTATTTTCTTGGTGAGGATGGCGCGCAGATCGATTTGTTGGCGTGACGAGTTCTCGTTCGAGAACAACTGGCCATCCAAAATTTAGCCCCGGGCATGCCCGGGGCTATATACGTCGAATCGAAAACTTTTATTGATCTGAATTAGACCAACTGTTCCTTGCCCGGCATGGGGACCGGCGGGACTGGGAACGGCCCGAACGCCAGTTCCTGTTTCGGCCACAAATCCTGTTTCGAATTGAGCGCCTGATCCCAACTGACTTCCTTGCCCGTGTAGGCGCTCATCCTGCCCATGATCGCGCTCAGGCTGCTCTCCGCGAGGCGCACGCCTTCGTGGACTGGCTTGCCGGTGGTGATCGCTTCGACCAGGTCCTTGTGCTCCTGCACGTACGCGATACCGAGCGATTCGTCCTTGCGGGTGCGCTTCTCGCCCTTGATCCCCTTCGCGGGATCAGCTGCGCCTTTTGTGCCCCAGTAGTATTCGCTGATGCGCGGATCCGTGCCGTCGGTCTGGCGACACTGGTGGACGATCTTGGCGCCGTTGGCGTACGTGTACTCCACTGAAAAGTGATCGTAGATGTAGCCGTACGCGGGATCGGTGCGGACTTGCCGGCCGCCCATGCCATAGGCAGCCACCGGCGTGCCCTGCATGATCCAGTTCTGGATGTCGATGCGGTGAATCGCCTGCTCGACGATGTGATCGCCGCTGAGCCATGTGTAGTACAGCCAATTGCGGATCTGAAATTCGAGATCCGACCACTGCGGCTCGCGCGGCTTCGACCAGAGGTAGCCGACGTTGTAAAAGCTCACGCCGCTGGTCACTTCACCGATCGCGCCTTTATGGATTTTCTCGATCGTCTCCATGTGCTGCTTGTCGCGGCGGAAGACGAAGCCGCCGACGAGTGAGAGCTTTTTCTGCTCCGCAATCTTGCTGGTCTCGATGAACTTGCGCACGCCCGCGGGATCGACCGCCACCGGCTTCTCGGCGAAACAGTTCTTGCCCTTCTCGACCGCGTATGCGTAATGGTCCGGTCGGAAGCCTGGCGGCGTGGTCAGGATCACGTAATCCAGATCGAGATCGATCACCTTCTTGTACGCATCGAAGCCGACGAAGCATTTGTCGTCCGTCACCTTCACCTGCGGATGCGGCGTGCCGCCGCGCTTGTCTTTGTCGACGTTCGAGAGGTTCTTGCGGGATGATTCGAGGTGATCCTGGAACAGATCACCCATCGCCACGATATCGACCAGCGGCGACGCGTGGATCGCATCGGTGGCAGCGCCCGTGCCGCGATTACCGCAGCCGACGAGGCCCACCTTGAGGCGCTCCTGGCCTTGGGCGTGGGCATAGTTCGTGCCGAGGCCCGCGAGGGTTGCGGCGGCGCCGACGGCGGCGGAGGTTTTCAGGAAGTTACGACGAGAGAAGGTGTCGGACATTTGATCCTCGATTCGGAAAGACAGCCGCCGCAAGCGGCGGCGCTAAACGTTGGTGTTCTTATGGTTCGCAAATGATTCGGAAAGTGACGAACGGGGCGTCACTCAACCACCATTTGCTTTTCGGGTTTTGCGGGTCGGTTGAGTTCCAGTCATCCGTCTGGTGATCGCGCGAAGACGGCTTGCAGTCATCCGCGGAATCTTCGTAGCTTCCGCCGCAGGCGATCGGCTTGCCGTCATTACCTAAGCACCATTCCTTGGCGTTGCCGGCCATGTCATAAAGGCCCCATGCGTTGGGTGCTTTCTTGCCGACCGGATGCGTCTTGTCATCCGAGTTGTCGGAGTACCACGCGACTTTTTCGATGTCCTCGATCTTGCCGTCGCCGCCCGCCTTGGCTGCGTATTCCCACTCGTTCTCTGTCGGCAGGCGATACTTGCGGCCGGTCTTTTTGCTCAGCCATTCGCAGAACTGATCGCCGGTGTACTTGGTGATGTGGATGGCGGGATAGTTGTGATGACCAAAGCCGTGATCCGGCGCGCCGTAAGGGCGGCTCGGGCGCGACTTGGCGTCAACGCCAGCAGCCTTGTCCTTCTCGCTCATGTCGAGGAAGAAGGCGAAGACGTCGAAGGCATCCCAGGTCGTTTCGGTCGTGCACATGTAGAACGGCTTGATCTGCACGGCATCGCCCTTGGCGGGCTTGAACTCGCCAGCGGGGATGGGAACCATGTCAAAGGTAACCGTGGTGCCGGCGATGGTCTCGGTGAACTTCTTGCCGCCGGGATCAGCAGGTTTCGGAACTGAGGCTGGAGCGTCCGCGGCGTGAACCGACGACGCAGCCAGGATCAAAAGAGCGATGCAAACGCGATACATCAATCGAATCTCCAATTGGGCCCCGGTTTTGATACCACGAATGGGGCTGATCGTTGCCATGTTGCTGTGCGGCGGATGTTTGGCGAGCCCACCGCAACACCCAGCAACCCGCCCGACGCTCCAGCGGCAGCAGTATGTCCAACTTTTGATGGGAGTCCAAGTCCGGCTGGTGTTGTATGCAACCGATGAAGCGAGCGCGCGCGCGGCGGCGAAGGCCGCTTTCGAACGCGTAGCGGATCTGGAAGACATCATGAGCGACTACCGGCCGAGCAGTGAGCTCATGCGGCTCTGCGCGCGGGCGGAACAAGGTCCCGTGCATGTGAGCGACGCGCTTTATTGTGTGCTGGCTTACGCGAAAGAGGTGAGCGAGCGGTCGGACGGCGCGTTTGATGTGACGGTTGGGCCACTGGTTGCGCTGTGGCGAAAGGCGCGGCAGACGAAGGCGCTGCCGACGGATGCAGCGTTGACGGAGGCGCGATCGCGGGTTGGTTGGCGGTTCATGAAGCTGGATGCGACGGCGAAGACGGTTGAGCTGACGAAGGCGGGGATGAAGTTGGATCTTGGTGGGATCGCGAAGGGGTATGCGGGGGATGAGGCCATTCGTGTGCTTCGCGAGCACGGGATTGCGAGCGCGTTGTTTGAAGCGGGTGGCGACATCGTCGTCTCCGATCCACCTCCCGGCTCTCGTGGTTGGACGATCGAGCTGCCTGCGGGCGAGTGGGATGCGCCAAAGACCATAGAGGCTGCGAATGAAGCGGTTTCGACATCGGGCGACACGGTGCAATACGTACAGATCAACGGTAAGACGTACTCGCACGTGGTTGATCCGCACACGGGTCTTGGGTTGAGCGAGCATTTTATTTCGACCGTCGTGGCGCCGCGTGGGATGACGTCGGATTCACTTTCGAAAGTTGCGACGATTCTGGGGCCGCAGCGCGGCAAACCGATTGTGGAGTCGTTTGGGGCGAAATGTTGGGTGGGGAAATCGCGGTCTAGCCGCGAGTAGAAAGCCTGCGGACTGCAGTCCGCAGGATTTGGGGTCGGCTAAACCTCTCGCATCCGTGCGTCACCTATCGCTGCATGAAAAATGAACTCGCACTCTTCGCCGGATTGACGCTCAGCACGATCGCATTTGCCCAGCAAGGTCCCGGCGGTCCGCCACCGGGCGAAGGGGGCGGCCCGCCCAATCCGCAGGAGATGCGGCAGCGCATGAGCGAGCGGATGAAGCAGGAGCTGGGCACCAGCGACAAGGAATGGCAAACGCTGGAGGGGAAGATCGACGCAGTCCGCCAGCTCCGCCGAGATGCGTCTGGCGGACCGATGTTCGGGCCGGGGCCCGGTGGGCCGGGGGGACCTGGTGGTCCCGTCGGCGGCGGTTTTGGTGGGCCGGGCGGGCCGAACAATCGCGACAATAACGGTCCCCCACCATCTGGCGATCGGCCGCAACGGGATCAAGGTGAACGGCCACAAGGTGAGCGCGGTCGAGGCGATCAAAACCGTCAGCCGCCACCGCCGCAGGATCAGAACCGTCAGCCGAGCGCCGTCGAGCAGGCGTCGCGCGATCTGCGTGAGGCCGTCGACAACGATGCCGCGCCAGAGCAGTTGCAGCAGAAGATGGCAGCGCTGCGCGATGCTCGCAAAGATGCAAAGGTGAAACTCGCGAAAGCGCAGGACGAGTTGAAGGGACTCGTCACCGCGCGGCAGGAAGCGGTGCTCGTGCGAATGGGATTTCTGGAGTAGTGGCGACCTTTTGATCTCCGAGCTCATCACCGCGTGTTCATTTGGCGGCGGTGCGCAGCACCGCTGGTTCGAACCAGCGGTGCTGCGCACCGCCGCTAACTACTGACTCTTCGCGTCATCTTGAAATGCGGACCGGAGTGCGGAATTTCGAATTCCTCCGAGACGATCTCCCACCCCGCGCGTTGATAAAATCGCACTGCCGGCACGCGCGCGTTGCACCACATCTGCCGCGGCACCTCGGACGTTGCACCCGCCACCGATTGCTCCGCAGCGGCAAGTAACTGCCCGCCGATGCCGCGATTTTGATGACTGGGAGCAACCGCCATTCCGCGCAATTGCCATGCGGGCGCGCCATTCCATTCGTTCAAATGCAACGTGACGCAACCGACGATCGCGCCTTCCTCTTCCGCAGCGAAATGCTGCGACGATGGATCGCCATCCCCAGGAAATTCCGCAAGCTCGCGCGGTAGTCCGGGGCGCAGCACCGAGCAGCGCAAGTCGATCAACTCATGTGCAAGGGCAGACCGGATCAGCATGTCGTAATTGTACGACGCAGCGTGATGCTAGCCGAGCGGTATGTACGCAGGGACGCGCGGCATAACGCTGTCGAAGCGGTCGAAGCGTTCAGTGCTGCTGGCGCGATCCGCGAAGAGAAATTCGCCGCTGGGACGCGGATGGAAGTCTTCGGGCTCGAGGAAATAGTGGTAGATGGCAAGATCATTGCCGCGTCCGCCAATGACTGTGTCAAAGCTACCGCCGACCAGCGTGTCCTTGCCGTCACCTCCGCTCAGGAGCGCGCGCCCTTCGCTGGAAAGCGACACCGCGCCGTCGCGGAAGACCGGCGTGATGTGGCGGG
>JADMIO011717986.1_pt1 | contig 50020 bp, 46 predicted proteins | sample 8958161 | NCBI WGS metagenome assembly JADMIO01 (sample SAMN16585339, study PRJNA669376) | soil metagenome | isolation source: Crop rotation soil | place: USA: Cullars Rotation, Alabama | collected 2011
CGCGACAACTTGTCCACGTGGAATTCTAAGCTTAGGATCCCAATGTGCTGGAAAGAGTCAGGCCGGCTGGAACGAGGCGAGAAGCGATCATCGGAGTTGAAAAAGGAGTTGAGACTGTGCGGGCGTAAGAGGGCGTTGTCAACCTTGTTTTAGGGAGGCCGATTCGCCAAGAGCATGCTTCGCCGGCGGTTATGGCCGCTCGATGCCACTGCTGCAACCGAGGCAAACAGTCTCAGCCAGAATGTCAATGGAGTGAGCAAAACGTTCGATCCGCCGGCTACCTGGGCGACGTTAGGCGTGGTAAGCGGGCGCCCACTGGAACTCTGCGCCACCCTGCGTCCTGGAGAGCCGGCGATTCCTTCGCCGCTTTCAATTATCGAACAGCTTGCGCGGCCTAACGAGTATCCTCGACGTAACTGGCAACGCGGTAATCGACCGCCTCGCCGGTGTTGTCGAGTTGACGGTCGTAATGCCAGTGGACGTTGCCGTTCGAATAGAAATTCTTGCACACCACCGCACCGGTGATGTCCGGTCCGCCATTAATCGTCAGATTAGCCGATGGCGCGTAGAATACGGCGGCGAAACCGGCGCTCGAACTGCCGCCGGAATTTAAATCGATTGTTTGTTGAACGTTCGGATCCGTCGGGCTGATGCCATAGAATTGCAGGTTCCCGGCGAACCCGGTCTGGTTGATGATGTTCTGCGCCTTCGCTCCAAAATTTCCGTCAAAAAAGATCTGCAGATGGACATGATTCGGAACGACGATCGTCGCTCCGGTTCCAGTACTGCTGCCAATATCTCCGGTCACGTGGACCGCCACATAAGTCTCCTGAGTGACGCCGTTCGATACGTAGGGATTTACGGTAAGATTGCCGCTGGTTGAGAACGAGCTCAGCAGGTAATAATTGGGGCTGGCGGCGGAGCCGGCAGCCGGCGGGGTGATGGTGGTGTTACCTGAAACGGTTTTCGGGTTCGCCACATAGCTCCAGGTTGATACATCGGGCATGGAGAACGGAGGCAAAGTAAACGGCACGTTGTTGTCGATAACTCCGTAAATATTGACCGTTTTTTTAGTGACCATCCCGCCATTGGTGTAAACGTTTCCATAGATCGACCCCATGATCGTTGCGACTGAGGAGTTGATCTCCACCGTTCCAGAGCGGGCATCGACGAACCGGGGGTCGTTAGGATTATCTTTAACGCTCGGATCATAAGGTCCGGTCGAAGATCGGAAACTATCGACGTAAGCGGCGGAACCGAGACCGTAGAAGATGCCGTTTGCCTTGATTGCGGCCTCGAACGGTGTCATCGGAGCCGCCACCAGTTCGACGCGGCGCGTCATCTGCGGGCTATTCACCGCCACCACCGATTTGTTCTGGTTATCCCCGTTAGGCCCATACGTTGAAATGAAGTGGTTGTAGTTAAAGTCGATCTTACGGATCAAACTGTCCCCGCGGGTGTTAACATCCATGCGATCGTCCATGGTGGTGCGCTTCAGCCCCATCACCGGCGCTGTGCCCTGGGCGCGAAGGCGATACCAGGGATTACCGTTGCCATCCATCCAGAAAGTGTCGGCCCGGGCGCTAGTTTGAAGATTGTGTCCGCCGAAGGTAACGCTGTTGTTAGTCCAAACCCCGCCCGAATAGTTCCAGCCGGAAAAGGCATGGGTCGGATCCAGGATCGTCTTGCGAACTTCCGCGTAAGTTATGTCCGCTCCGGCTTCAGCAGCGCAGAGCGATTCCTTCCAGGCGCGGACCTGGCTGGTCGCGGCATTGTAGCGGGTTACGCAGTTCAGCAGAACGTTCGCGCCGATCGCGGATACAACCGCAATCGTGCAGAGAACGCACAGCAGGACATTACCCTGCTGGGCCGGAATGGGGGTCGTTCTTTTCATAGGTCAGCAATTCCAGGGGGAGGGGTGAAGCAGAAATTCTTGGCTCGGATACGTGAATCGCCGAGTAGATGGGACGAGCGGCCGCGCTCATTGGTTTGCGGACACATCCGTTCTTGTGGCTGGGACCTTTAAGATTTGTCCAGGTAGCGCTACTCATGTAAGAACAAGACCCCTCGCCTGTCCAGTTGGGAAGTTTCCTTTGCCTAACGGGTGTCTTCCACGTAGCTGCTGATTCGATAATCAATGGCTTCGCCAACGTCGTTGAGCGCGCGATCGTAATGCACGCTGGTGTTGCCGTTGCCGTAATACGTCTTGCAAACTATCGCTCCGGTGATGTCCGGGTTGCCGCGAGTTGTGAAATCCGCCCCGGGAGCGTAAAACGCGGCTGCGAAATTTCCCGGTGGCGCAATATCGATTGTCTGGGATCCTCCGTTAGGCGGGGTTATCCCGTAAAACTGGAGGTTGGCCGCCAGATTGGACGGATTATCGATATCACGAGCTTTCACGCTCATGTTTCCGTCAAAGTAAACCGCGGCGTGCACGCCATCGTTTACGGTGATTTTTCCGGTGATGTCGCTGGTGACGTGAATAGCGACATATGTTTCAGCGCTGCCACTCTTGGCGATTGTCAGCGTGCCCGTCAGCGCCGACAACACGTAGTAGGTCGGGTTGCTGGCGCTGCCGGGCGTGGGCGGAGTAATGGTGGTGGAACCGCTACTTACCGTGGTTGGGGATGACTGAGGTGTTGGGAGGTTGGAGGGGAGGGAAAACGGGGGGATTATGAATGGAACGCTGTTGTCGATTGTGCCGTAAATCAGGGAAGAAGGTTTTACATTGCCGCCATTGGTGGTGACGTTGCCGTAAATCGGGCCCTGGTTCATGCTGAAATTGGCGCTGTTGACCATGACCCCGCCGCTCCGCGAATCTGAATAGTGTGGATCCGACGGATTGTTAGCCGCGAAATAATAACCGCCGTTCTTAGAGTTGAAGCTGTCGATCCAACCGGCCGATCCCGGGCCGGAGAATGCCGACAACGCCTTGACCGCCGCTTCAAAAGGAGTGACCGGCGACGCTACCTGCTCGATGCGACGGGTAATTTGCGGGCTGTTGACAGCTACTACCGCCTTGTTCTGATTATCTCCGTTAGGCCCGTAGGTCGCGGTGAAATGATCGTAATTGAAATCGATCTTGCGCAGCAGACTGTCGCCGCGAATCCCGACTCCCATTCGGTCGTCCATCGTCACTCGTTTCAGGCCGCGGACGGGAGCGACTCCCTGCGACCGGATACGGTACCAAGGGTTGCCGTTGCCATCGATAAAGAAGATATCGGCCCGGCTGCTGGCCCGAAGATTGTTCGCGCCGAACGTGACCGGCGAGCGGGTGTAGATTCCGCTGGTGTAATTCCATCCCGAAAATGCGTGGCTCGGATCGCTGATCGTCTTGCGCACTTCGGCGTAGCCGATATCGCCGCCCGACTCAGCCGCGTATAACGACTCTTTCCACGCGCGTACCTGGCTGGAAGCGGCGTTGAACCGGGTGGTGCAGTTCAACAGCACATTGCCTCCGATTACCGACACGATCGCAATCGTGCAGACAACGCACAGCAGAACATTGGCGTTGTCGTTTCGGCTGCGGGGGGCTCTCATCGGGGCGCGGCTGACAGCGAGCTGGTGGAATTAACCGCGGCGCTTGTTGCGCAGATATGCGGTCGAGCAAATCGTGGTTCCAGAACGTTCGGCTGCGGCACCGCCGCTGGTGAAGATCGGCTGGAACGTAACCGAGCTGTTCGTGTACTCGGTATTGGCCAGTTCGACATCGGTGGTCGTCGGCACCAGCTGGTCGGTGCTGGCAGCGATGGTGGTGACCTGCCCATTCTCAACTCGGACGATGGACATTCCATTAACCTGGTAAACCACCGTGCTGGGCGCGTTGGTATAATTTACCTGCGGGCCGCTGGTCGTATACGACACCGTTGGGGTCCGCGGAGTTCCGATGCGGCTCGGGTCTGCTACCGCTTCGGCATCACCGGCCTGGATAATATAGTTAGGCACACTAACGGTGACGGTCTGCAAGTCGGTGGAAGTCGTAACCGCCAGACCGCGTTTCACATCGCGGCTCAAATAGTCCATGATACGAATCTGCTGCATGTGGGTGGCGAAGTAATTGTCCACCGCATTGAAGCTCTTTTGCAGGCCGATGCTGGCTGTAATCGCCGCCAGCGCGATAAGAGCGCTGAGGCTGAGTCCGATCATCATCTCGGACAGGGTGGTACCGGCTTGGTTGTTATGGGAGGTTGATAGTTTCATTTCTTTGTTCCGTTTGAGATGATCGTGCTGGTTGTTTCTGAACGAGCGCGAGCACCTAGTGTCATGTTCCAGCTAGTGGTTACGTCTACCTGCACAAGAGAGCTACCGAGATCAGTCGCAGTAGAATTCAGCGTGACCGTGCCCTGGGGGTTGCGGGTGAGCGCGGTCACGCCGTTCGCGGTGGGGTAAGCGCGAATCTGGACTGTCTCGGTAGCTTTCTTGCAAAAATCGGAGCTGTTCGCGGCGGCGGCCATGAACGTCTGGAGGTAGGAAGTGTTGGTGAGGTCGGAGAACGCGAGGTTGCGGAGTTTTTCGGTCCGGTCATGGACGACCTGAAGGGCCGCGACTGATTCTTTGGTAGCGTCGATGTAGCGGAGGCAGACGGCGTTCAATTCGAAGATGGAGGCGAAGAAGGTGGCGACCAGGAGGACGGCGAGCATGACTTCAACCAGAGTCATACCGGCGGTGTGTGGGGTGGTTGTGGCGGTTTTCATTACCCGGTCGTCCTGCTTCTTATTACAGTTTTTATGGAAATTAGCAGCTTGTATACCCGCCCCGCTCACGGAGCTCACAGCTGTCGCGCCGGTGAGAAACACCGCTAAAAAACCTTCATACTTGAGAAAATCGGGGCTCGCTTTTGCAAAAATGCGAGCCCAACAGGTCATTCCGCTGTAGCGGTGACGGCCCCTGGAGTTTGTAGCGGTCGCCGCTACACACTGGCTGAGAAGCTGCTTTTACCTAGTAGCCCACCCACTGGCCTTCCACCCGCGTGAACCTCGCTCCACTTTATAGCGTCCGCCCGATAACCGCCTCCGGCTTCCCGAACACCCGCGCCTGGATCAAACCCTCAGCCACTGCTCGCTTGTCCAGACCGCAATGATGAACATGGATCTCGGCTCTTCCGCCACCGGCAAAGCACGAGTGCTCCTGGTCGAAGATCATCCCCTCTTTCGTGAAGGGCTGGCCTTCCTCATCAACCAGCAACCCGACATGCAGGTATGCGGGATGGCCGATAATCTCGCCGATGGACTGGTCCTGGTCCGCTCGGCGGGGGCGCAGATTTTGATCCTCGACATCACTTTGAAAGGGCCGAGCGGGCTCGAGTTAATTAAGGAAATCTTCGCCCAGGGAGTGGAGGTGCCAATTCTCGTCCTCTCCGGCCATGAAGAAACACTTTATGCTGAGCGAGTGCTGCGAGCCGGAGCGAAGGGCTACATCTCCAAGGACGAATCGCCTGACCATGTGGTCGCCGCCATCCGCCATGTTCTGGAAGGCGACACGTATCTGAGTCCGCAAATGACCGCGAAAATAGTCCGCACCTTTTCGAGAGCACCGACGCATATCGCGGGAATCGCCAGTCTCACCGACCGCGAGCTTGAGGTGTTTGAGCTAATCGGCCGCGGCCGCACCACCCGAGAAATCGGCGCGCGACTCCACCTCGGCTCAAGCACGGTCGAAACGTATCGTGCCCGGATCAAAACAAAGTTGAATTTGGAGAACGCAACTCAACTGTCGCACGAAGCGGTGCGATGGGTTCAATCCAATCACGAATCGACCGCGCCCAATCCGGCCGCGTACTAAAAAGCGCTACGCCAAAATCACGGGGCTTGTAGTGCGTTTGTGGCTCTGCCACTGCTCTTTAAGCGGCCGACAATGCGCGATTGCCGGCACTCCTGGAATGCTCATCTCCGCAAGCCGCTGCGGAACTGACCAGGGGTGCCGGCGTCTTCTTTCACTACCCCCAAATGATGACGGCCATTCGCTATGCTTTCGCTATTTGCCTGATGTTGACTGGAGCAGTTATTTTCGGCGGTGATCCAAATCGTTTCGCCACGATGAACTTTGGTGCTGTGCCCGGACACATAGTCTGCGGTACAGTGGTGTTTGTAATCGGATTTGTGTTGCGAATGAAGCCTCCGGCGCGTAACTCGTCGTCGCCCCGCGGCTGATCGCCCCTTTCGTTTACGATCGGCAACCAGCAAGGCCGCAAACGCGAACTGCTTGCCAGGTGGGTTAAAATACGCGAAGTAAACGCGATTCGCCGCAGGGCGGGTCTTTTGCGACGGGCTGTGGCTCAGCTTGGTAGAGCGCCTCGTTCGGGACGAGGAGGCCGTGGGTTCAAATCCCACCAGCCCGAGAAAGTCTTCCCGAACACTCGAAACCAATCGACCTGCAAACGAATCATGACTGCTGAACTCAAGCCTGGCGATACTGCGCCGGATTTCCGCGCCGTTGCTGTCGGCGGAGAATATGGCGATGGCCGACAGGTAAGTTTGGCAGATTTTCGCGGTCATCCGGTGGTGCTGTATTTCTATCCCAAGGACGACACTCCCGGCTGCACCGCTCAAGCATGCGGCCTAAGAGACAATTGGAGTGAGGTGAGCAAACTCGGCCAGGTGTTTGGTGTCAGCATCGATCCGGCGGAAAGCCATAGCGCTTTCATCGCCAAATACAATTTGCCGTTTCCGTTGTTATCCGATCCCAGGCATGAGCTGGTGAATGCCTATGGCGTTTGGGTTGATAAGAACATGTACGGCAAGAAGTACAAGGGGACGGAGCGCAGCACATTCGTTATCGATGGAAATGGCCGGATCGCGGCGATTTTTCGCAAGGTTAAACCGGAACAGCACGTCGATCTTTTGAAACAGGCGCTCTCGCCCTTATCGAAGAACTAAGTTGAATCAGTTCGTGCACCGTGCTTGGATCGGCAAGCTAAACGTGGTATAGGATCAGGTTTCTTATGGGTTCTCTCAAGAAAAGACGCAAAGCGAAAATCTCCAAACATAAGCGTCGCAAACGCATGAAGGAGAATCGGCACAAGAAACGCTTGCGCTACAAGGCATAGCTCGTTTCTATCCGCTCGTTAGGTCCCGGCTCGCCCGTTTGCGGAGATTCCGCCCTGCGGTTACACTCGCGGTGATGATGCCCTCGGGAAATAGGGGACGAATCGCCGCCACATTTGGCCTGGCGCTAGCGCTTCTCCTGGCAGCTCGTTCCGGAGCGCCGGCTCGCTCAACCCCGCCCCCGGCCGAACGGACCGCGACACCGTCGCCGGCCGCGAAACAGGAACGCCAGGACGATTCGTTCAACGCCAAACCCCCGAAAGATTTGAGTCTTCGGCCCGAAGGTCAACGCAAGGCCGACGCGTTGGCGCATTACATCGAAGGTCTCGGTTACGAAGAAAACGGTGAGACCACGAAGGCGCTGAAAGCGTATCGCGAAGTACTCAATGTAGATCCAGGCGAAGCTTCGCTCGCTTGCCGGGTCGCATCACTTCTCACTCGCCAGGATGATTTCCCTGCGGCGATCGACGTTTTAAAGGATGCGATCAAAGCGCGGCCGAATGTGCCGGAGGCGTATCTTCAACTGGCCTTCATCTACGCCAGGTATCTGAAGAAAGTCGATCAGGCGGTTGATTACGGAAACAAGGCAATCGCGCTCGACCCGCAAAATATCGATGCCTATCAGCGGTTATACGAAATTCAGCTTAGCACGGGCGACGAGAGCAAGGCGCGGCAGGTGCTCGATCGGGCCGCAAAAATTGACAGCAAGAACGCGGTGTTCTGGACCCGGTTAGGCAAACTCTACGCGCTGCTGGTATTCAAGCCGGATGTGGACCCGACTCCCGAGGACGTTTCGCGGGTTAACGAGGTATTCAAGAAAGCGGCTGACAACGCCAAGGATGATCCGGCGGTACTAAAGGAAGTGGCCGACTACTACGCTTCTTCACAACAACTGAAAGAAGCGATTCCGCTCTATCTGCGCGTGCTCGATCTGCAGCCCGACGACGCTAACGCGCGAGAGAAACTGGCTGCCGGATTTATCGTCACCCATCAGCGCACCAAAGCGATCGAACTTCTGGAAGAGATCATCAAGCAACGGCCCGACCGATACGAGGCCTACGATTTATTAGCCCAGGTGCTCGACGACCAGGCCCGGAGTCTTCAGCGCGAAAGCAAATCCGATGAAGCCAAGGCAATGTTTGCCAAAGCGGCGGCTAACTATGAGCAAAGCGTCCTGATCAACCCGCGCCACGGCATAACTTACATTCGTCTGGCCGAATTACTTCTCGGTCCGCTGCGCGAACCCCAACGGGCAGTGAAGGTTCTCCGCGATGCGCGGCAACGATTTCCGGATGTGCCGGATCTCGTTTACTATCTCGCTTTAGCGCTGCGAGAGGCGAAACAGACTCAGGAGTCAGTTGCCACCTTCGAGGAGGCGCTCCATGAAAGCGAACTTAGCGGCGCCGGCACCGCAACCGCGCGCTTCTATTTCGATTATGGCGTCGCCGCCGAGCAAGCCGGGTTGTATGACAAAGCTGCTGATCTGCTGAAAAAATCAATCGCGCTTGATCCGGCTAACGCCGCCGAAACCTACAATTATCTCGGTTACATGTGGGCCGAGCATAATATGCATCTGGATGAAGCTGCCGACATGATCAAACGAGCGCTGCAATCGGATCCGAACAACGGCGCCTATCTCGACAGCCTCGGCTGGGTGGAGTACCGCCAGGGCAAGTTTGATCAGGCGTTGAATGATCTGAAGCGCGCCGCGCAGAATCTCACTCGTGATGATCCGGTAATCTTCGAGCACATCGGCGATGCCTGTTTTAAATTGAATCGGATCGCGCAAGCGGTCGAATCCTGGCAAAAAGCCGCCAGTCTGGACCCGAACAACAAGAAAATTGCCGAGAAGATCGACAACGCAAAAACCAGGTTGAGCAAAGGCGTGTCGGGAAAAACGAATCCGATGGAATAGTTGGCATGCAATCGGCAAACTCTTAAGCGGAACGACGGAGTTTGCATGGCTCAATACCCGACGGCGTGGCAGAAAAAAACGATGTGGGCCGCTTTGACGGCCCTGTTTATCGTTTCCATCGTCGTAACCGTTGCCTGTGTCATTTGGGTGGCCGCCAACCTCGTCAGCTTTCTCCAGCCGATCCTCATTCCGGTAGCCATCGCGGCTATTCTGGCCTATTTGCTCGACCCGTTAGTCACCAGAATGTGTCGGAGCGGTATGGGCCGGACCAAGGCGGTGGTGCTGCTGTTCCTCATCGCTTTTCTCGCTATCGGAGCTCTGGTGGCGTGGCTGGTTCCGATGATTTCGCTCCAGAGCGCGAATTTCACCAAAGATTTGCCCGGTTATACCGAAAAGGCGCGAGACCGCGTGGTCGACCTGATTTATCGCTACGACCGCGCATTTGGTGTTACCGGTTCCACTCGGGGAAAACACGAGCTGGTATCGCCGACCAAAAGTCTTATTCGGTGGTTTCTGCGTCCCTCCCCTACTCCAAGTAACTCACCCTCCGCTCAGGCCACTCCGCCGCCGCAGGAAGTAATCTCAGCCGCGTCGGATCAACCGACCCAGGCCGATCGCCAGCGCATACAGCAATGGGTCGAAAAACAGGTTCCTAGCTTTGAGGCGCAACTGCCCACGTTTACCGCAAAGTTGTGGGAAATTCTCAAGAAGAGTATCGGAGGATTTCTTGGCATCACCGGATTTCTTCTCAGCCTGGTGATGGTGCCGATCTATTTGTTTTTCTTTCTGAAAGAACGGCCGCGCATTGAATCTCGCTGGAAAGAATATCTCCCTCTCCGGGCGTCCCCGCTTAAAGACGAGGTCGCGGAAGTTATCGCGCAAATTAACGGCTACATCATCGCCTATTTCCGCGGTCAGCTTCTGGTTTGTCTGGTCGATGGCCTTTTGATAGGCAGCATTCTGACACTGTTCGGATTGAATTTTGCGCCACTGATCGGGGCTTTGGTCGTTGTGCTAACCATGATCCCATACATTGGCATCGTCGTTTGCTGGGTGCCGGCAGTACTCATCGCCGCCGCTCAATATGGCGACTGGTGGCATCCGTTCTGGGTGACAGTCATTTTTATCGTGGTCCAAAATCTTGAAGGAATGTTTTACGCGCCGCGGATTGTGGGAAACTCGGTGGGCTTGCATCCGGTCACCGTGATCGTTTCCATCTTCGTCTGGGGCTTGCTGATCGGCGGGCTGCTCGGGCCAATTTTGGCCGTGCCGCTGACTGCGACTTTGAAGGTTCTCCTCGCCAGATACGTTTGGGGCAAACACATCCAGGCAGAAGTCCTTCAGCCCGTGAAAAAGGTTCCCCTGGCAGTGGAAGCAAAAGCGGTCGGCTAGGGCGAATAGACGGGCGAATATCCGAACGCGGCGCGGAGTTGCATTGTCAGCTGCTTCTGCGTAGGACAGGCACAACATGCCGGAAAGAATCAAACGCGTCCGCCGTCGCCGGCGAATCAGTGCGTTTCCCGCCGTCGAATCAATCCGGTTGTTCCGTCACGGTATTACGCCGGAGCGGCTAGCCGTCCTCTTCGCCGCCGTCGCTTTGGTCATAGTGCTCGGAATCCTGATCTTTAATTATGGGTCCAAAGCTTATGCCGGCTGGCGTGAACGCCGGTTGCTTCAGCAGGGAACCAGTTTGTTAGAAAAGCGCGATTACGCAGGAGCCAGCGTCGCCGCGCAGAAGGTGCTGCAGTTGCACCCGGATTCGTTAGCGGCTTACTACATCCTCGCTGACGCTACCGAAAAGGAGAATGTGATCGATACCGTGGCCTGGCGGGCTCAGATTGCGCGTCTACGTCCACGTGATCTCGACAGCCAACTCAATCTGGCATCGGCAGCACTCCGCTTCGGCCAACTTGATACCGCGCGGAAAGCGATGGAGCAGGTGCCCGAGCCCGATCGCGACAAAGCAGCGTATCACGTCGTTGCCGGCTGGCTGGCTCGTGCTCAGGGAGACGAAGCCGGATTGCTGGAACATTTTGCCGCGGCCCTCAAGCGGGAACCGGCTAACGAACTGTACCAGTTCAATCTCGCGGTGCTCGAAATCAAATCACCGGATACCGCGAAACGCGATGTAGCCCGGGCGACCTTGCAGAACTTGACAAAAAATCCGCAATACCGGGCCGGCTCCTTGCGCGCCTTGTTAAATGATGCGGTGGAGCGTAACGACCTAACCGATGCCGACACGCTCGCGCAACAACTGCAGATGTCGCCGCAGGTGACGTTCGCCGATTACCTCTTGTGTTTAAATTTTTACCGGAAACTCAATGACAAAAAGTTTTTGGCCTTGCTCGATAAAGTAAAACCGGTCGCGGCACGGAATCCAACAGACCTGGCCATGCTGATTGACTGGATGACGAGCAATGGACTGGCCGGAGAAGTTTTAAAATGGGTCGAAAAGCTCAAGCCGGAGCTTACCTCCAGTCCGCCTCCATCGGTTTCAGTGGCGGAAGCATTTGCTACCGCCAAAAACTGGTCCCGTCTGAAACGCTGGACCCGTAGCGGATCCTGGGGAAAGGCAGATTATCTTCGTCTCGCCTATCAGGCTTTCGCCGCGCGCCAGATTCGTCAAACCGGCGCCGAAGCAGAGTTCGAGTCGTTATGGCGTTCGGCCGAACGCGCGACGGAAGACGACCCGCAGCGTCAAGCGATATTGGCCCGGCTTGCAACCAAATGGAACCTGTACGCGGAAGCGGAACAGCTGTGGTTACGCGTCACCAAGAACGCGCCATTGCGTCGTGAAGCTCTGGATAGCCTTTCCCGCATCTACCGATCCAGCAACGATCTGCCGAACTTATATCGCACCATGCAGGCGCTTCACGAACTCGCCCCCGGCGATGTGGATACCGCCGCCGACTATGCCCGGCTGGCCCTGCTTCTTGATCAAAACACATCCGAAGGTCACCGCGTCGCCAAAGAAGCCTACGACCACGCGCCAACCAACACGAACGCGGCCGTCACCTACGCGTTTTCACTGTACGGCCTCGGCCGAACCGTTAACGGGTTGGACATAATCAAAAAGTTGTCGCCCGAACAGATACACGATCCGCATGCGGCGGTTTTCGTGGCGGTACTGTTAATTGACGAAAATCAGTTCGATCAAGCGAAGGAGTACATCGACGTCGCGGCGAAGGGCAAAATCTTTCCCGAGGAAAAAAAATTATTGGATGAGGCGTTGACCAAATTAAACAGTCCCTCGCCCGCTCCGGGGGCGTCCGCCACCGCTCCAAGTAACGTGCCGGCTCTGCCGATTCCAAAACTTATTCCCGGATCCGCTTCTCCCGCACCCGGCCCGGCAGCCCGGCCCAAGCGCGACCTGCCCCTGCCCACGCCGGGAGAACCGTGATCGATGCCGGCTGATTAGTTAGGCATAAGGGTATCGATCACCATGGCGGCGAGATCCTGAGTCGCCGCATCCAATGCATCGTTAGCCCGTTTCAGCCTTTGGCGATCTCCGGAGGCGAGGGCCTCCCGCACTTCCGCGGCGCGTTGGTCGAGAATGGCGCGCTCGCCCGGCCCTATTTTGTGCCCGACGATGCTGAGCGCTTTCTCCATCGCTCCCAGCATTTCTTCAGACTTAAGTCTGGTCTCCACCCAAACCCGTTCGTTTACATCTTCAAAGGCATGGTCCAGGGAATCGGCCAGCATCTTTTCCACCGCTTCATCAGACACATCGATCGCGCTGTTTAACTCGACGACTTTTTCGTGACCGGTTTTGGTGTCCCTGGCCAGGACATGTAAAATTCCATTAGCATCGATCTCAAACTGCACCCCCACCCGGGGAACGCCTTTCGGCGCACGCTCGAATTCGATTTCAAAATGCCCCAGCATCCAGTTGTCCCGCGCCATCTCCCGTTCGCCTTGCAAAACCTTGATCTCCATCGCGCGCTGGTTGTCCACCGCGGTGGTGAACATTTCGCCGGCTTTAACCGGAATTGTGGAATTACGGGGAATAATCACGTTCATCAATCCGCCGAATGTCTCGATGCCTAACGACAGCGGGGTGACATCCAGCAACACCACCTCCTGCACTGCGCCCGACAAGATTCCGGCCTGAATGGTTGCTCCCAGCGCGACCGCCTCGTCCGGATTTTGGCTGGTCAGTGGTTCGCGCCCGAATATCTCCGCCACGAATTCCCGCACCAGCGGCATGCGAGTGACGCCGCCCACCAGAATCACTTCCTCGATTTCCTCCGGCGCTAAATTTGCGTCTGCCAGGGCGCGGCGGCAGTGATAACCGGTCCGGGCAACGATCGGTTGAGCAATTGCATTTAGCTCCTTCCGGGTGAGTCTGGTCGAAAAGTTTGTCTCATCCCGAAAAAATGGAATGTCGATGGTGACTTCATTTTCGGTGGAAAGGCGATGCTTGGCCAGGACAACCGCTTCTCGCAGTCGGGCCTTCAACTCCGGGGTGAGATCGGGGAGATCAAATTTGGCGTCAGCCAGAATGGCGCTGTCGATATCATCACCGCCTAACCGGGTGTTGCCATTCGTCGCGAGTACTTCAAACAAGCCGCTGTTTAGCTCGAGAATGGATAAGTCGAACGTGCCGCCGCCAAAATCGTAAACTGCGATTTTGGATTTCGCTTGTAATCGGCCCAATCCGTAGGCCAATGCCGCCGCAGTCGGCTCATTAATAATACGTTCGACTTGCAGGCCCGCCAGTTCTCCCGCTCTCCGAGTGGCGGTCCGCTGGCCATCATTGAAATAGGCCGGAACCGTGATCACCGCCCGCGAAACGGGTCGTCCGAGCGCCACTTCCGCATCGTGTTTGAGTTTTCGCAGCACCAACGCCGAAATCTCTTCCGGCAGAAACGTTTTATCCCCAACCCGCACCCCCAGGGCATCCCCGCGCGTGCGGCGCAGTTCGTATTGAACGTCCAGATCGTTAGGCTCGAGCTCGTCAGCCCGTCTGCCAATGAAACGTTTGACTGAATACACGGTCGCGGCCGGTTGCAGGATCCGCATTCGTTGGGCCGGCCGGCCAACCAACGGTTCGCCAGTCACCGGCAGATAAACAACCGACGGCGTAAGTCGCTGGCCTTCGTTATCGGCCAGCAGGATCGGGAACCCGGCTTCCATCACGCCGATCAGTGAATTGGTAGTGCCGAGATCAATGCCAACGATATCGCTCACAACCGAATCTAGCCGCTCCTGTTACCCAACGGCGAATGGAATCCGCCGGCCAGGCACTGATCACTGCTCCGGACTGCCGTCTCGCGCAATCGCGTCGGTCCAGCGTTCGATGTCCCGCCCATCCATGTTTACCCGGGATTCGAGCCGTGCATCGTGAAATCCGCGCTCGCCCACGTCGCGGAGGTATTGCTGCCGTGACAACAATGTCCCGCGGCAGGTACGCCTGTTGGCATCTGGTTGCTCTTTGGTAAACCGATTGACCAAAGAGTCGAGAACCGACTGCGGAACACGGGCTTGCTCACTCGGAAAGATGTATCCGAACAAAATGAGATGACTCAACAACACACGCCAATCCGTCCCGAACCGTTGGACCAGATGTGGCCAATCGATTTTCTCCGCACAACTTTCAATCAAGTGAGCGATGTCCGCTCCATCATATCGTTCTCGCTCCATGATGAACGCTTTCATCCATAATATCTCTTCCGGTGCGCACAGCTCCACCTTGATTCCCAGAAGCTCTCCACTGCATGCGCGATCGAACCAGGTTTGATCAACCTGACACAAACCGTTGCCGGCCGCGTAAATCAAATCGATGACATTGTCGTTGCATTTCACTTTGGCGAGCCAATGCGGAAAGGTCTTCTCGCCTTCATAACCGTCGGCCTTGAGCACGCCCAGCGCGCGATCCACATCGTGCTGCTGCAGGAACAAATCGAAATCTTTGGTATCGCGGGAAATGCCGGTATAGACGCCGAACGCATAAGCGCCGCCTACCAGAAAAGGAACGCCGGCCTTTTGCAGCGATACCATCGAATTCCGGTAAAAGCGGTCACATTCCATTTCCAAGTTGGAATCAGGCGGCATTCACCAAGATAACGGTCGCAATCGGTTGAACGCGTGCATGAACCTGTCCCCGCAGTTGACGTCCGGCAAATATTCCGAATCCGTTTACAGTTGAACGATGGCTGACAAGAAGATGCGGGTGGCGGCGACGGCCGACATTCATTACGGCAAACATTCACGCGGACAGCTGCATGATGTGTTCGCCGAGATTTCGCGATCCGCTGATGTGCTCTTGTTGTGTGGCGACCTGACCGACTTCGGGTTGGCCGAGGAAGCGGAACAATTGGTGAGCGACCTGCGGACGGCGGTTCACATCCCGATGATCGGCGTTCTCGGCAATCACGACCTCGAATCGGGAGAAAATGAACTGGTTTTGAAAATTCTCGATCAGGCCGGCGTGTGTATGCTGGATGGCGATGCGACGGAAGTCGGGGGCGTCGGGTTCGCTGGAGTCTGCGGCTTCGCCGGTGGATTTGGCCGGCGAATGTTGAATGCCTGGGGTGAACCGCTGATAAAAAAATTCGTTCAGGAAGCGATTGATCATGCGGTTAGGTTGGAACAGGCGCTGGCCAAGCTCCAAACCGATCGGAAAATTGTGGTGCTGCATTACTCTCCGATTCGCGCCACGGTCACGGGAGAAGACCCCGAGATCTTTCCGTTCATGGGGTCGAGCCGCCTGGAGGAACCGATAAACCGGTTTCGGGTGAACGCGGTCTTCCATGGTCACGCCCACAACGGTTCGACCGACGGGGCCACCGCTACCGGCATCCCGGTTCACAACGTTTCAGCGCCGCTGTTGCAAAAGACCGGCAAACCTTACCGCATCATCGAAATCTAGGTGCCGGGCGACCTGCGGGTTGCTGATCCACACCTGTTGATGATTCTCAATCCTTGTACGGATCCACAATGTCACGACCGGCCATAGCCACACCCAGTGGACGAAGGGTGTGCAGAATACGAATGGTGCCGGCGTGCGCAGCCAGTACTTCCGGCAACCGGCGGTAAGCTTGCGGCGCTTCGTCCAGATCGCCCCCGCGCAAGGTCACGCCGCGATCATGAAGCCATTTCATCATTTGATCGTGCCTAACCAGCCCGTCCTGCCGTATCCGCTTACCGCCAACCCGCACATATTTCCCTTTCGCCTGCGTGCGCGACATAACCCGGCCGGCGCCGTGAATGGTCGAAAACAGCGCTTCTCGCGAAATCGGCGAATCAACTCCTTCAATGATCACGGCGTCATCGCCCATGCTGCCCCCGACAAAACCTTTTTGACCGGGAAATGCGGGGGTCGCGCCTTTTCGCACAACCCAATAATCTTTGTCGCCATGCTTTTCGCGCCAGGCAAAATTGTGATGGTTATGCACTTCATCGAGACTGCTCGCGCCCAGAATTTTCTCAACCACATGCCGGGCCACGGCCTCACGTCCGGCATAAGCATAACGACCGGCTAAATGCATGCCGGCGATGTAGTCCTGGCCCAATTCAGAATTCTCCTCTACCACTGTCGGCGGCACGTCCATACCGTCTTTTCCACCGGCAGCACGGAGAAAATGAGTGGCCGTCTTGTGACCGAGACCGCGTGACCCAAAATGCACGCCTACCCAGATGCGGTCCTGCTCATCAGAAAAAATGTCGACGTAGTGATTTCCACCCCCCACCGTTCCCAGCTGATCTGCGGCGGTAGATTTTAATTCGGCAAGGGGTTTGATTCGCCAGGCCGGATCCTCGAATAGCTCGTGTTCCACTCTCATTTTGCTTTTCCGCCCAACGCCAAACGAAATGTCCCGGACCACGTCATCCATGATCTGTTCGATCCGCGGCTCGATTTCCTCTCGGCGCGCGTCGGTCAGGACAGCCAGGTTACCGCAAGCGATATCGAACCCGACCCCGCTTAACGAGATCTTGCTCTCGTAGGCGACGACTCCACCGATAGGCTGGGCATATCCTTTGTGGCCATCCGCGCACAGCACTCCGTGTATTCCACCGGCTGCGACGCAAGTCTCGATCTGCTTGAGCGTGGCCTCATCGTGTTCGCCGAAAATCTTGGTAGTTGGCGTAGGTGAATGCGGCATGGCTTTCGTATGTACAATCGCACCTGCCGGCAGTCGCGCACGGTACGGCAGCCGCTACGCACGCTTAATTTGATAGCCTGTTCGGCAAGCGACAGGCATCTGACCGGCCGACGCTTCTCCGAATCTGCCTAGCGCGTGCGCGCGGCTGACAAACGCCTGGTAGCGAGCACCCGCCAACTCCTCACATCACGCGCAGTTTGAGTGGGAGAAACACAGTCGACTGCCTTGACCTCGTCAAAACGCACCTCCCGAAACGGCAGCTTAATCGTCATCGCAAGCTCCCGCTTCGTTGCCGGCGGTAGACTCCGGTAAATCAGACTGAGATGAGGATCTTGCAGTGACTTTCGACTTTTCGCGATCGTGCCCGTAACCTTCTCCAGGTTCCGGTTAGGCGCGAATCGAACGAAAAGCGTCTTGGTGAATTTCGCCGAGTAGGCAACACTGCGAAGACGAAGAGCGATCGGAGGGCCGAAAAGATTCCTGAGCAACGACGCCGCCGATATGCCGGGTGCTGCGTATCCAAGCGTCAAATGCGGTTCGAACTGTGGGGCACCAAATTCCCTCGCTAAAATGCGAATTATTTTCCGGAAGAGTTCGCGCTCTGGTTTCGCCGGGATCAGCCAGAACACGGTCACTCGCTTTTTCATTACGGTTACTTTTGATCCTACTCGGGCGGAAACATGTGCCAAGTTTAGCCGGTCAAAATCTGAGTTGTCGATGTTACGCGCTGCAGTTTAGTTGCATCCGTGCCCACTAATGTTCTCGGAACCGAACTCCAATGCTGCTGCCGCGATCCGTTAACCGGGTTTTTCCGCGATGGTTACTGTCGCACCGGACCCGAGGACGTGGGGTTGCATACGGTTTGCGTCCAGGCCACACGCGAATTCCTCGACTTTTCCGTGCTCGACGGCAACGACCTGGTGACGCCACGGCCGGAATGGGGTTTTCCGGGACTCGAGCCAGGCGACAAATGGTGCGTGTGCGTGACGCGCTGGAAAGACGCGCTCGAACACGATGTCGCGCCTCCGGTTATACTTGAAGCCACCCATTCGTCGGCACTGGAGTTTGTTAGCCTGGAACAGCTGCAGGCCCACGCGTTGAGGTAAGTCGGCTCGCAGCTTGCCGGGCGCGGCGGCAACATCGGCGGACGCCCGGAGCCGAGCGGCTAGGCACTAAATGCTAGTCAGCTGGCGCGAAAACCGCTTTTCTCTGGGCCGTGCCTACCTCCCCACGCTGGTTCCTGCGGCGATGCAAATTTTTGGCGGTGACGGCGATTTTCAGCGTCGTCACGTTATCCGTTTCGCGCGCCGATTCGAAGCGTGAAGCTCGCCCGTATATATATGAAGGCCGGTCTCCCGAAGTTCCGCTGCAACCTTTTTCTCTCGATCCGCCGCTGCAGAGCCGCAAAGCGATTGCCGTAGCCTACTACGCCCCGCTCCCGCTCGCCCGGTCCCAGCCTAACTATTCCGACGAAGAAGACTCTGAACCACCAAGCGTTGAGCGCGCCGGAGGGCCGACGGTGCCGGGCAATCGCGCCATGTTGCGCGGCGGAGTCGCCTACGCACCTGCCAATGCGCCTGATCGAGTAAAAGCTGCAATCTGGGCGGTCAATTCCATCCGGCGTAAGCCGTATCACTGGGGCGGCGGCCACGGCTCATTTTATGACTCCGGTTATGATTGTTCCGGCGCAGTGTCCTACGCGCTGCACTTTGCCGGCGCGCTCAGTCAGCCTTTACCCTCCAGCGATCTGCTTCGCTACGGGGATTACGGCCGGGGCCGCTGGATAACTATCTACAGCCGGCGCGGCCACACCTTCGCCATTATTGCCGGCCTCCGGCTCGACACCACCGATTTTCGCTACGGCGGAGACGTCGGTCCCCGCTGGTACACCGAAGGTCGCAGCACCTGGGGATTCACTGCACGACACCCAGCCGGGCTGTAGCGATCGCCCGATTCGCAGAGTTCTGCGCAAGCTCTTTTACCTCGCTGCCGCGCAATGTGTCAGGCGCGATTTCAGAAAGTCCAAGACAATCGGCTGCCTACCGGCGAACTTGCCGGATGCAGGTGGCGGAAGCGGCTCACAGATTAGGCGATGTAACTGTAGCGCTTCGGATCTTCTTCACCGCCTGCCTGGTCGCAGTGTTTTTCGGCGGCATTTATATTCTGCGGCGTCGCAAGCAATGGTTTGGCCAAGACCCGCAGGTAACGGCAGATACGTGGGCATCGCGAAATCTACGGCTGTGGCAGGTCCTGCTGGTCTGGATTTTGGCGATGGAGCTTTTGATTACGATGTTGTTCCGCATTTAGGAACTTCGTACCGCAACATTCGGTGGCAACCTACTCGATTGCAGGCACGGTATCGCCGACTTGAAACTTCCGTTTAGTTTTTTTCTGGCGCTCCGGTATCTGAAACCGAAGCGTACATTTCTTTCAATCATTACCCTGATTTCGGTGGTGGGCGTAATGCTCGGAGTAACGGTACTCATCCTGGTCATTTCGGTTATGACCGGCTTCGATCGCGAGTTGCGTCAGAAGGTTATCGATTTCGACGCCCACATTCTGGTGACCAGTCAGGATGTGCTGACGAACTGGCGCGATCTGACGGTGAAAATCCGGAACACGCCGGGCGTGGTAGCTACGGCTCCTTTTGTGCAAGGGCCGGTGATCGTCGATTTCGAGGGGCGGCGTCTCGCTCCTTCCATTCGGGGCATTGATCCCGATCAGGAAGAAAAGGTCACCCCGATCCGCAAATTCATTAAGCAAGGCAAACTTGATCTCGATGGAGACAAAACTGTGCTGGGCTCGGAGCTCGCGCGGCAGTTAGGCGTGGGAATCGGCGATAAGATTACCGTCTATTCCCCGGGCAATCTCGGCAGCGTCCTCGATTCCCTGAAACGGCTCGAACAAGCCAAAGGCGATGAGGACAAGAAAGTGCTCGATCAACTGCGTGAAGTGGTGCTGCCAAAGGAGTTAACCGTTACCGGGATTTTTGAGACCGGCCATTTCGCGCACGATTCTGGTTACTTGTTAGTCCCGCTCTACATCGGCCAGGAGCTGTACGGTCTCGGCGACGCATTGCATGGGCTGATCGTGAGAACGGATGATCCTTACCATGCCGGCCAAGTTAAAGAATCAATCATGCAGTTCTTGGAGCCGCCGCAGTACGCCCAGACCTGGATCGACATGAACCGGCAATTTTTTGAAGCCGTGCGATTGGAAAAGAATGTGATGATCTTCATCCTCTTTTTCATCGTCATCGTTGCCGCATTCGGAATTATGAGCACTTTGATTACGACTACGGTCCAAAAACGCCGCGAGATCGGAATCGTAAAAGCGCTCGGAGCGAATGTTTCCCAAATTGTGTGGGTTTTTCTGGGTCAAGGCACAGTTACCGGGCTGTTCGGAACTCTGACCGGCCTGGCGCTTGGAAAAATTCTCATCCGTTACCGCAACGCGGTCAGTCACTGGCTGGCCTCGACCTTGCACATTGAAATATTTCCGCGTGAGGTTTACCAATTTTCGGAAATCCCGGCGCAAGTCGTTCCGCACGATGTTTGGACGATTTGCATTGGCGCATTCCTAATTTGCTCCCTGGCCGCGCTGATCCCCGCCTATTTCGCGGCCCGGTTAGATCCGGTCAGAGCGCTTCGCTACGAATAGTGCGTGGGCGTCATCACGATCGATTGGCGCGAGACAAAAATGTATCCAGCACCGCGAAGGCAAAGTCATAGCCGCCGGGCCATTCGGTTTGTCGCGGACCGGCCACATTCAGCGTGTTTACATTGACTCGTTGAACGAAATACTCAACGACCCGGCTTGCCTCCTGGACCGAAATGATCCTGCCATCCAGCAGGACCCGCGGACGCTTGTATTGGCGGCAACAGTCCAAGGTGTGTTCCGTTCCGCCTCCAAGTTCGCCGTTGTGAAAAATTGCCGTCCCGTCAGAATCCCGGACATTGGCGGCTGTCCGCTCAGCGAATCCGCCGTTAGGCAGCTCGGTTAGGGGGTAAACGTCCGGGATTATCCCGAATTCATCGAGCCGGCCCGCCGGACACCAGCCGCCGCATTCGATGTGGTGCTTCATAGCCGCATCCAGCGCGGCCCGGTCCACCCCGGTTTGTCCGCCGGAAACGATCTTCATGTCAGTCGTGGCGATAGTCGAGGCCCTCGCCGACTTGTGGTCAGGCGAGACCTGAGTGGTGGCGAATGTCGCTATCACGAGTCTGAGGAGGTCGACATCAAAAGGACAGTCCGAATTTCACGATCAATCACGATTGGATATTCACTCTTTGTTCAGGCCGTTGACCACATGACTTCCGGACGGTAAGACCGTCCATGGCAACGGAAGGTTTAACCCGACGCCGGGCTCGTTATGGTCCGTGGCTTGTCGGCATTGGCGCCGCACTGTGGGGCACAGAAAGCGCCTGGCGCATCCCGCTCAACGATCTGTTCGACGCGCGGGTAATCGTTTTCTGGGAACACGTGATCATACTCATCATGTTCCTGCCCATTCTGATTCCGCGCCTTGGCGAATTACCAAAGGTATCGGCCAAAACCTGGGGCTATCTCATATTTTCCGGATTCGCAGGTTCGGCTGTCGGCACGGTTTTTTTCACGCTCGCCTTGAAATACGGCAACCCGACGGTGGTAAACGTCATCCTGAATATCCAGCCGGTCATTTCGACCTTCGCTGCCTTTCTACTTTTCGGAGACCGATTGACGCGTCCATTTTTCATTTATGCGACCATCGCCGTTGTGGCGGGAATGTTTCTTTCGACCGAACATCCGGAGTTAATCGGGGTGTCGTTCAAGGAAGCGGGACTGAACCTCGGCACCGGCTACGCTCTGATCTGCGCTGTTTTCTGGGGACTTTCGACAGTGGCAGGCCGCGGAGCGATGCTCGGCATGTCGCTGCGTCTGGCCAGCAGCATGCGAGTAGTGGTCGGCCTGGTTTGCATGACCGGGATCCTGATTCTTTATGGAAAGATGAACGGACCCGCACTCTGGCCCGCGGCGGCCCGCGCCCACGCCGCAACAGCGGTCGGAGCGTTCATTCTCCTGGCGTCGATTTCGGGAGGAAGCCCGCTTCTGATCTATTTCGAAGGGTTACGCCTAACGAAAGCGTCGACGGCGGGTTATTTTGAAATGATGCAGACGCTCGCGGCAGTATGCATTACCTGGGGATTCTTCCACGCGGCTCTGCACTGGCATCAGGTGCTGGCGGGCGTGATCCTGATGGCAGCGGTGGCCATGGTGCAGCGGGTTCAATCCCGGGTGGAAGAGAGCGGTTAGTGCGCGAACGCGCCGCCGTCAGTCGCCGGTTGGAACGATATCCGCCCGTTCTACCATCAAAATCACTGTGCGCTGCGGTGCGCGAGTGCGGTGACGAACCCCTTTGGGCACGGCAAAGCCTTGCCGGGGCTCGAGTTCGACGGTGCGGTCTTCGAGGTCGATAAGAAGGCGACCATCGAGCACGAAAAAGAATTCATCGATGCCGGTATGTTCGTGCCAATGATATTCGCCTTCGATCACTGCCATCCGAACCACCGAGTCATTTACCTGGCACAGCGTTTGGTTGTACCATTTGTCGGTACACTCGTCGGCCAGCTTCTGAACATCGATTAGCTCCAGCGGCTGGTGCAGAATGTTCAGATACGTTTTGTAAGGATATTCCGCGCTGGTGCTTTTCTCGTTCATCGCCTCACGTCCTCGTTAGTGCTGCCCATCAAAGGATTCAGAACCGTTAGCCTTAATCACAGCTTCCATTTCTTAGGCAATTTTTGCTTCAGTTTTTCGACCGGCGCAAACAGGTCGTCATGCTTCGCGACCCGCGACACAGTTTCATCCGAGGTGAATTTCAGCAGATCGGCGTTTTTCTTTTTCAGGCAGCGTTCCACCTCGTCCCAGCTGACCGGCGTAGACACCGTCGGCTCGTCCTTGGCTCTAAGCGAGTAAACGCAGACCGTAGTCTTGTGTTCGTCATTCTGACTCCAGTCCACGAACACTTTCCCTTTCCGGAGCGCTTTGGCCATCTTCGAAAGCACCAGGTCCGGGTGTTCCCGTTCCAGTACCTGCGCCAGCGCGAGCGATAGGTCCTTGGTTTGGTCGAAGGTGACGGGTGTATTCAACGGAACATAGAGCTGCAATCCTTTGGAGCCGCTGGTTTTCGGGAAACTCTTCAGTTTCATTGCAGCCAGGAGATCGCGCAGCCACAAGCCTACCTGGCAACACTGAACAATGTTGGCCGGCGGACCCGGATCGAGGTCAAACACCATCATGGTGGGCTGAGAAACATCTTTCTTGCGCGCTAACGAGGTGTGCAGTTCGAGATCGGCCAGGTTAGCGGCCCAGACTAACGTCGGCAGATCCTGGATCAGGCAGTAGTACATGAATCGATCGTTGCCATGACTCCAGACTTTGGCGGTCTTCACCCATGCGGGACGGTGTGAAGGGCAATTCTTTTCGTAAAAGAACTCCTTATCAACGCCGTTGGGATACCGCTTCATGGTCAACGGCCGGTCGCGCAAATGCGGCAGCAGAACGGGCGCAATCCGGATGTAATAATCGATCACCTGCCCCTTGGTGAATCCAACCTGCGGGTACAAAACCTTATTCAGGTTCGATACCGGGACTTTTTTCCCGCCGACTACGAGCTGCGCTTTATCGGACATCTCAACGGAATGCTCAACGCTCAACGCCAACCGCTCAACGTCGAATTTAAAAATCAGGCGAAAAAGCGTTCGGGAGAAAGCATCGGCTGGGGCTTGCAGATTCGGGCGACACAATGTTCCCAGCTTTCCTGGCCGCTGAGGATCTCGATTTCGACCCGGAGGAAATAAATCGGAACCTTCATTTCATCGGCCGTTATTGACGGCATGCGCACGGCATCTTTCTCGGTGGTGATGATCATTTCGAGGTCGCGGCGAAGGCAACGATTGATGAAGGAGAGCACCTCGGCCTCGGTATAACGATGATGGTCGATGTAGCGCTTGGCCAGATCGAGTCGCGCGCCTAACTCGCGCAACCCGCCCTCGAAGCTCTCCGGGGCCGCGATGCCGCAGATGGAGCCGATCCAGGTATCCCGTAACCGTTGCAGCGGTAACCGCTCTCCGGTCAGCAGATGCTGCAGATAAAGCGGCCGGTGAGCGCACTCGATAATTTCGGCTGTTCGGTTGTAACGCCGGATGCGCTGGATCAACTCTTCATTCGATTCACCGGTGCATTTGGTGATGAAAATGTAGCTGGCACGCCGCAAATTTCGCGGACGCTCCCGCAACGTGCCGCGTGGAAGCAGGAATTCATTTCCAAACGGCGCCTGGCGATCGACCAGGACAATGTCCAGGCGATGTTTCAAATGCAGAAACTGCATGCCGTCATCGAGTAACAAAGTATCAACTCCCCACTTATCGATCGCGAACAGTCCGCTCTTTACCCGATTCTTATCAACCAGCACGATCACATCCTTGAGATTCTGAGCCAGCATGTAGGGCTCATCACCCGCCGTTAACGAGTCGAGCAAAAGCGTCTTCCCGTCGGACACGATGCGGGGAGGCTCGTCGTCGTCTCCGCGAAAACGGTCCCGCCAGGTGCGCGGCCTCGACTTTGGCACACTCTTGTAACCTCTACTCAGAATTGCCACCTGCCGGCCGCCTGCTTGCAGCGCGCGAGCAAACTTTTCGACGATCGGCGTTTTGCCGGTGCCTCCCACGGTGAGATTGCCAATGCTGATTACCAAACATCCCAGGGCACGCTCGCGGAAAATCCGCCGTCGATACAGAGTGAGGCGCAACTGAACGATACGGCCGTAAACCAGCGACAGCAGATAAAGTAGGGCCCGCAAAAGGCCGGCCCGGATTCCGTGGCGACGCTCGAGAATAACGTCGATGGCAAACTGCTCGAGATTTTCAAACCTCTGGCCCATTTACGATCTGCGAATCATGAAAGGACCATGGCCGGCTGCCGCCATACACAATGCATCATACTTTTCAGGAAGAGGACGCGCCGCTTTCACGGTTTATGCTTTGTTACTTCGACACCATGGTTATCGGCCGAAAGGACGATCGTACGCGAGCTGCGTTTACCGAGCGCGAGTTTCATCGCTCGCGCGATGGTTCGAGGCGACTTAAGGGTCAGCGCCGCTATGCTGGAACCGCTGCCGCTGAGGAAAGCACCGAGGGCTCCCTCGTTTTGAGCGGCAGAGATGATTCGCGAAAGATATGGAATCAACCTGGCCCGAAACGGCTGGTGAAACTCGTCATCAAACCGGTCCTGAAGTCTCTGATAATTGCCGCTGGCAAATGCGGCGGTGATCGCACACGCGTTCCCGCAACTTTGCACCGCCTTCACCCGGTCGATTCGGTTAGGCAAAATTCTTCGCGCGGCCGCGGTTTCCACCTCGTGATCAGGAATCAACACCACAAACTTCAATCGCGGTGAAACATCGAACCGTTGCACCCGTTCGCGGCCGGCCACGGTGAACCCGCCGAACGAAGCCGGAGCCGCATTATCAGGATGACCCTCGAGTCCACCACAGATCCGGAACAACGCCTCGCGGTCGAGCCGATTGCCCGCCAGGCGATTGAGCGCATGAAGCAATCCCAGGCGAACCGTGGCGCTGCTGCCCAGGCCGCGCGACCGCGGAACATTTTCCCTAACCGAACAGGAGAAGGCGAAGGGCCGGACGCGGGATCGCTTGAAGAAAACCCGTGCTGTCTCGTCCAAGATAGAGGGCAGCTCGGCGGAACGCGCCGTTCGCGTGGCCGTGATAAAGTTGTAAAGCCGGAGCGCCACTCCAAGACAGTCGAACCCGGGTCCGAGATTGGAAACGCTCGCCGGCACGCGAATCGTGACCCTATTCATTTTGCAACATGAACTTATTATCTGGCCGGAAGCGCAGCACGAAAGAGAGCCGCTGACATAACCGTATGAATGTTGTCCGACGAGACAAACCGAGCGAGAGTGTAATGCGTTACCGCGGTCCAGCAAGATCGGGCGGATCATCGTCGACCAAAGAACGGCATCTCGTTGGGCAGAAGAAGTCGGTCTGGATTGATCGCGATCTCCTCGACAAATTCGCAGCCGAGGGGACCGATGCCCATCGGCTTTGCACCATTGACCAGGGCTGGGTAGAACGTTTCGGTCGCGAAATTCTCATTTCCTTCAAAACCGCGGACGCACGCGATCGGCTGATTCTCGAACTTTATTTCTGGCGCACTTCCCTCGGCGTGGACATTTCACGCGTTTTTGGACGTTTTCTGCCCAAGAAGAACGAGGAACGCGAGAAGCCACAGCTCCTGTTCGGCGACGGCGAGGAAAATCTGCAGACCATGGCCACGGAAAACTTTCTCAACTACAAGATCGATTTCGCCGCCGGCTACTCGGTAGGCCTGTTTATCGATCAGCGCGAGAACCGAAGGTTTGTCAGAAAAACAGCGCCCAAACGGCTGCTGAATTGTTTCGCCTACACTTGTTCCTTCTCAGTGGCAGCGGCATCGGTCGGAGCCCAGACCGTCAGTATTGATCTTTCCAAAAAATCGCTGGAACGCGGCCGCGAAAATTTCGCGCTGAATAGTCTCCCGACCACGGATCATCGCTTTATCAGCGATGATGTGGCGACGGTGCTGCCGCGGCTGTCGCGCCGTGGCGAAAAGTTCGACATGATCATATTGGATCCACCTACGTTTTCCCGGTCGCACCGCGGCCGCACGTTTCATGTGGAAAGCGATTTCGAGACGCTGCTTTCCCAGGCATTGGAACTGGTTGAGCGAGACGGCTGGATTTTGCTTTCGACCAACTGTTCAACCTTGCGCGACAAAGGCCTCGAAGTGATGGCGCGGTACTGCCTCAAAGTCGCCCGGCGCGCCGGGAAATTTCATCGCACTCCGGCCCTGTCGGATTTCCCGCCAAATACCGGTGCCAGCACAATTTGGCTCAGCTTGCGTTGACCATCTCACACGCGCGGGCTTATGCTGATGCGAAATAACAACGATGGCTAAGACAGTTTCAGACACAGATCAGGACTTCGTCGTGCGCGGAGTGCGCTACACCAAGGAGCAGGTGGAGGATTTTGTAGGCCAGGCCGAAGAATACGTGCGGGAAAATCCGGGCCAGGCACTGCTGTATGCATTCGTGGCCGGATACGTTTTGAATCGGTTGCCTCTGGGATCAATGCTGCGAGGGATGGTTCGGCTATCCTTTCTGGCACTTCGACCAGCGGTATTGGTGTACGGCGCGAGCAGGCTGTATCAGGCTGCACAAGAAGAAGAGTGACGCGGACCGGTTAGAGCCGGTCAGCATCGAACGTCGGCCGCGGTTGCTCCGCAGGTCACTTGTCGAGCGTAAAGCCGACCTTCAGCGTCACCTGCCAATGGTTCACCTGGCCATCCTCGATTTGCCCTCGTGTCTCCATGACTTCAAACCAGCGCATATTGCGAATCGTCTGGCTTGCCCGAGACAGCGCATTCTTCACCGCCGCCTCAAACCCGTCCGGTGATGAACCAACTAACTCAATTTTCTTATATACGTGATCAGCCATGAGCCAGACGTTCTAGCGCCCAGCGACAAAAACAACTCAAAACCGCGGAGACGCGGAGCGCGAAATGACCGCCGATGCGCCTCAAATGCGGCGCGGGTAACCACCGAGCTCGGCGTTTTCGTTCGCCTTTGACTTGATGACCATGCACGCTTGCCGTCCCAAGCAGGCAGCGAATATTAATGGTTTACCCATGGCCGACTCGAACATTGAATCTCATCTCGTCGAGAAACGCGTTTTCAAGCCTTCCAAAGAATTCGCGGCTCAGGCCCGGATAAAAAGTTTGGCGGCGTACCAAAAGAAATACCGCGAATCGATCAAACAGCCGGACAAATTTTGGGGCCGCGAAGCCCGCGAACTGACCTGGCGCGCGCCATGGAAACGGGTGGTGGAATGGAAACCGCCGTTCGCAAAATGGTTTATCGGCGGAAAAATCAATTTGGCGGAAAATTGTCTGGACCGTCATCTTTCAACTCCTCGCAGGAATAAGGCGGCAATTATTTGGGAAGGCGAACCCGGTGAGAAGCGCACGCTGACTTATCAGCAGCTGCATCACGAAGTTTGCCGATTCGCCAACGTCCTAAAGCGTAACGGAATCAAGAAAGGTGATCGCGTGATCATCTATCTGCCGACTACTCCCGAAGCGGCCATCGCCATGCTGGCGTGCGCTCGTCTGGGGGCAGTTCACTCGGTTGTATTCGGCGGGTTCAGTGCCGATGCGATCCGCGATCGCATAGCGGACAGCGGAGCGACTGCCGTGATCACCGCCGATGGAAGTTACCGCCGCGGATCGATCGTCCCGCTGAAGCAGAACGTGGATGAGGCGCTACGGGGATCGGCTTCGATCAAACGGGTCATCGTTTTCCGGCGCACCGGCCACGAAGTTCACATTGAACCGGATCGAGATGTTTGGTGGCATCGCGAGCTGGAGTATGTGGACGCGAATTGTCCCGCGTTGGCGGTCGACAGCGAACATCCTCTTTACATTCTTTACACCAGCGGATCGACGGGCAAACCGAAAGGCATTCTCCACACCACCGGCGGGTACCTGGTAGGGATTTATAGCACCACCAAATACGTTTTTGATCTTCGAGAAGAAGATATCTACTGGTGCACGGCTGATGTGGGCTGGGTCACCGGCCACAGTTATGTCGTTTACGGGCCGCTGGCTAACGGCGCGACGACATTCATGTATGAAGGCGCGCCTAACTGGCCTGAGCCGGATCGATTTTGGAAAATCATTGAAGATCACCGGATCAACATTCTGTACACCGCGCCCACTGCGATTCGCGCGTTTATCCGGTGGGGCGAAGATTGGGTCAAGAAACACGACCTCTCCTCGTTGCGTCTGCTCGGCTCAGTGGGCGAACCGATCAATCCGGAAGCCTGGATGTGGTATCACAAGGTCATCGGGCGCGAACGGTGCCCGGTTGTCGATACCTGGTGGCAAACTGAGACCGGCGCCATCATGATCACGCCGTTGCCAGGCGCAACGCCGACAAAACCGGGCAGCGCCACCCTGCCATTTTTCGGCGTGGACGCCGCAATTGTTGATCCTGACGGAAAAGAGGTGCCGCCTAACGTCGGCGGCAAATTGATCATTCGCCGCCCGTGGCCGTCGATGCTGCGGACCATCTATGGCGACAATGACCGATATAAGAAACAATACTGGAGCGAATTTCCGGGCAATTATCTGACCGGGGACGGCGCCCGCCGCGATAAGGATGGATACTTTTGGATCGTCGGCCGGATCGACGATGTGTTGAACGTCGCCGGCCACCGGCTTGGCACCTCCGAAATCGAAAGCGCGCTGGTGAGCAACCCGAATGTTGCCGAGGCGGCTGTAGTCGGCCGTCCCGACGAGCTCAAGGGACAAGGAGTTGTGGCGTTTGTGACTTTAAAAGGGTCAATCAAACCAACCCGGCTCCTGAAGGATGAGTTGCGCGCTCATGTCGCGAAACACATTGGCGCGATTGCCCGACCGGATGAAGTCCGCTTTGCCGAAGCCTTGCCTAAAACGCGCAGCGGCAAGATTATGCGGCGTCTATTGAAGGAAATTGCCACCGGCGCAGCGGTGACTGGGGATACCACGACGCTCGAGGATTTCAGCGTTCTGACCAGACTGGCGTCAACGGAGGAGTAGCAAAAAGTACCGAGACCCCGGCAGGAGCGAGAGCTAGAGAGCAGCAGGAGCCAGTTTCCTCTTCTAACTTCTTACCTATCATGCCAGGCCCCCGGCGGTGCGCGGGAAACGGCCCCCGATCTGCTCAAGTAGACCTGCGTAAGCAAACCAGCTAAATTCCCGCTGTGAGTTTTATCCGTACAGGTCTGCGCGAGATCGGATTAAAAGTCCGTCGTCAAAAGACTCGAATCGCTCTGCGCCATGAGAAGCGATTACTGCAAAAGAGCGAGATCAATCTGGGCCGCGAAGGCACCGCTCAGGCCGCGAATTTCCCCGAACTCCGGAACGAAATTGTGGCTCTCAAGAAGTTGGAGCAGGAGCAAAAAGAGGTCGCACTGCGCATTGCTCAGATTGAAGACGGCATCAAGAAGATCCAGCAGGAACGCGAACAAAACCTGAAGGCCCAGAATGAGGCCATCGCCCGTCTGGAAACAGAAAAGAAGCCGCTGGTTCAAAAGCGAAACGAAGCGAAAGAGTCGGCCGATGTGTGCGACCGCGAACTAGGCGCGGTAGATCGCCGGATACAGGAGAACGAAGAAGCTGATCGGCAGATATTGAAGGAAATCGGCGCCCTCGAAGCAATGGTGCCGCCGCCGGCCGATCGGGAAACGAAATCGGCCCAACTGGGGGCCAGGAGAGCCCGCCTGCCGGATGAGCGAGCCGAGCTCGTTAGGGCAAGACTTGGCAGTCTCGATGCCTGCCAGGGAGCGAAGGAGAAACTGCGGGCGGCGGAAGCCGAGCTGGCCAATATCGAGAAAACCATAGAACGCATCCGCAGCGAGTACGAGACCAAGGACCGGGCGTTCGCTGAAAGCATAAAGACACAGCAGGACGCAATTCGAGAAGCGCGGGCGCATCACCAGGTGGTGGAGGAAAGAAAGAATCCGGCTTATCTCAATATCGGCCGCCATCTGGCATCGCAGGGGATCGCCCCGCCTAACGCTCCCCATTTGTTGACCGATGTGCAGCGGCATCGCGGGGCGATGGAGCGGCATTTGGAACACACTCAGGAACTGGCCCTGTTATCGAGCCAGATTGACAAACAGGAGCTGCGAAAATTCTATTTCAGCGTCATCTCCGTTCTGGGACTGCTGGCAATTCTTCTACCGCTCATCCTAAGTTCCCCGCGCCGGCGGGAATGGTTGCCGCAGGATTCTGAAGCAATCGTTTCGGTCAACCTCGATCAGCTTGAGCGTAACGAGCTGCCTAAACGGTGGCGCAAAGAACAGCCGGAGGCCTGGGCAGCGGTGTGGAGCGGATTGGTCGGTGGGGCGGCTCGAATTCCGGCGCTGAATGTCAGTCGCGATGCCGTCCGCGTCACTCGCGCCATTAACGACACTGATGAAGGGAAAAGGCGCGAGTTCATTCTGGTGCAGACCCGCAACGACGTGAGCCCGGTTATCCGCGCTATTGCCGAAGACAAGTCAGCCGAGCGACGAACGGTAAGCGGCCTGGCGGTGTGGCAAAAACCCGATCTCACGATCGCCCGGGTGGGGCCCACTACACTGGCGGTTGGGAGCGCCAGCGATGTGGACACGCTGGTAGAAGTGCGGTTAGGCATCCAGCGTGATCTGAAGATTTCCGGCTCCCCGTTCGAACGGTTCCAAACTCTCGATCGTGATAGTTCATTGCGGCTGTTGTCTCGCGATCCCCCGGATGTTTCGCGAGTCTTCCATCCCATATTTACTCCCGAACTATTGGAGAGCGCGCAGCTGATCGGACTGGTTCTCACGCTGGATAATCCGGCGCGAGCGCGGCTGCTGATCAAACTGCCCGCGGCCGATCGGGCGCAGCAACTCGCCCGCGCGTTGCATGATGAACCGCAGCGATGGCTTCACCTAGCCGATTCCGATCTGCTCCTGTTCACCGACACTCCAAACGTCTCGCGTCAGGACACGACGCTCGAGCTCAGTTTCTCAATGCCGGAAAATAGCGCGCGCCTCCTTCTCCAGCGCCTGGCCAAAAGCGACAGCTCACCGGTGGTTGCATCGCAGCCAAGTGAGCAGCAATGAGATTCGGCGTCGTCGCTACCGCACTGTTCATTCTCTTTCTCGCGAAGCCCAGCGGCAGCGCCGACTCGGGGCAAATTCCGCTGGTTGATGTCAAAACGGCCGATCCGACGATCGTAGTGGAATTGCGGTATGCCGGGAAAAACAACATTGCCGGCCGGCGACTTTATCCCAAAAGGATGCGAGCGCTCGTTAGGCCAGAAGTGCTTCCGCATCTCCAGGCCGCTCACAAATTTCTTCGTAATTACAATTACCGGTTGAAAATCTGGGACGCATACCGTCCCGCATCTGCCCAACGCGAATTGTGGCAGGCAATTCAAAACGATAACTATGTCGCAAATCCCGATCTCGGGGCGGGATCTCTCCATAGCTGGGGTGTGGCGGTCGATTGCACCCTGGCAGATCTGCACAACCACGATGTCCCGATGCCGACTGACTTTGACGATTTTACTCCGGCGGCAATGACGAAGTATGTCGGTCCGGATCCAGGGATTCGAAATCGGCTGCGTTTACTGCAGGTAGCAATGGGCGGTTCCGGTTTTTACGGCTTTCGGCACGAATGGTGGCACTTCACCGTGAAAAACTGGGCGAAATTTTTGCCGGCCGATGAAGTTCAGCGGGTCGTACGCACATTTGGCAGTCCCAGTCAGGAAAACTTGTGATCGGCTGCTAATGCGAGCTGGTGATCTACCTCCGGTTCGGCGGGCACTCGGCTCTTCACGAAATGTTGGCTTGATCTGCGGGCCACGCTAGCCTGCAGCGCTGACCACCTGATTCATGCCGGAACCGCCAAACAGCAGCCCCTCACTTATCTCCTCGGAGCATCAGGTCCAAGAGCATAGCGTCGCTTTGCGAAAACCGCTCGGCCTGCGCGATCTGGTTCTCACCCAGATTCTGTTTGTGGTCGGCTCGAGTTGGGTGGGAACGGCAGCCAAGCTCGGGCAATCGCATCTTTGTTTTTGGCTCGCGGCCATCGTTCTCTTTTATATCCCGCAGGCGGCGGTCGTGATTTATCTCAACCGGCTGATGCCGCTGGAGGGCGGTCTCTACCAATGGGCCAAGCTTGGGTTTAACGAGTTCGTCGGTTTCATGGTGGCCTGGAATATCTGGCTCTTCTCCGTCACCGTCATCACTCTCGGCGGAATGTTTACCACCACGAACATGTCATACGCGATTGGCAGCAGCGGCGTTTGGATGCCGGACAGCAAGTTGTGTGTTTCGCTGGTGAGCTGCGTGCTCGTCGTTGGCCTGGGCCTCATAGCGGTTCGCGGCCTTGTTCTGGGCAAATGGGTTCACAATGCCGGCGGAGTGTTGATGTTGGTTGTTTATTGCATGCTAATCGGCCTCCCCTTCTTTGCTCTGTGGCGCGGTGATTTGAAGTCGTACCATCCGCTCGCCCTGGCTGCGCCAACCGCATCTTTATTCTATTGCGTGAATATTTTGACCAAGCTTTCGATCGGCGCGCTGAGTGGATTCGAATACGTTGCCATTCTCGCCGGTGAAACGCGGTCGCCGGCGCGCGATATCGGCCGGTCCGTGATTATTGCCTCTCCGATCATAGCGCTGGCATTCATCCTCGGCACCAGCTCGGTCCTGGCATTCGTTGGGAACAACCCGATCGATCTGATCGGGCCGGTCCCGCAGACGCTGAGGTTAGGTCTTCGGTATTTCCCGGTGGCCGGAATCATCGCTTCGACTGCTATAATGCTCATGACTATCCGGACGATTTGTTCGACCAGCGTGCACGTTACCGGCAGTTCGCGCCTGCCCATGGTGGCAGGCTGGGATCGTCTGCTGCCGGCATGGTTCTCGCGTTTGCATCCGAAGTATCGTACTCCGGTAAATTCGATCCTGTTTGTGGCGGCGCTGACCCTCGTCTTTTCGGTTGCGAGCCAGATCGGAACCGGAATCCAGGAGGCCTTTCAGCTGGTCGATAACGCATCGAACATCTTTTACGGCATCATTTACTTTACCTTATTTGCCATTCCGCTGTTTGGCGCCGTCTCCATTCGCTCGGGCGCCTCGCTGTGGCTGAAGATAGCCGCGGCGTCCGGCGCGATCGTTGCATTGCTCGCGATCTATTTCGCAGTTTATCCGATCATCGACGTGCCAAACCAGGGCGCTTTCGCTCTCAAAGTTGGCGCGACCGGCCTCATTGCCAACGTCATTGGGGTGGTGATTTTCGTCATGGCGCGGAAACGCCGATGACGCGCAGTTTGTGGCGGCGGAACAAAAATGCGCCGTTCCCACCCCGCTTTCCGTTTAACCAACGTCTAAGATGACGCGCGGCGTCCAGAGCTTTCAATCACCCACTCCAAATACGCCGGGAGACCGTTGGTCAAAGGGAACGCGATAATTTCCGGAACCTCGTAGGGATGCATCGCACGAATCTTATTTTCGAATTCAGGATAGCTGCTTCGTGCCAGCTTGAAGATCACCAAAACTTCGTCACTCGATTCGACCTTGCCTTCCCAACGATAGATCGAATGCACTTGCGACAAAACGTTGCCGCAGGCGGCCAGCCGAAGTTCCACCAGTTCTCTTGCCACTTTGCCCGCGATCTCTGCATCCGGAAATGTGCAAAAGGCGATAAGAACGTCCGCCATCGGTTAGGCAAGGGCCAGCTCAGGCCCTGGTCTCGCCGTTTCGCTTGGGAGCGACGGCTGCTGTCGGCAAATCCAACCGCCACCGATCACAATGTCCCCATCGTAAATCACCGCCGCCTGGCCCGGGGTTACCGCCCGCTGCGGTTCGTGGAGGCGGACTCGCGCGCGGTTCCGATCCAGCAAAGTCACGGTGGCTGCCGTGCCTGGATGGCTATAACGGATTTTCACCGTCGTTTCTATCGACTCGTCGGCTAACGGCGCGATCCAGTTGCAGTTGTCGATCTCGAACTCGTCACAAACCAAATCTTCGGCATCCCCCACGATGACGCGATTCGTCGCAGGATCGAGGTCGACCACATAACGTGGACGCGGTGAACCACCCGGGAGACCTTTGCGTTGGCCGATAGTGAAGAGCTCAATTCCTTCATGTTCACCGAGGAAATTACCATGGATATCGTAGATTGACCCGCGGTGGAAGTCCTGTTCACCCAGGTGCGAGCGCAGAAACGCTTTATAATCGTTGCCCGGCACGAAACAAATCTCCTGGCTATCGGCTTTGTCCGCAACTTTTAGCCCTAACGACTGAGCGATTCGTCGTATCTCCGGCTTGGTCATGGTGCCGAGCGGGGTTAACGCCCTGAGCAGCTGCGATTGCCGAAGGCTAAACAGGAAATAAGCCTGGTCTTTCTTCGGATCGATGCCCTTCCGCAATACCGCCCGATTTTCATGGTGTTCGATGATCGCGTAGTGGCCAGTAGCGATAAAATCGCAGCCTAACGCCTCGGCCTTGGCCCACAGATTACCGAACTTCAACTTTTCATTGCACATCACGCACGGGTTCGGGGTCCGCCCTGCCCGATACTCGCTGGTGAAATAATCGATCACGGTGCGTTCGAATTCGTCCGCTTCATCCACCACATAATGTGGAATACCTAGCGAGTACGCCACCGCCCGCGCGTCCGCCACCGCCTGGGGCCCGCAGCACTTGTCCTCCGCCCGCGAGATACAATCCTGCGGCCACACTTTCATGGTGATCCCCACAACATCGTAACCCTGCTCGCGCAGAAGATAACCGGTAACGCTGGAGTCCACTCCACCGCTCATACCGAGTAATACGCGCTGCTTCTTCATGGGTTACCGAATAGGGTAAGCGAGGAAAATCGTTGAATCGGAGAATCCAGTCAACGGCTCCCGATCATTCAAACCAGGTTCGATCAGTACCACCCTCAAGGCCGCGGTTCGTGACATGGAATCCCGCGCCCCAGGTGATGCGTTTCCTTATTCCTCCTGCTCCCTTTTCTTGACCGGCCGGCTGACAAATTTACTTCCCTTGAGCGTGAACCGCCACGGCAAATGAGCCGAGCGGGTGATCCCGATCCGCTCATCCGCAACCACCGCCACTTTTCCAGAACGCGGAAGGAAACAATGCCGCGCATCCGAACAGAGATCGATTTCGTGATGATGGCCGGTAATGTTCAAGGCCTGAGTCAGCTTGCCCGGGCCGGAACAAAGTTTCACCATTTCTTGAACGCCTCGCCGCTTTCGCATGAGCGCAACTCCGTTGACTGGTTCCAGGGCCCGGATGAGGACGAAGCCGTCGGCGCGGCCGCCTTTGACCAGCACGTTCAACATCCAGTGAACGCCGTAATTGAAATACACGTAGGCAGCTCCGGCATGATTTCGTTCGATAAAGGCGCGCGCGCTCGGCCGGGTAAACGTATGAGCCGCTTCATCGCCCTTGGCCAGGTACGCTTCCGTCTCAACGATGATACCGGAACAACTGCCCCACACCAGGGTCGTTCCAATCAGTCCTGGAGCGCAGACTAACGGATCGCTCCGAAAAAAATCGATTCCGATCAACGATTTCTTCCGTTGAAGAAGTGGTTCCCTACGGCGCGGGGTAAAACACCGGCAGTGTGACTTCGCACGCCACCGGTTTGCCATCGCGAAATGCGGGAATGAATTTCGCGGCGTACAAATCCATCAGTGCTTGCGCGGCGAAACCGATTAACGGCGGGTGCTCACCAATCGGCTCCATGTTCTGCACGATTCCGTTCTCATCCAGCTTGATTTTTATATCCGCAATCCCGGACACCGGAACCTGAGCGGCGGCCGCCGGCGGATAATGAAACCCTACAAATCCCGACACCCCTCCAATTATCGGTTGGGGCCCCACGAAATCGCTTTCCTTCTTTAATTCGGCATATTCCTGGTTCGAGAAAATCCGAAGCCGCGGTTTGCCGTTGGCCACAACGAAACTAACGGTTCCATAGTAGACGGCATCGACCGGTTGTTTGTCGTAAACGCCGGGGATGAATGTGGCGTCGATCAAGCGGCGCTTTAATTCTGCCTGAAGCAGATCAGAATTCGCGGATCCACGGTAAACCGAGGTTACAGCCATTTTGCCATTCTTGTTCACGCTACAGTTGAACATCACCAGAGCATCCTTCTGCCCGCCCTTTAGCAGAGCTGCGGTATCGATGCGGTTGATCAGCGCGTTCGGACCCGTCCCCAACAAAATAGGACGATAGGTGGGCGTCTCCGCCGCCGCAGGTACTTGCGGCGCTCCTGTGGCTGACGCGGCTGGAGACGGCTTCTTAGCCGGCTCTTTTCCGCCCTTTTTTCCAGCGACATCGATGGTCTGGGCAACCGCGGAACTCGCAAGAATCAAACAGATGCCGCAGACGATGGGAAAACGCATGGCGTGATAGGCAATCGAAACCGGTCAGGTTTGCAAGGGCAAAATCCGGATCAAGGCAACCGCCGGACGGCGGCGCCACACTGTTTTTCTGCGAAAATCATGCGGCCGCAGCCACCGAACAAGTCAGGTCAGATTTCCGAACGACCTTGTGCCTGCGAAAATATTCGATGAGCGCGTCTCGGGTTTGGAGGTCGTGGAAGGTGCACTTTGCGTCCGGCGCGTCGAGGATCGCGCGCAGTCTCATGAAACGATGCCCGGCGCTGCGCGAATCGAAAGTATTGAACACGATGGTGTAGCGGTGGTCGCGCGGGCGAAGTTCTCCGTTCGAAGGCGCAAGAGAAGTAATATGGCGATCGCGACCGGAGCCGCCGGTTTGGACGTCAAACCCAATCAAGCTGCGCAAATGATGGCTGGCATAGACCTCCTCCATTACGGTCTTCAGTTCTTCCGCTGAGAGTTGCGCCGTGACCACGTAGTTTTCAAACGGCAGCACGTTCCACACATCAGCGATCGTTTTCGGACCGGCCGCAAGTTCGGTTGTTTCGTCGAATCGGCCATGAAAGACGCCGTCCACCGCGACGCCGCGGTGGCCTAACGATTCTCGTATCGCCGCACCGATCAGCATCTCGATGTCGCTCGGCCGGCCGGGCGCGCCGTGCACGCCGAATTTTTCGGCCAATTCACCTACCGGTTCAGCCAACGCCGCCTGTGAGACATCCAGATGCGTTCCGGCCCGGGAAAGAACGGTGTGATCAAGCCCGACCTGATTATCCATCCGCTGACACACCGCCTTCCGCTCGAGCAAGCGCTTGGAGGCCCGGTCGAAAACCAAATCGACCCGGCCAATATGAATACCAAAATGATCGGCCTGCGTCACCAGCACGCCGTTAACCGGACGGCTTGCCACCAGTTGATGGGTGTGGCCGGCGATGAATACTGTCACGTCGCGAAACTCGTTCGTTAGTCCAACCACACTGTTGGCGAAATCGTCGCCTCCACCGCGATTTTTCAGTCCCATGTGTCCAGCCAGCACGATTGCGTTAGCCCCCTGGTGTTTGGCCTGGACCATTGCCCGTCGCACCGGTTCGATCGGGTAAAGGAAGTTAAGATCCTGGATGAACTCCGGCCGAAACCAAAATCGCATCCCAGGCGTGGTAATTCCGATGATCGCGATGCGAATCCCGCCAAATTCTTTGATTACATAGGGCTGAATTCGCGAGAACGGATGTCGCGCATCGTTCCACTGCCCCACCGGAATATCCCCCAGCGACATGTTCGCTGCCAAAACGGGCACTGTGGATTTCCGCACCGCATCGACAAAGGGATCTATGCCCCAGTCGAACTCATGATTCCCCACAACCCAGGCGTCGAACTTCAAATGGTTAAACAGGTCGATCATCAGCGTCCCGCGTGTCCGAAGCCCGATGTCGGTACCCTGGTAGACATCGCCGACATCCAATAAAATCGTGTTCGGATTTTGTCGCCGCCACCTGCGGATTTGAGTAACACATCGTGCCAAACCACCGACATTCGGCGTGCCGTCATAATCGGTGGTCGGTAAAATATGGCCGTGCAGATCGGTGGTGTGAACGACCGAGATCGTGAGGGTGTCAGATTGCGACGCGGAAAAACCTGGCAATGCCGCGCTCAACCCGGCACCGCCGAGCAGCTTTAGAAACTCGCGACGGTCCCAAAATTGCTTAGGCGGAAACATGGCCGGGGCGGATTTCGCCGATGCTATCGGCGCAGCCTTTCCTGCTCAATCGGAAAAGGGTACCTGATGACCTGAATTCCCGCCGCAATCCGAACGTTGCGCGTCAACGGCGATTGCGCCTTCCCTTTTGAGTGCGGTAGTACCGCCGCTGCTTTCGTGTCTGCCGAGCATACAGAGATGCTTCGCATCGAATGAACAAGGTGTGGGGAACGCGCACTTCCCTGTCAGCGGTCCGGTCTTGACCTCAACATGCCGGGCGTGATTGAGTGTTGATGCTCAACCATTTACGCTTATGGCTGCTCCCACTGAAGACTCTCTTTCGGCGTTCAAATCCAAACTGCGCGGTAAACTCGTTACCCCGAAAGACCCCGGATACGATGACGCGCGCAAAGTCTATAACGCGATGATAGACAAACATCCGCGGCTGATTGCGCAATGCATGGATGTCGCCGATGTGATGCAGTGCGTAAGTTTCGCGCGTGACCATAACCTGCTGTTGGCGATTCGGGGCGGCGGACATAATGCCGGCGGGCTGGGGGTTGCTGATGATGCCCTGGTGGTGGATCTGAGTGGAATCAAGTACACGCGAGTCGATCCCGCCGGGCGAACGGTTACGGTGGGAGGCGGCTGTCTCTGGGGCGATGTCGATCACGCCACTCACGGCTTCGGAATGGCGACTCCGAGCGGGGTACTTTCGACTACCGGGGTCGGCGGATTAACCTTGGGCGGAGGTATTGGTCACCTCACCCGCAAGTGTGGCCTAACGATCGATAATCTGCTCTCGGCCGAGGTAGTACTGGCCGATGGGCGATTCGTTAAAGCCAGCGCCGACGAAAATCCGGATCTCTTTTGGGCGTTGCGCGGTGGTGGCGGCAATTTCGGAGTTGTGACCGCGTTCACCTTTCGGCTTCATCCGATTTCAACCCCTTACGCGGGGCCGATTTTGTACGATATCGCCGAAACCGCCAGCGTGATGAAATGGTATCGGGAATTTATGAGCGCAGCTCCCGATGATCTGAACGGCTTTTTCGCATTCCTGGTCGTGCCACCCGGGCCGCCGTTCCCCGAACATCTCCACATGAAGAAGATGTGTGCAGTCGTTTGGGCTTACACCGGCGATTCGGCCAAAGCCGAACAAGTGTTTAAGCCGATCCGCGATTTCAAGAAACCGGCACTGGATCTGGCCGGACCAATTCCGCATCCGGCGTTACAAAGCATGTTTGACCCATTATATCCTCCGGGCCTGCAATGGTACTGGCGCGCCGATTTCTTCAACGACCTCAGCGATAAAGCGATCGAGCAGCACGTCCGGTTCGGCAATGAACTGCCATCCATGCTTTCACTGATGCATATGTATCCGATTGACGGTGCAGCCGGCCGCGTTGGAAAAACTGACACCGCATGGAATTACCGAGGCAGCCGCTTCGCCGTGGTGATTTGTGGAGTGGATCCTGATCCGGCGAACAACGACAAGATCATTTCCTGGTGCAAAAGTTATCACGACGCTTTGCATCCCTATTCAGCCGGAGGCGCCTATGTGAACTTCATGATGGAGGAAGGTCAGGAACGGGTGAAGGCGAGCTACGGCGACAACTACAACCGGTTAGCCGCAATTAAGGCTAAGTACGATCCGAACAATCTGTTTCGGGTGAATCAAAACATTAAGCCCGCTGCTGCCGCGTAACGTTGACGAAGACGAGCAAGATATTTCCGCGCGTCTAATCCCCATGTTTGTGTATTTCGTGCTTGCCCGCCGCATCGGCCGAAGGAGGATGTTTCATAGACAAAATCAATGAACCTCCAGGCAATTGATCACGTGGCCTTGTCGGTGCGCGATGTCGATCGCTCGGCTCAGTGGTACATCGACGTGCTCGGATTTCAACGTCAACACGATGATATTTGGAACGGCTATCCGGTGTTTGTAGGCAAGAACGACGTCGCCATAGCACTATTCCCTATCCGTCCTTCTTCTTCCGCATCCTCTTCCTCTCCTTCTCCGACCCGGGTATTGCATTTCGCGTTTCGCGCCGATCGAAAGAATTTTGTTCAAGCGCAGGACGAATTAAAAAGACGCGGAATCGAATTCGAATTTCAAGACCACGAGATTTCGCACTCGATTTATTTTTACGATCCTGACCGGCACGAGATCGAGATCACCACCTATGAACTGGGCGACCGGAAAAGTTCATAGTTGAGATCGAGGCCCCGGCAAGCCCCTTCTAATTAACCGGAGGGACGAGCTCGTCTCGTCCCACTAACCTCCGCGTGACGAAAAATTTCGTGCCCGTAGACTAAAAGAAACCCATCAGTTTGGGACGAGACAAGCTCGGCCCTCCGATTATTTCAGGGTGGCGCAATGATGTAGGCCAACGCCTTCGTCCACCGCACGCAATCCTTGCTGCGCACCCGAGCTATGCTACGCCACCCTGCCGCAGCAATTCTTGTATTTCTTCCCGCTGCCGCACGGACACGGCTCGTTTCGGCCGACTTTCGGCAACGAACGCTTTACGGGCAGATCGATCGTCACCTCTCCAGCTCCATCGCCGTTGTCGCCACCTCCGCCCATTGCTGCGGCCATCGCCGGCTGAGGCCGGAGGGTGCGTTGTGGCGCGGTTGGGCCCTGCGGAGAGGGCGCTTGTTCCTTGAGTAGAAACTGCGGGAGACTCGCCAGGAAATTCTCGAATGCCTGCAGGTTCGATGTGCTGCGGAAAAGATTATGGAGCACTTCGTTTTTGATGTTGCCCATCAGCTCCACGAACATGTCGTAGGCTTCCGTCTTGTACTCGATGAGCGGATCTTTTTGAGCATAACTGCGGAGGTAAACGCCTTCCCGCAGCGCATCCATGGCATAGAGGTGCTCCTGCCAGAGCCGATCGATCGCGTTCAAAATGATATACCGCTCCAGACTCTTCACCGCGGTCGGCTCTTCGTGACTCGATTTGCGTTCGTATGCTTCCTTGATCCGGCCAATCAGGAATTGCGCGTTGTCGTCGGCACTTCGGGTATCGAACTGCGCTTTTTCCTTCGTTAGGCCAAGCGGGAATGTGGTGTTAACCCAGTTAACCAGCCCGGTGTAGTTAGGTTCCTCGCCCTCGGCGATGTATTCTTTCACCTTCACCGGAACCGCTTCATCGATGACTTCGTAGATCAGGGTCCGCGGTTCCTCCGCGTCCATCACTTCATTCCTATAGGTGTAAACGACTTCGCGCTGATTATTCATCACGTCGTCGAAATCGAGCGTTCGTTTGCGCATCAGGTAATTGCGCTGCTCCACTCGTTTCTGAGCGGTTTCGACCGACTTGTTCAACCAGGGATGCTCCAGTTCCTGCCCTTCCTCCAGACCGAATCGTTCCATGATTTTGGTCATGCGATCGGCGGCCCCGAAGTTTCGCATCAGATCGTCTTCGAAACTCACATAGAACCGGGAAGAGCCCGGGTCGCCCTGGCGGGCACAACGTCCACGCAATTGCCGGTCGATGCGGCGCGCTTCGTGCCGTTCGGTGCCGAGCACGTACAAGCCGTCCAACTCCGTCACCCCCGGCCCCAGTTTGATGTCGGTTCCGCGGCCGGCCATGTTAGTCGAGATGGTGACCGTGCCCGGCTGGCCGGCCCGCGCCACGATCTCGGCTTCCTGCATGTGAAACTTCGCGTTCAGCACATTGTGCGGGATCTTTTCGCGCTTGAGCATCCGGCTCAGCAATTCGGAGGCTTCGACGCTGACCGTGCCAACCAGCACCGGCTGCTGTTTGGCGTGGTGTTCTTTGATATCGTTGATGACCGCGTTGTATTTTTCCCGGCGCGTCTTGTAAATTCGGTCGTTGTGATCCTTCCGTTGAACCGGCCGGTTCGTCGGGATCATGTTCACGTCCAGCTTGTAGATGTCGTGAAACTCCGCCGCTTCGGTTTCGGCGGTACCGGTCATACCACCTAACTTCTGGTACAACCGGAAATAATTCTGAATCGTGATCGTAGCGAGGGTTTGGGTCTCGCGATCGATCTGCACGCCTTCTTTCGCTTCCACTGCCTGGTGCAGTCCGTCGCTCCAACGGCGGCCGGGCATTTTACGGCCGGTATATTCGTCAACAATAACGACCTTGTTCTCCTCGACCACGTACTGCACGTCCTTTTCGAACAGGCAGTAAGCACGGAGCAACTGTGAGATGTTGTGAATCCGTTCTCCCTGGGCATCGCAGTGCTGCTGGCGTTCGGCTTTCCTCCGATCCTTCTCTTCTGCGGCTAACGACTGGTCGAGATCGATCTCGGTGAATTCGCTGATCAGATCCGGCAACACGAACGCGTTCGGGTCGTCCGGATTGAGGAACGACCGTCCCTGCTCGGACAGGTCGGCTTCGTTGGACTTTTCGTCGATGGTGAAAAAAAGTTCTTCCTTGAGGGCAAACAGTTCTTCCTTCCGGGTGTCGCTGTAGAAGGAGAGCTCGGCCTTATCGACGGCCCGGCGTTTGTCCGGATCTTCCATCATCCGCAGCAGCTGTTTATTGCGAGGCTGGCCCAGTTTGACCTTGAACATCAGCAGACCTCCCTGTTCGACCTCGCCCTTGTCAAAAGCCTCGTTAGCCTCGCTGGCGATGCGGTTACAAAGCATATTCTGCTTGCGGACCAGCTGTTCGACTAACGGCTTCCATTTGTCGTACTGATGGGTGGACACCGTAGCCGGACCACTGATGATGAGCGGCGTACGCGCTTCGTCGATCAGGATGGAATCCACTTCGTCGACAATCGCGTAGTGATACCCGCGCTGAACCTGCTGATCGCGGGTCGTAGCCATGCCGTTATCGCGGAGATAATCGAATCCGAACTCGCTGTTGGTGCCGTAGGTGATATCCATCGCGTACTGTTCGCGGCGGAGTTCCGGCGGCTGATCGTGCTGAATACATCCAACGGTCAGGCCCAGGAAATTATAGAGTTGGCTCATCCATTCGGCATCGCGGCGAGCCAGGTAATCGTTGACCGTGACCAAGTGCGCGCCGCGACCGGTTAGGGCGTTCAGATAAAGCGGCAGGGTTGCAACCAGGGTCTTGCCTTCGCCCGTGGCCATCTCCGCGATTCGCCCGCGGTGTAGCACCATTCCGCCAATGAGTTGCACGTCAAAATGCACCATGTTCCAGGTCATCGGCTGGTCGCAAACGGTGAAGCTGTGCTTCTGCTCGGTAAGACGGCGAGCGCCGTTTTTCACCACCGCGAAGGCCTCCGGCAGAATCTCATCAAGCCGCCGCCATTGATCCTCGATCTGCGGAATCTTGGAGAGTTCCTCCTTCCAGGCCGCCGTTTTGGCCCGTAGTTCGTCGTCGGAGAGCGATTTGAATTGCTCGTCCAGTTCGTTGATCCGGCGCACAGTCGGGCCCAGGCGTTTTAGCTCCCGCGTGTTCTTCGAGCCTAAAATTTTCTTTAGAATCCAACCTACCATGTGAACGTCCAATATCGGCGAGAATGCCGCCGGTCGCAACGCCTGCAGGGTTTGTGCCTACGGGAGCAGGGCGAGATACCTTTCGACAGCTACTTCGAAGGTTGCTTCAATGCGCGGCCACGCGAAACCCGAGGTGGATTGCGCTTTCTCAAATAACATTCATGCAAGAAGCTGCCGGCAAGATCCGTATGCTAGCCGTGAAACTCTGGGTGTTCGGTCTCTTTCTCTTCACGATAGCCTTTAACGTCCTCGGCCAGCCGGACCCGACCAGCCGCGCCTGGAATGAGCCGGTGCCGCCCTTTCGAATAGCGGGAAACCTTTACTATGTGGGGCCGACGGAGGTGACCTCCTTTCTCATCACCACTCCCGAGGGTCACATTCTCCTCGATACGGGGTTTGTCGAAACTGTCCCCCAAATTGCACACAACCTCGCGCTCCTCGGATTCAAACTGCATGACGTGAAGTTTTTACTCAGCAGTCATGCTCACTATGACCACATCGGAGGGTTGGCGGAGCTGAAGAAGTTGACCGGCGCAACTGTCGTCGCCATGGATCGCGACGCGGATTTACTGCGGCGCGGCGGTCACGGCGACTTCCGGTTCGGCGATACACTTCCTTTTCCACCAGTTGAAGTGGACCGCGTGATTCATGACGGTGAATCGGTCGAAATTGGCGGACAAAAAATCACTGCCCGACTCACTGCCGGGCACACCAAAGGCAACACCACTTGGACGACAATCGTTCGGGAAGGGACCAAGAATTACCAGGTGGTGTTCGCCGGTAGTCCTACCGCGCTCGATTATCGATTGGTCGGAAAAGAAAGTTATCCTGGGATCAGGCAAGACTTCGAGAAGACATTCGCGGTGCTGAACAGCCTGCCCTGCGACATTTTTTTGTCCTGTCATGGATCGATGTTCTCGTTGACCGAAAAACGGCGACGATTGGCTCGTGGCGAGCAACCGAATCCGTTCATTGATCCGCAGGGCTACAGAAATTTTGTGGCGGATTTCGAGAAAGAATTCCGGGAGAAGCTGGAGAAGCAACGAAAAAGCGAGGAGGCGGAATCGCGCTAGCCGCTGAATAACCGGAGGAAAACACGTCGGACACGTCTGGCCCGAGGCGACAGCTGGCCGCTTTGAGCTAGATGGTCTGCGGTGAATCAAGCCAGGGGCAGGTTACACATCCATCGGTGAACCAAACGCCGCACGCAGCCGCCAAAGAATCGCCGCATTCCCCGGACGCACGCGGCAACGCCCCCCGTTCGCCGTGATTGCATGAGCGGCTTGCCCGCCTATTCTCGGGGGCATGAAGAAAATCATTTCGACCTCGGATGCGCCGGCGGCGCTGGGGCCGTACTCCCAGGCGGTGCGAGTCGGCACGACAGTCTATTGTGCGGGGCAAATTCCACTCGATCCCAAGTCGGGTGAAATCGTCAGCGGCGGAATCGACGTTCAAACCCGCCGGGTGATGGAAAATATTTCCGCAGTGCTGAAAGCTGAAGGGTTGACCTTCGCCAATGTGGTGAAAACGACGATCTTTCTCATCGATCTGGGCGACTTCCAAAAAGTAAACGAGCTTTATGGTTCGTACTTCAAACAGGATCCGCCGGCTCGTTCAACCGTTCAGGTCGCAGCTTTACCCAAAGGCGTAGGAGTCGAGATCGAAGTTATCGCCTCGACCGATGCCACCCAGGGGCAGGTCGCGAGCGACACGTCCGGCTAGAAGAATCAATCGGATAACACTCGGATCGAATGAGTGACGATCTGCTCAGCCTGTTCCGTCAAACCGGAGCGCTTCTGGATGGTCACTTCGTTTTGCGCTCCGGTTTGCACAGCCGCCAATATTTTCAATGCGCGTTGCTGCTGCAACACACCGAGATAGCAGCCGACGTCTGCAGCCGGTTAGCCGATAAGTTGCGTGACTATCAGTGTGACGCTGTGATTTCCCCCGCCCTGGGAGGAATCGTTGTCGGCCAGGAAGTGGGCCGTTCGTTAGGCAAACGGCATATTTTTGTCGAGAAGGATCAGGGCGGACTCGTTCTTCGTCGCGGATTTAAGATTTATCCCGGGGAACGCTTCGTTGTGGCGGAAGACGTCGTGACTCGGGGCGGGCGCGTCCAGGAAACGATCGACATCGTCAAATCGCACGGCGGAGTCGTCGCGGCGGTAGGCGTGATTGTTGATCGAAGCGGCGGAAACCGGGCGGACTTCGGCTGTCCTTTTATTAGCCTGGTTGAAATGGACGTGGACACATTTCCGGCGGATCAACTTCCACCCGATCTGGCCGCCATTCCGGTGGAAAAACCCGGCAGCAAGTGAGCCGCCCTGCGGTGCAATGACGAAATCCGACTGACGAAGCACGAAGGAATGATCAGGAAGGAAACCTCGCTGTGAACAGCAACTGTGCGCATTCGTCATTGGAGCTTCTTGTTTCCTTCGACATTCGTGCTTCGTCAATACTCCATCACTCCTTTGATTGCTCATATTTTCCCCGGCCACAACCGAGCGGCTAGCCGTTGAAACCATGCCAGTTGTTGCGTATGAACAATTAGATGGATACGAAGGTCGCCGTTCGCACCGCCGCCGGGCCCACCGTGCCTGAGCGCACCGGTGGAACGCCCGGGATCATCGGCACCTTCTGCCATTCGTCGGTTGGCCGGAAGATCATCGTGGCGGTCACCGGCGTAATCCTGATCCTGTTCGTAATCGGACATTTGCTTGGCAATCTGCAGATCTTTCTGGGACCGGATTGGATAAACAGTTATGCGCAGCACCTCCGGGACCTCGGTCCGTTACTGTGGATGATCCGCGGTTTCCTGCTGATCGCCGTCATTCTTCACATCTACTTCACGATCCTGCTGGCAATCGAAAATCGGCGTGCGCGGCCGGATCGTTATCGGCGTAAACGCCACGTGAAAGCAAGTTGGGCTTCACGCCATATGGCAATCAGTGGGTTGGTTGTGCTCGCGTTTATCATCTTTCACCTGCTGCACTTTAGCGGCCACAACTTTAACGCCCGCTTTCCGCTGCTGAAACACGACCCGTTGAACCGGTTCGACGTTTTCTCCATGATGGTCTACGGATTTCAGAATCCGTACGCGTCCAGCTTCTACATCATTTCGCTTTTTCTACTGACACTGCATCTCACTCACGGTTCTTCCAGTTTCTTCCAGTCGCTCGGGCTGAATAACAAGAGGGTCACTCCGCGTCTGGCACTTGGCGGACGCATTTTCGCCTGGCTGATTTTCATCGGTTACGCCTCGATCCCGGTGGCCGTTCTTCTCGGTTACATCCAGCCGGCACAGCAACTTTAAAAGAATGACAAAGCTCGAATCTCGAATGACGAAGGAAGGCGCAATATCTAACCAAGAGCCGCGAGACGTCGATTTGTCATTCCTTCGTCATTCGTCATTCGGATTTCGTCATTTTGTCCTGTCATGATCGGCGCGCTGGACTCCAAGATTCCTGCTGGTCCGATTGACCAGAAATGGAGAAAACACCGCGACAACAGCCGGTTGGTTAGTCCAAATAATCGCCGCAAATTTGAAGTAATTGTGGTCGGCAGCGGTCTGGCCGGCGGATCGGCTGCGGCCACGCTCGGTGAGCTTGGATACCGGGTGAAATGTTTTTGTTACCAGGACTCACCTCGCCGCGCTCATTCCATCGCGGCCCAGGGAGGAATCAATGCCGCCAAGAATTACCAAAATGACGGTGATAGCGTTTATCGGCTGTTCTACGACACGGTCAAAGGCGGCGATTTCCGGTCGCGCGAAGCCAATGTCTATCGTTTGGCCGAAGTCAGTAATTTAATCATCGATCAATGCGTCGAACAGGGTGTGCCGTTCGCTCGCGAGTATGGCGGCCTCCTGGCCAACCGGTCGTTCGGGGGCGCCCAGGTCTCCCGCACGTTTTACGCGCGGGGTCAAACCGGCCAGCAGCTGTTGTTAGGCTGTTACCAGGCGCTCTGCCGGCAAATCGCCGCCGGCACCGTCCAGATGTTTCCCCAGACCGAGATGCTGGACCTGGTGCTGGTGAACGGACACGCCAAGGGAATAATCACCCGCAGTCTGCGCACCGGAAAAATTGAGCGGTTCGCCGGGGATGCGGTGGTGCTGGCGACCGGCGGATACGGAAATGTGTTCTATCTTTCGACAAACGCGCGCGGATGCAACGTGACTGCCACCTATCGCGCCTACAAGCGCGGCGCGCTGTTCGCGAACCCCTGTTTCACCCAGATTCATCCCACCTGTATTCCGCAAAGCGGCGATTACCAATCCAAACTGACCCTGATGTCGGAGTCGCTGCGTAACGACGGCCGGGTCTGGGTGCCGAAACGCAAAGAGGATTGTCCCAAGCCGCCTAACCAGGTGCCGGACCAGGATCGGGATTACTACCTGGAGCGCAAATACCCCAGCTTCGGAAATCTTGCCCCGCGCGACATCGCGTCCCGCGCGGCCAAGGAAGTATGCGACGAGGGCCGCGGCGTCGGTCCGGGCGGACGCGGCGTTTACCTCGATTTCGCCGACGCGATCAAGCGTCTGGGCGAAAACGTTATCAGCGAGCGATACGGGAATCTGTTTGAGATTTACGACAAGATCACAGGCGAAAATGCCTATCAAGTTCCGATGCGGATTTACCCGGCCGTGCATTACACCATGGGCGGTTTATGGGTCGATTACAATTTGATGAGCAACCTTCCCGGACTGCATGTGGTGGGTGAAGCGAATTTCTCCGATCACGGCGCTAACCGGCTCGGCGCCAGCGCTCTGATGCAAGGTTTGGCCGACGGTTATTTCGTGTTGCCCTACACTTTGCCTAACTATTTGGCCGGCCAGGTCGGTAAGCGCCCGTCAACCGAGGCACCGGAATTTGCCCAGGCAGAGAACGACGTTCGGGCGCGTATCGGTAAATTGCTTGAGATAAATGGAAATCGATCGCTCGATTCTTTTCACCGCGAACTCGGGATGTTGTTGTGGAACAAGTGTGGCATGGCGCGAAATGCCGCCGGATTGCGCGAGGCACTGGATGAGATTCCGAAGCTGCGGAATGAGTTTTGGAAAAATGTTCGAGTTCCCGGGACTAACGAAGACTTTAATCAATCCCTCGAACGCGCCGGACGGATAGCCGACTTCCTGGAGTTCGCCGAGCTCATGTGTCTCGATGCGCTCCAACGCGATGAATCATGCGGCGCACACTTCCGCGAAGAACATCAGACGCCTGAAGGCGAAGCACTACGCGACGACGACCGCTTCGCGGCCGTGTTTGCCTGGGAGTTCGAGGGCGCTAACGGCAGCGTGAACCCCCCGAAGCTGCATCGGGAACCGTTACATTTTGAGACCGTCCACTTAACCCAGCGAAGCTACAAGTAGCGGGCAGTTGATGGTTGAGAGTTGATTGTTGATAGCCGCTTCGGTCACTTTGTTCCTATGTTTAACTTCGAAAAACTGGATGTGTGGCACAAGGCAATTGCCCTCGGTGATACGATTTACTCGGAAACTCGCGATTTTCCGGCCGACGAACGCTTCGGACTCACCAACCAAATGCGGCGTTCGGTTGTATCAGTTTCCTCAAACATCGCAGAGGGCTCCTCGCGGTCCTCGGCAACTGACTTCGCTCGATTCGTAGAGATCGGAACCGGCTCACTATTCGAACTTGTGTCTCAAAGCTTCATCGCACGGCGGCAGGAATTCCTCCCCGAAAACGCGTTTCGAATTATCTACACTAACGCCGCCGAAGCTTTCCAGCACAGTGGGATCCGAAGCTTGGAATTCACGTGACTTGAAGTCGCGG
>JADMIO011701109.1_pt1 | contig 50017 bp, 41 predicted proteins | sample 8958161 | NCBI WGS metagenome assembly JADMIO01 (sample SAMN16585339, study PRJNA669376) | soil metagenome | isolation source: Crop rotation soil | place: USA: Cullars Rotation, Alabama | collected 2011
TATGGTGAAAGTTGGAACCTCTTACGTGCCGATCAGATTAAAACGAAAGGCCCAGTCTTTCGACTGAGCCTTTCGTTTTATTTGACCATGTTGGTATGATTTAAATTAATACGACTCACTATAGGGTCAGTGCGGCCGCGACTTCAAGTCACGTGAATTCCAAGCTTCGGATCCCACTGTGCTGGAAAGTCTGCTTTTCGGCAACGGCGATTTTCGCGCCAACCTTTTCATTATCGAGATCGACCTCGACGCGAAAGCCGGCTGACGTAAGTTCCTGCGCGACTTCCCGTGCGTATGCGTGATGGCGGTCGGCGATGGGCACCACGGCCACCTGCGCGGGTGCCAGCCAGAGCGGAAAAGCGCCGTTGAAGTGCTCGATGAGCACGCCGATGAATCGCTCCAAGCTGCCGAAGGGAGCGCGATGGATCATGACCGGCTGATGCGGCTTACCGTCGGCCCCGATATATTCGAGGTTGAAACGCTCGGGCAGAACGTAATCGACCTGGACCGTTCCCAACTGCCACTCGCGCCCCAGCGCGTCCAGCACAATGAAGTCGAGCTTGGGTCCGTAAATGGCAGCCTCGCCCTCCTCAACTGTGTGTTCCAGCCCCAGATCCTGCACGGCGTTCAACAGCGCGCTTTGAGACTGATCCCAAGCCTCTTCGCTACCGACATACTTGTCGGGCTTTTGTGGGTCCCGAAAACCGACGCGAGCCGTGTATTCCAGCCCAAGCCGCCTTAGGACGAGCAACACCAGATCGACGTTGCGTTTAAATTCCTCCGGCAACTGTTCCGGCGCTAAGAACAGGTGCGCATCGTCCTGCGTGAAGCCGCGCACACGCGTCAAGCCACCGACTTCACCGCTCTGCTCCCACCGGTACACAGTGCCAAATTCCGCATAACGCAATGGTAGGTCACGATAAGAGCGCATCTGACTCTTATAAATTTGGATGTGGAAAGGGCAGTTAACAGGCTTCAACACGAACTCTTCGTGCTCGCTGCTCATCACTGGATACATGCTATCGGCATACGCGGTCATGTGGCCAGAGGTCTTGAAAAGCTCGGTACGGGCGATATGCGGCGTCACCACCGGCTGGTAGCCGCGCTTTACCAATTCACCGCGAATGAAATCTTCCAGCGTGCGCCGCACTTGGGCCCCTTTGGGCAACCACAACGGAAGCCCCACACCTACCTCGGAGGAGATCATAAAGAGGCCCAACTCGCGCCCCAGCTTGCGGTGGTCGCGGGCCTTAGCCTGCTCCAGCCTTTCGAGATGCTCGTCCAATTCCTTCTGCGTCGGATAGGAGGTGCCGTAGAGACGTTGCAGTTGTTGATTGCGAGCATCGCCATGCCAGTAGGCGCCTGCCACCGACAGCAGCTTGAATGCCTTCAGCACGCCGGTGGAAGGTACATGAGGACCGCGACAAAGATCGACCCAATCACCCTGGCGATACAGCGTGACCTTTTCATCGGCGGGAATATCTTGTAGGATTTCGAGCTTGTAATCCTCGCCGAGACTCTGAAAAAGGCTGTGCGCTTCGTCGCGCGACACTTCCTCGCGGATAATGTCTAAGTTGGCATCCGCCAGCTCGTGCATCTTGCTCTCAATTGTCGCGAAGTCATCTTCGCTGACTGGCGGCATGTCGATGTCGTAGTAAAACCGATCCGCGAGCGGTGGTCCTACCGTAAGCTTCGCTTCCGGGTAAAGGGCTTTCACGGCTTGGGCCATTAAATGTGTGGAGGAGTGGCGAAAGACTTCGCGGCCTTCGGAGTCTTTCCACGTTAAAATCCTAAGTGTGCAATCACCGGGAAGGGGGCGCTTCAAGTCCCAAGGCTCGCCATTGACCACGGCGGCCAGCGCCACAGCGGCCAATCTCGAACCAATGAGTCCAGCGACTTCGCCAGGTGAGATGTTTTCCTCATAGGATTTAACGGACCCATCAGGGAATGTTACTTGTATCATTTTTCGGTACCATAAACAATAGCGTTATAAAAGCCCATTCCTCACCATGTCATCCGACGTGATCCAAATCCATCTCCGGCTAAAACCTGAGTCGTTGTTGCAAATGGTCTTTTCGTTGCTACAGAAATCAAACACAATGGACTACGTAAGACAAATTTTGTCACAAACCGGCACTCGGCACAGCCGTAAAACGTTACTAAAGATGTTCCCGCTCCACAATATTAACCTGTGAGCGCAATGTTCTTTGTTTAAACGCCGTGTGATGACCATGACTTTGAACCCTTCCGAGACCCTCCCCATTGTTGAAACATTTCAACTCTTCGATATTGCCGAGGCGGCGGCGCACGATGAGGCGGTGGAATGGGGAGAAGAACCAGGTATGAACCTCTATTTGGAGGATTCGATCCTACTCGTGCGGCGCGAGTTGGAGCAAATGCCACTCATTTGCCAGATGTTGAATAGCCCGCCCCCCCCAGCTGACGAGAGCGCCGCGGAAGCTGCTGCCGCAGGAGACACCACAGGCGACAACGCTACCGCGACGACCGAGAAACCAATCGACATTCCCGAGGATGAGAGGTCTCGAGTCTTCGTAATGGCTGGAAATTTCTCCACTGCCGTGGCTGACCTCGATCACTATAAAAGGATTACACAGGTCGCCGATGTGTGGATTTTCGGCGTTCCCGATGTTGTTTTTCCAACGATCCCGCACGTCCAAGGCGTTGCCCTGTCACCAGGCACCACGATAACCTGTGAGCGCTCAGTGATCGTTGAAGGGCTATGCTTTGGGGCTGCCCTGTTCGCTATTGAAGCAGGTCGACTGGATGAGCAGGAGGAGGCCAGTCGGTACTTTGAAGGTTTTCTGACGGCCCGGCCCTTGGTGGTACAGACAGCGGTCTCACGACTCAATGCTCTGCTCAAGCTCCCACCGCTCAAAAACCGCCGCGCCAAGTCGCGTCGTATTTCCGACGAATTGACTCTCTCCTGGCATTCGCGCCTCAACGCGCGCTTTCTGGAAAGGTTGGAAGGGCAGAAGCTGGCTCTGCGAGCGCGCTCCCGCGAGCTAGAAAACCTCCTTGACGACAGGCGACGGCTGGGCCAATTGGCCAACATGGCACGTGGCTATCTCGGCGAGAGAACATGGCACGAGTTTGAGCTCGCAGTGGACAAAGGACGTTCCATCATTGAGGATCGGCGCGAAGAACTGACGATTTGCTTCTGCGATTTGGTAGGTTTTACACGAATCAGTGAGCGCCTGCATCCGACAGAAGTGGCTTCGATTCTCAATGACCACTATGCCCGTCTGCATGATATCGTGCGTGGCCACGGTGGCTGGGTCGATAAATTTATCGGTGACGCGATGCTGGCAATTTTCGAAAATCCGGTCGAAGCGATGACAGCGGCGCAGAAGATGGTGCGAGAGACCCGCTCCGTGCAAGTGACCGAGCAGATGAAGCAGGCTGTGCAGGTTCGCGTGGGTTTGAATACGGGTGTGGTCGCCGTGGCGAATCTTGGCGTGCCGGAGCGACGGGAAAGGACTGTTTTGGGCGACGCTGTCAACGTCGCCCAACGCTTGCAAAGCGTGGCTGTGCCGCAGACCGTAGTTATCTCCGAGCGTACTTTCGCGCGTCTGCCGTTTTCGATATCACGTACGCTGGAACCGGTCGACGTGGAGATTAGGGGCCGCTCAGAGAACGTCAGCGCCTATCGTTGGTCGGTGCACAGTGAGCGACGTTCTCCAGAGGAGAGCGTCTCGCTGCGTGGCAGTCTGCTGAACGCCGCCCGCCGCGCACCACTCTCAGAGCGTTTGAAAGGCTCCGAGCAGCGAGACGCGCCGACGACTTATCGACCTCCAAGCGGCGACACCGGGGTCCCGACCGACTGGGTTGCTATTCACGAACCGACCTATGAGCCGGAGGACAAAGACTGAAAGCCTTGGTGATACTCGCATCATACGATAGGCGTCCCAGCCTCAATCCCCGGATAACTAATGAATGTTGCACATGACTTTCGGGGGCCGTTAGAATAGATGCAGGCTGTCACAGATGGTAAAGCCAATAACAGGAGAGTATTTCATGAGACATCTCACAATTGCCGGCGCACTTCTGCTGTCAGCCTTTTTCACCGTCTCTTCCCTGGTCGCTGCGCCCTCCAAGCAAGCTCCGAAAAAAAATGAATTGGTATATTGCTCGATGATGGATATGCCCGTCGCGAAATCGAAGGCGTTCGGCAAAACCACCGTCAAAGGCAAGACTTATTATTTCTGCTGCAAGGCTTGCAAAGCGGGTTTCGACAAGAATCCGACAAAGAATGCCATTATTGCGGACAAGAAAATTGCGGCGTGGAAGAAAAGCACGGCAAAATCGGCAGCTGCAAAGCCCGCGTCCTAATCGAGACTTAGGAAGCATGGCGGCAATGGGAGCGGGAGCCGGAGAGACACTCCGACGCTCCCGCTTTTCTTTGGATGGCTGATATTAACTTTTAATTATGCGCATCGACCAATTGTTTAAACAGGCCACTAAGCCGCTGGTATCATTCGAGTTCTTTCCACCCAAGAACGCCGAGGGCGAAGGACAGTTGATGGGAGCCATCGACGAACTGCGCCCGCTTGCTCCCGACTTCGTTTCGATCACCCGCACGGGAGGAGGCACCCAGCCGACCATCGACCTCACCGCGCGCATTCAAAATGATCTCGGGTTTCGCGCTATGTCCCATCTCACCTGCGTCGGCCACACGGCGGAAGAGATGGCGGAGAACTTGGATTGCCTGTGGGAGTTTGGTGTTTGCAATGTGCTCGCCCTACGCGGCGACCCACCACCTGGTCAGAACGCCTTCACTGCCACGGAAGGTGGTTTCGCCTATGGAAGCGACCTGGTGAAATTCGTCCGCGATCGCCACGATTTTTGTGTCGGCGTTGCTGGCTATCCTGAAGGACATCCGCAGTGCCTCAATCAGACGCGCGATCTAGAATATCTAAAGCTAAAGGTCGATAACGGCGCCAGCTTCGTCATTACCCAATTGTTTTTCGATAACATCGACTTTTATCGCTGGCGCGACGCGGCCCATAAGATAGGTATCACCGTCCCGTTGGTGGCAGGCATCATGCCGATTTTGAGCGTCTCGCAAATCAAACGCTTTGTGATGATGTGCGGCGCCAAGATTCCTAATGACCTGCTTCTCAAGTTGGAAAGTTTGGAATCCGACCCGATGGCAGTACATGCAGCCGGTGTCGAACATGCCATCTCCCAGTGCGAAGATCTCATCAGCAAGGGCGTCGACGGCCTGCATTTCTACACACTCAACCGCAGCAAGGCCACCGTATTGATCTCGCAGGAGCTGCACGGGCGCCAGTTACTCTAAATTCGCTCCTGATTGCCTCATTCACCTTTTCATGACGTCTTCGCCTAATCCCGAACGTTCGCCGCACTCTCTCGATGATACCGAACGCATTGCCACAGAAGTCGCGCTCGAAACTCAAGAGGGGGGAAGAGCAACTGGCGCTGTTCCTATTTATGAAGAGGTCTCTCATCAGTTAGCGGGTGATCCGTCTGACAATACAACGCCACCTGAACCCTCAATACAAGCGGCTCACGACCCGTATACAGCATTCCGCAACCGCAACTATCGCTTATATGCGATTGGTGGCCTTATCGCATCCATGGGCGGACAGATGCGCGGCGTCGCCATTGGATGGGAATTGTATGAGCGGACGCATAATCCGCTCTATCTTGGCTATATGGGTTTAGCGGAATTCGCTCCCGCGCTGCTTTTAGCCTTGCCCGCCGGTCATATCGCTGATAGTTATAACCGGCAACGTATTATTCTGTTTTCATACGTGCTGTGGACGCTGTCTTCTCTTGGTCTCTTGGTCTTATCGCTGCAACATAGCCCCTTATTACCAATTTACGGATGTCTTATATTAGGTGGCATCGCTAACGCCATGCGCGGGCCAGCAAGTACGGCGTTGCTGCCCCAACTGCTGCCCCGGGAGATTTTGAGCAACGCTATCACTTGGGATTCAAGCCGCTGGCAACTCGCGGCGACGGTCGGGCCGGCTCTTGGCGGTTTCGTGATCGCATGGACGCATGGAGCCGCTGCCGTATATGCGCTCGATACGGTGGCGTCACTGATCTTCATCGCCTTTGTCGTCGCCTTGCGACCACGTCCTCAGGAGCCCATCGAGGATCACGAACACGAGAGTTCACTGCAATCGCTGTTGGCTGGCTTGGCCTTCGTGCGCCGAACCCCCCTCATCTTCGCGACAATTACCATGGATATGTTCGCAGTGCTGCTCGGCGGTGCGACGGCTCTGTTGCCGTTGTTCGCGAAGGACATTCTGCATGTTGATGCGACAGGTTTAGGAATTATGCGTGCGGCACCTGCGGTGGGAGCGATGGTCATGGCGTTGAGCCTGGCTCACATGCCGCCACTACGGCGAGCTGGCAGCGCTCTGTTGTGGTCGGTCGCTGGTTTTGGCGCGGCGACCATAGTCTTCGGCATGTCTCGTAACTATCTGCTGTCTCTCCTAATGCTGTTCCTGCTGGGAGCTCTCGATAACATCAGCGTGGTTGTACGCCACACTCTTGTCCAGGTGTTGTCACCCGACAATATGCGCGGTCGTATATCTGCCGTGAACAGCGTCTTCATCGGCACATCTAATGAACTCGGTGCTTTGGAGTCGGGTTTGGCTGCTACCTATCTTGGGCCGGTAGCGGCGGTGGCGGCAGGTGGCGTAGGAACGATATTGGTCGTTCTTTTTGTAACTTGGATCTGGCCACAAGTCCGCCAATTAGGTTCTCTGGAGAACCCCCTGGAATAACTTCACATCCTAAGCTTGCGTTCCTGTGACCTGCTGTCATTGCGGAACTGGCGAAGAAGTTGCAACTGCTAATCCACAGATTTCGAGGACCAATTCGATTGCATGTAACCCGGTGCCATCGCTGCGGCATCAATCCGCAGTTCGCCCGGCTTCGATACCACACCTTGCAGTCGGTCACTTGTTTATTCAATAGTCGATCACTGCTTTTGTCGAAATTGTGTTCTGTGAAGAATTTTACGTACCAATCAATGGACAACAACAACGATATGGCTCTTCCAGGAGCTTCTCCTATGCCTTCGGGCCAATGCGATGATCACCGTCCCCCTCACTTGGAGAGCCGTGCCATAACCAATGGTAATGCTGTAGAGCCGGCGGTTACGATAGGTTTCACTCCAGCACAAAACACTTCAGCGGCGAAAAGCGACTCCTTAGGCGATGAAGTGCGCGAGCGGCGCTTCGAACTTGGTTTTGAATTCGCGCCGATCGGCATGGCGCATGTCCTCACGGATGGCCGATGGCAGCAGATCAACCATGCTCTCTGCAATTTCCTGGGCTATTCCACGCGCAAAATGATGGAGCAAACGACCTTCGAGCAGGTCATTTACCCGGACGATCTTCCCCGGGTTCATCAAAGGTTTAAAAGTTTGCTGGAGGGCGACGTGCTTTCCTTTCAGTTAGAGAACCGCTATCTGGACCGGCAGGGGAAAGAGTTGTGGGCGCGCACCAGCGTTTCATTAGTCCACAACGCACAAAGCCGCCCTTCGCACTTCATTGTGCAGGTCGAAGACATCGACCGTCGCAAACGAGCTGACCAGCAGATTCGCAAAAGCGAAGAGCAATTTCGCGCCCTCATCGAAAATTCCTCTGATATCATCTCGATACTAAACGTAGACGGCACCATTCGCTACGAAAGCCCGTCCATTGAGCGAGTCTTGGGTTACAACGCCCATGAGCTTATCGGCAGGAATGCGTTTGAATTCATCCACGACGGCGACCTCGAAAAATCACGCGAAGTGTTCACCACTGCGATACAAGATCCAGACTCTTTGCAAGAGGTTGAGCTCGGCTTCAAGCATAAAGACGGTTCTTGGCGTTATTTCCTTTGCATTCTCAGTAATCTCCTCGATACGCCCACAGTAGCGGGCATCGTGTGCAACGCCCGCGACATTACCGAACGGCGTCAGGTGGAGGAAGCTCTACGGCGCTCGGAAAGTTTCGCCCACTCGACGCTTGACGCACTTACTTCGCATATCGCCATTCTCGATGGTGAGGGACTAATACTGGCAGTGAACAAGGCGTGGCGGGAGTTCCGCGGAAACCTGCTCCTGACTTATACAAAGGCCAGCGAGGGCCTCAATTACCTCAAGGTATGTGACACAGCGGTTGGTGAGGGCGCGAACGACGCCGCGGCTTTTGCAACCGGAATTCGCTCAGTCATCGCTGGAGAGCAGAGCGAATTCTCTCTGGAATATTGCTGTGCCGCACCGGCTGAAAAGCGCTGGTTCATTGGCAGAGTGACCCGCTTCGTCGGCGATGGCCCGGCACGCGTTGTTGTTTCGCATGGTGAGATCACCAAGCGACGGCAGGCCGAAGAGCAACTACTACAGACGAACGCGATTCTCGAAGCGACCCAGGAGGCATCAGCCGAAGGCATTTTCCTGGTCGATGACCGCGGTGTTCTCGTCCGCTTCAACCAGCGTTTCATCGAGCTCTGGCAAATACCAGGACATGAGGTGAAGGAGCTATGCGAGAAACAGCAGTTAATGTCCTACGTCCTCTCTCAACTCAAATATCCGGATGAGTTCATCGAGCGCATCAACTACTTGTATGATCATCCAGAGGCTTCATCGCACGACGAAATTTATCTGCTCGATGGCCGCATTTTCGACCGTTACTCCGCTCCCGCCGTCTCACCGCAGGGCGTTTCCTATGGACGCATCTGGTCATTTATTGATATTACTGAGCGTAAGAACACCGAACACAGGCTTGCCCATCAAGCTTTTCACGACCCACTTACGGATCTCCCCAATCGCGCCTTATTTATGGATCGGGCGGGCCGAGCTACCGCGCGCGCCCGCCGCCATCAAGAAGCAGTCGCGGTTCTCTTCCTCGACTTGGATCGCTTCAAGGTCGTTAACGATAGCCTGGGGCACGAAGCTGGCGACCAATTGCTGCTGGCCGTCGCCGACAGGCTCCGGGCCTGCCTGCGACCTGAAGACACCGCCGCGCGGCTGGGAGGTGACGAGTTCGTGGTTCTGATCGAAGACATAACTGATGTCAATGACGCTTCGCGGGTCGCGGAGCGCATCGCCGAAGCGTTGCGCGCGCCGTTTTATGTTGCAGAGCACGAGGTCTACACCTCGGCCAGCATAGGTATCGCAGTAAGCACAACCACGGGCGATCGTCCCGATGATTTACTTCGTGATGCCGACGCTGCCATGTACCGCGCCAAGCATCGGGGTGGATCACACTACCAGGTCTTCGATAAGCGCATGAACCAGCGCGCTCTGGAGCACCTGGAATTGGAAACCGACTTACGGCGCGCTATTGAGCGCGATGAATTTTTGCTGGTCTACCAACCAATCGTCGGCTTAGCGACAAGACAAGCGGTAGGCGTCGAGGCATTGCTGCGCTGGCGTCATCCTCAGCGCGGTCACGTTTCACCGGGAGAGTTCATCACATTGGCCGAAGAGACAGGCTTAATTTTGCCCATTGGCGAGTGGGCTTTGCGCCAGGCTTGTCGGCAGGCCCGCCTCTGGCAGTTACAATTTCCGAATGCTTCCACGCCCTCCATCAGCGTTAATCTCTCGGCGCGTCAGTTTCAGCAACCCAACCTCGTGCAAACAGTGGCCGAGGTTCTGGAAGAAACGGGGCTATCTCCTCACTGCCTGGTGTTGGAGATAACCGAAAGCGTTATCATGGAAGATGCCGAATCGACGAATGTAACCCTGCGCCAATTGAAGAATTTGGGCGTGCAGCTCGCGGTTGACGACTTCGGCACCGGCTACTCCTCGCTCTCTTACTTGAAGCGTTTTCCGGTCAATTTTCTCAAAATTGACCGTTCGTTTATCAGCGGTTTGGGCAGCGACGCGGAAGACAGCGCCATTGTGCGCGCCATCGTTACTCTGGCTAAGACATTGGGTATGGCCGTGACCGCTGAGGGTGTTGAAACCGAGGGCCAGATGTATTTGCTACAAGAGCTCGAATGTGATCGCGCTCAAGGCTATTGCTTCTCGCGCCCGTTAAATTCCGGCGAGGTTACCATGCTCTTTGAGAAACCAGCAAGTGCAGCATGGACGTCCCACAACGGCATCTCCGGTGGCGTTGCGACCGGCATCGTGCCTGGCCTCGAGACTTCAAGGACTTCACCCCCGGTCACAGCAGACCCTGCTGTCGAGTTAAAGACAGGAAAGAGCGTCATTCACGACAAGCCACGCAAAGGCGCACCATCCCACATAACTTCATAAGCTCTACAAAGCTTCCTGACAGGCTAAGTCGTTTTTCCTATACTGGATTGGTATTTTTTTCATCATGAACGGCAATGCTACTACAACCATCGAAAACTATCGAGACGTTCCCCAACCCTCACCCCCAGAACGATTACACAGTTCGTTTCCAGACGCAGGAGTTCACCACCCTTTGTCCGATGACGGGCCAACCGGATTTCGCCCAGCTTTCAGTTGAGTACTCTCCTCAAGAGCTTTGTCTCGAATCCAAATCCATCAAGCAATACCTGTGGAGCTTTCGCACCGAAGGCCACTTCCATGAAGACGTGACCAACATCGTCCTGAATGACATGGTGGCGGCGTGCTGGCCACGCTGGATGACCGTTACCGGGCACTTCAATATCCGCGGCGGCATCGACTTTGTAATTACTGCCAGCTATAGCAAAAACACGAGCGACGCGGCTGTGTCCAACTTGTAAACCGCAGCGTGCCCTCATATCCTCGTTTTCGAGGGGACGCCTGTTGCACAGTTATGAATCCCGTCTCGTCACTGGTTTTATAGCCTGTCATAATAGTGCGTGATGTCTAACATTTCTTCTGTGCCAGATCTCCCGGCACCATCGCGCCCATCCTGGCTGCGACCTTCTCTCGACTGGCTGCTCATCTTCGTGCCGATTTCGATTGCACTCCGCTTTGTGCCCCCGTTGCGCAATGACACCGCCCTTTTCATCACTTCATGTTTAGCCATCATTCCATTAGCCGGCTGGATGGGGCGTGCGACAGAGCATCTGGCCGAGCAGGTCGGCGAGGGTGTGGGGGGACTACTCAACGCCACATTTGGCAATGCCGCTGAGCTCATCATCGCTTTGATGGCGCTTTCCAAAGGGCTGACCGGCGTGGTCAAGGCATCCATCACCGGCTCCATCATCGGCAATGTGCTGCTGGTATTGGGCCTGGCGTTCTTTACCGGTGGCATGCGCTATCCGGAACAGACCTTTAATCGCACAGCCGCTCGCACCTCGGCGACGACACTGACATTAGCCGCCATCTCGCTGGTCATTCCAACTGTTTTTCACCTTGTGGGAGCCCGCACGACGGGGCCGACTGGCTGGACTCCCACCAAGGAGCAGCAACTATCTTTGGCGATTGCCATTGTATTGATTGTTACCTACGGCTTCACGCTGCTTTTTTCATTACGCACCCATAAGCAGCTTTTCATCGGCGAAGTGAATAAGGGCGTTGCCGAAGCCTGCGATGAAGAGAGGCACGAGCACTGGTCGATGCGCAAGTCGATTGGCACATTGTTCGTCGCCACCTGCTTTGTGGCTTTAATATCCGAGTTTTTGGTAGGCACTGTCGAAAGCGCCCGCCATGCATTGGGGCTAACCGAAGTTTTCGTCGGTATTATCGTGGTGGCCATTATCGGTAATGCTGCTGAACACTCATCTGCTGTATTGATGGCTCTGAAGAATAAAATGGATTTGAGCCTTGGAATCGCTATTGGCTCCAGCATCCAGATCGCGCTGTTTGTCGCTCCGGTGCTGGTTTTTGCGTCTTACCTTTTCGGGCGTCCCATGGATTTGGAGTTCACAATCCCTGAAATTGTGGCTGTGGTGGTAGCGGTGGGTATTGTCGGACAGATTAGCGGCGATGGCGAGAGCAACTGGCTCGAAGGTGTGCAACTGCTTTCGGTTTACGTCATTTTGGGGATTCTCTTTTTCTTTCTGCCGGATATCCCCCACGCCGCGCCGGCTCCGTCGGGCACCACTGCAGCTCCGCTGCCGGCCCACTAAAACCCGAACTCTTAATCTTCGTGCTCCCACAGCCTTTGACTCCCCTGCCCCGCCGCTTCTATGCCCCAGCAGCTGATGTGGTGGCACCCCTGCTGCTGGGGCATTACCTCATTCGCAACACGCCCAGAGGCCCCTGTGGCGGCCTTATCGTTGAGACAGAGGCCTATCTAGCTGATGACCCGGCCTGTCACGCCTATAAGCGTGCAACACCCCGCAATCGCACCATGTGGGGTCATCCGGGGCACGCCTATGTATATCGAATTTATGGCTATCACTTCTGCATCAACGCTATTTGCCGGCCCGCTGGTGCCGCCGAGGCGGTTTTGGTGCGCGCTGTTGAGCCCAGATTCGGGCTCAATCTGATGGAGGCGCGCCGTACCGTCTTGAAGCCACGAGAGCTGACAAGTGGCCCGGCGAAATTATGTGCAGCGATGGGCATTGAGATAGCGCTTGATGGCATGGATTTGTGCGATAAGAATTCGCCTGTATTCATTGCGCGGAACAGGCTGGCAGATCAGGCGCGACAGCAACTCGGCCCTCTTATCACCACCACCCGAATTGGTATTACACGAGCCGCCGATTGGCCTTTGCGTTTTTACCTGCAACAGAGCGAGTACGTATCGAAGCGGTTGCCGCGGCCGGCAGCTCCAGGGGTGGCTGAGGAGTAAATTGGCCGCATTGTGATGCCCATGCTAAACTGCCTCGCGCAAAACTACTCGTTCAACGTTAAACATTCAATATTCAAAGCAAAACATGATATGAAAGAGCAGATCAGCCAGCTCGTTCAGCGGGCTACAGAAACCGTCGCGCAATCATCTTCGCTTGCCCAACTCGAAGATGCTCGGGTGGCGTTCCTCGGCAAGAAAGGCGAGTTAACGGCATTGCTGCGTGGTATGGGCGCCTTGTCGGCGGAAGAGCGTCCTCGTGTCGGGCAGATTGTCAACGACGCGCGCGTTCGCATTGAGCAATCACTGGAAGAGCGCAAGGCGGCGCTGGCCAAAATCGAGCGAGAGGCAGCTTTGGCTGCCGAGAAGATCGATGTCACGCTGCCGGCCTCGCCCATTCCATTCGGGAAGCGTCATCCGGTGACACAAACAGCTGATGATATCGTGCGCATTTTTGGCCAACTGGGCTACGGCGTTGTCGAAGGCCCCGAAGTCGAGACCGAATATTACAATTTCGATGCGCTCAATATCGGCCCGGATCACCCCGCGCGGGACGATCGCGATTCGTTATTCGTAAGCAACGGCCTAGTGCTGCGCACCGAGACTTCAGCGGTGCAAATTCGCACCATGGAAGGCCGGCAACCGCCGATAAAGATCATCGCCCCTGGCCGTGTATATCGTCGTGATGCCGTCGACCGAACGCACTCCGTCATGTTCCAGCAGGTGGAAGGGCTACTAGTCGATCGTGACATTACCTTCGGCGATTTAAAGGGAACTCTCACCACATTTCTCCAGCAGTTATTCGATGCTATTCCCAACTCTGGTGGGCTCAGCACGCGGTTCCGCCCACACTATTTTCCATTTACCGAGCCATCGGCGGAGTTCGATATCTCCTGCATTTTTTGTCGAGGCGAGGGCTGCCCCACCTGTAAGCGCACCGGCTGGCTCGAACTGGGCGGTTGCGGCATGGTCCACCCTCGGGTGCTGGAGAACGTTGGCTACGATTCCGAGAAATACACAGGTTTCGCGTTTGGTTTCGGCATCGAACGGTTGGCGATGATCAAGTTCAATATCGACGACATGCGGCTATTCTACGAAAACGACCTTCGCTTTCTCGAACAATTTTAAGAAGCTTCACCAGTGAACCCATCCGTTTATGCGCATTTCATCTGACTGGATTGGCGAGTTCGTGGCGATTCCGCCGATCTCCGAATTAACCCACATCTTCGAAATGGCGGGCGCCGGGGTAGAAAGCGGCGAGGAGAACGTTTTCACTCTGGAAGTCACCAGCAACCGCGGCGATTGGCTGTCGGCCATCGGTTTGGCGCGCGAAGTGGCCGCGATGACCGATAAGCGCTTGCGCCAGCCCGGCGTTGAAATTGAAGGGGAAGCTATTGAAGATGGCTCTCCCATTGCGGTGGAAATCGAAGACGGTACCGACTGTGCGCGCTATCTGGGACGGATTATCACCAATATCAAGGTCGGCCATTCGCCCGAATGGATGCAGCAGCGCCTGATGGAATGCGGTATGCGGCCTGTCAATAATATCGTCGATGTCACCAACTATGTGATGCTGGAGACCGGCCAACCCCTGCATGCTTTCGATGCCGATAAAGTCCCGGAGGGAGGCATCGTTGTGCGTCGCGCGCGGCCGGGAGAGCGATTGCGAACATTGGACGATGTGGAGCGCGAGCTTACCGATGAAGTGCTTGTCATTGCCGATCGCGAGAAACCCATCGGCATCGCCGGAGTGATGGGAGGACTCGACAGCGAGGTGACGGAGAGCACGACACGCGTGTTGTTGGAAGCGGCGCATTTCTCTCCTCTGCGCGTCCGCCGCAGTACCCGTTCGCTTGGCCTTACCTCTGAAGCGAGCCGTCGCTTCGAGCGTTGGGTCGACCCCAACGGGGTGCGCCGCGCCGCCGACCGCGCTGCACAGCTTTTCCAACAGGTGAGTGGAGCTACCATTTCCGCAAGCCTGTCTGACCGCTATCCGCAGCCAGTAGCGCCCGCTTCCGTGCGCCTCCGAACTGCGCGCTGCAATGCTGTCCTTGGATTGAAGTTGTCTGCTGAAACGATAACGAAACTATTGGAACGGCTGGGGCTGATGGTAACTGTGGCTGCAGAAGGCGTGCTCGCAGTAACTGTACCGACGTTTCGCAACGATGTCAGCCGCGAAATCGACCTCATCGAAGAAGTGGCGCGGGTCCACGGCTACGAGCACATCCCGACGACCCTGCCTCGCACCGTCAACGCGATGGCCGGTCGTTCGCTATCGCAGCGCTTGGAAGAGCGCGCGAAGAGCGCCCTGTTGCGCTGCGGGTTGACAGAAGTCGTCACGCTCTCAATGCAAAGCGCGGCGGATAACGACTGCGCCGGGTTGCCGCCAGAACCGGCAGTCGAGTTGCGTAACCCGTTGTCAGAAGATTACACCCAGATGCGCATCTCGTTGATTCCGTCGCTACTCAACGTGCTCCGCAAAAATGCGCGCAGCGGCGCCCGCATTTTTGAATTGGGCAAGGTATATCTGCCACAGAACGACCAGACGCAGCCGAACGAATGTCGCCGCCTGGGAATGGCCCTCATGCCGTCCCCTAATCCCTTGCCCCATTGGCAGAAAGATGCCCGTCACGATAAAAGTGACTTCTTCGCCTTGAAGGGAATCGTGGAAACGGCCCTGGCAGAACTGGGCGCGCCGCAGCCACAATGGCAAGCCTCGTCAGAGCCGCCGTTTCACCCCGGTCGCTGCGCCACAATGACGCTCGACGGTCAGGAATTGGGAACCGTAGGCGAACTACATCCCGATGTAGCAACTCGTCATGAATTGCAGAGTCGCGCGGTGCTGGCGATTATCGAATTCGATTCGTTAGTGCGGCACTTGTCCCTATTGAAACCGTTTATCCCGCTCTCACGCTTTCCGGTCATAGACCGCGATATTGCTCTGGTACTCGATATAGATACGCCCGCAGCCCGGGTCGAATCGACCCTGCGCAAGGCCGGAGGGGAGCTACTGCGCAACGTCCGCACCTTCGATGTCTATACCGGCTCACCCATTCCCGAAGGTTCCAAAAGCATGGCGCTGTCGCTGCGCTTCCTCGCCGACGACCGCACTCTGACCGACGAGGAAATCGAAGCCGTGATGGCGCGCATCAGAGACGTTGCGCGTAACGAACTCGGGGCCACACTGCGTTAACTTCTGAGTTCTATGATCTCTTTCTTTTAGCCTTGCCACGATGGTAACGGCTCGCGAAATTGCTCGACAGAAATTTGAAAATTCGTAGGTAAAATCTTCATGAAAGGTTGACGACCCATGATGGCGTGGTAATATGCCTTGTGTCGGTCAGTTGGCCGGACGACAACGAAATTTGGAGCGGAAGTGCTCGCGCGGGTACGGCGTAAAGCGTCGATTCCCACCCCGCACTTCCGCTTTCGTGTTGTATCTCAACGAATAATTAAACGCTAAATATTTGTATGGGCGCTTTCATCACGGGCAGGGCTACGCGTGCCACAGACAATTTGGGTACCATTGATGCTCTGCCGGAGAGGCTGCCGGCGGATCAGGTTCGCGGCGGCATAGCGTGGATCATTGCGGCTTGGGGATTCGGCGCCGCCTTTTTCAACGTCACCGCTGGCGCGATTTACGTCGCCTTCGCCCGGCAGATCGGTGCTGATGATTTCATCTTCGGCATTTTAGCTGCCGCGCTGCCTTTGATGAGTTTTCTGCAGGTGATTTCAGCGCGATTGGTGGAGCACACGGGGAAGCGCAAGCTGCAGATGATGACGGCGGGGCTGATAGGCCGCTCGCTGTGGATTGTGGCCGCGCTTATCCCGTTAGCGGGACAAAATCTAGGTGGCTGGCTGAACGAGCCGAGTTGGTTACGCACTGCTGGCTGGCTCAAGGGTCAGCAGACACACGCGCTCGATATGGTGATCGCCTGTGTTTTCATATCAAGCGTATGTCAGGCCTTTACGAGTCCGCCGTTTATCTCCTGGATCAGTGATCTCGTACCCGCCCGCGTCCGCCCCACTTTTCTGGCGCGTCGGGTTCAGATGGGTACGTTCGTCTCTCTGCTGCTAGCGCTCACTACGGGCTGGGTCGCTGATAATTATCCGAGTCTCACGGTTTATTGCGTTATTATGGCCGTGGCGGGCATAGCCGGCGTGCTCGATATCGTCCTCTTCGTCAGCGTCAAAGAGCCGGTGGGCACAGCCGCTCTGCGCAACCTCGATAAGGAAGCTCCACCGTTACCTCCTTTCTTTGCTTCGTTGCGCGAACCGTTGCACGATCCCGCCGTTCGCACATACCTGCTTTTCGTGGCGTTGTTCACGTTCAGTATTGGTTCAGTTGGGCCTTTCTTCTGGCTGCATATGAAGGAAGTGCTCCATTTCCCATACGATGTGATGGCTCTCGTTTTGAACGTAGCACCCCTGATGGGCAGCTTTAGCACGTCTCGCTTTTGGGGCGGCATCATCAAGCAGTATGGAGCACGTCCCGTCTTGCGCTTTGGGTCATTCGGCCTGATTTTCGTGCCGGTAATGCTTTTCATCACCGGCTCCAATTCGGCAGTTATGCTGGCGATCAACTTGTTTCTCTCAGGTGTACTCTTTTGCGCTGTTGACCTCACCAACCAGACTCAGATCCAAGGCCTCTCGCCTCACATTCCACGCTCCACGATGACCGCCCTATTCTCGATCGCGGCGGGCATGAGCTTCGCATTAGCCTCCTGTTTTTGTGGGTATCTGGCTCGTTCTCTGGACGGTATGCACTATGAATTATGGGGGACGCCCATCGTTAACTATCACGTGCTCTTCCTGATTTCACTGGCCGTACGTATCATCAATGCGACATTTGTGGCGCCTCGTCTTCAGGAGCCGGATAGCATGCGCACTCTGGATGCAGTGCGCGAAGTCGTCCCGCAAATCGCCGAATCGGTGGCGGCGCGAATCACACGTCCGTTCGGTTTCCGGGAGGATTGAGCCGCTCTGAAAAACTTCATAACCCCAGCCTATAACCATTTGATTTGCGACGTCACCATGAGATTGGGGTGAATTTAAGAAGATGTGCCTTCGGCTTTCCTGCAGTGTGAAAGCGATTAATGGGCACTCGTCTCATTATGCAAGGCCCTGCGCCCATTCCCTGGCGTGGTAGGTGATGATGAGGTCAGCGCCGGCGCGTTTGATACTGGTCAACGCTTCATTGATGAGTTGTTCTTCATTCACCCAGCCGTTGCGGGCAGCTGCTTTTATCATCGAGTATTCGCTGCTGACGTTATAGGCGCAAATCGGCAGGTCGCAGCTTTCGCGCGCGTCGCGAATGATGTCGAGGCAGAACAGAGCTGGCTTAACCATAATAATGTCGGCGCCTTCGCTTACGTCGGCTTCGATTTCACGGCGAGCTTCACGCCGGTTCGCAATGTCCATCTGATAGCTGCGCCGGTCTCCAATACTGGGAGTGCTGGAGGCGGCATCACGGAAAGGGCCATAGAATCCACCGGCGAATTTCGCCGCGTAACTCATGATCGGTGTATTTTCCAACTCGGCATCGTCAAGCGCCTGACGGATAGCTGCCACGCGCCCATCCATCATGTCCGAGGGAGCAACGATGTCAGCCCCCGCTTGCGCGTAGCAAGTGGCCGCACGCTGCAATAACGGCAACGTGCGGTCGTTGTGAACACTGTTATCGTCGAGAACGCCGCAATGACCGTGGTCGGTGTACTCGCAGGCACATACATCGGCGATAACGCACATTTTCGGAATAGCGGCTTTGATTGCTTTGACGGCAAGGGGAACGGGGCCGTTCTCATCATATGCACCGGAGCCTATGGAGTCTTTTTGGGAATCGAGAGGAATACCAAAGAGGATAACGGCGGGAATCCCCAGGTTCCACAACCCACGAGCCTCATCTGCTGCAGTATCGGGCGAGAGGCGATGTTGCCCCGGCATGGAGGGAATAGGCTCTTTTATTCCATCTCCGTGAACCACGAAAAGCGGCGCGATGAGATCATCGGGCGATACGCGCGTCTCGCGCACCATGCGCCGTAAAGTCGGTGATGAGCGCAGCCGACGCAAGCGCTGCATTGGGTAGCCACTCATGGAGTTTCTCGTCTTTCCACCTTCGTTATCTGCCCCATCACCAAATGAAGGATTACCGCGTCACCCACGTTAGGTTCATTGTAGACCGACTCCGCTCCCACACGCGAGACAAACCCCTTATCCGGCGCGCTGTCAAGCGCGTACGCGATATCGTAGAACTTCGCGCCATGAATATCGACAAGCCGCAGCTCAAGAATCTTTCCTGCCTGCCGCCCAATCATGTTCGGTCACGACCTGTTCCACCGCTCGACTGCGTTTCTACAACTTCCACGATATCACCCGTTCTCAGGATGCCGGTGCGCAGGACGCGGCTGTACAGCCGGCTCTGACCCGGATACTTTGACTGGTGAATGCGGTTAAAGTAGCCATCGACAAATGAAGCGGAGATATTCTTACATGGGGTCGTATAGGATGTCACTTCGACTTCGACCTCATCTCCCAAGCGCAGACGGCAACCGGGAATGATGTTTTCCCACTTAAGTCCACGAATCGTGATATTTTCTCCAGTGCTGCCCGGCGTGATAGGATGACCTTCGCCTTGTAAATACTCCATCAGTTCCTGCGAAAATAGGCACAGAGCGCGTTCCGGCCCGCCATGATATCTTTTGTCGCGCTGACGATCTCCCTCCAAGCCTAGAGGGGTTACCTGCGCGGCTTCCACCGGCAGTTTGGGCACGCCGCCGCGAGAGATGTTCAGTGCTGTGATAATTGCTTTCGTTTCGATTTCCAGAGGAGTCATAACTTTTCGTTTAGGAGCGCTTTTATCAAGGATTCGACCGAGGCGCCGTCCGCCACAACGTCGGGCTGCAAGCCCTGCTCTTCGGCAGTGTGGGCTGTAATCGGCCCGATACAGGCCACCCTAAACGATGAACGTGCTCGCTGGATTATCTCTCCCCCTATAGCCACGATGAAATTAGAGACGGTTGAAGACGAAGTAAAAGTTACCCAGTCAACCTCTCCATCATCCAACATCCTGCGGGCTATTCCGGCATTGGAATTATCCGGCACAGTGCGATAGCATGGTCCTACGCTAACTTCGACACCTGCCGCACGAAGTTTTTCTTCGAGCACCTCGCGTCCCTCTGCCGCACGAACTACCAACACACGGCTTCCGGAAGAAACTTGCTTCAACAACCCGGCGGCGACATTTTCAGAGATGGGCGACTCCGGTACAAAGTCGGCAGTCAACCCACGCTGCGCCAGCGCCTGCTGCGTCGCAGGCCCGATGGCCGCAATCTTGGCACCTCCAAAGGCGCGCGCATCTTTGCCGGAAGTCTGCAAACGCGCCCAAAACTTCTCGACCCCATTGACAGAAGTGAAGATGACCCAATCAAAAGACGGTAACTTCCACTGCGCCTCATCTAGCGCGCTGAGGTCATCCAAATCTTCAATCCGTATCGTCGGACATTGTAGCACGCGTGCCCCCAACTGCCGCAACCCATTAACCAGGCCGGATGATTGTTCACGCGCACGAGTCACAATAACTGTTTTGCCAAGCAGCGGGCGATTATCAAACCACTGTAACTGCTCACGCAATTGCACGACGTCACCAACGACAATTAGCGCCGGTGGTTTTAGGCCGGCCCGTCCCACGTCGCCCTCGATCGTCAGCAGCGTTCCCGAGACCACTTCCTGTTCGGGCGTGGTCCCCCAGCGCACCAATGCGACCGGGGTGGATGGACTTTCGCCGCGGGCCAGCAACTGAGCGACGATTTTCGACAGGGCACGAACTCCCATTAAAAAAATGATAGTGTCCGCCACAGGTAAAGCCGATGGTGGCGCCTCTTCATCTTTGGTATGCCCTGTCACAACCGCAAAGCTGGATGCGACTTCGCGTTGCGTCACCGGAATGCCGGCATAGGCCGGAGCCGCGATGCTGGAGCTGACGCCCGGCACGATTTCAAACTGCACATCCCACTCTCGACAGAAGAGTGCTTCTTCGCCGCCACGCCCGAAAACAAATGGATCGCCACCTTTGAGCCGGCAGACGTTTTCCCCGGCGTTCGCCCGCTCTACCAGAAGCGCATTAATTTCGTCCTGTGTCATGGCATGACGGGAGGCTTCTTTACCGACGTATATTTTCTCCGCCCCGGCCCGGCAGAATTCCAGTAGCTCCTCCGCGATCAGCCGGTCATACACCACGACATCCGCCTGCTCTAAAACGGCACGACCGCGCAACGTGAGTAGGCCGGGATCGCCGGGACCGGCGCCAACGAGATAAACGATTCCCTTTTGCATCAATGGCTCAGAAGCTCTCCCGCGCCTTGCTCCAGCAACCGCGATCCTACTTTCACGCCGAGCGCTTCTGCGCCATCGATAGCAGCGGTCTCTTTCATAAACAATCGTCGTCTCCCATCCGGAGACAATACCACAGCCCACAGATGAAGCCGGCCGTCTTCGATCCGAGCGCGCGCGCCCAGCGGCGTCGAGCAACCAGCGTCGAGACTCTTCATCACCGTCCGCTCCGCTGTAATGCAGGCTCGCGTCTCCTTACATTCAAGTGTTGAAAGAATATCGGTTACTCCATCGTCATTCTTACGAGCTTGAATAGCGAGCGCCCCTTGCCCCGGTGCAGGGACGAACTCGTGCTCAGCGAAATCACGCATGGTATCAACCGACAACTGTGCCATCAATTCGAGCCGCTCAATACCGGCTCGCGCGAGCACGATAGCGTCGAAATCCTGCTCCACCAATTTCCGCAGCCGGGTGTCGATGTTGCCACGCACATCTTCAACTTGCAAATCCTGACGCAAGTAAAGAAGCTGCACCTTACGGCGCAGACTCGACGTGCCAATGCGCGCACCTTCGCGCAGGTAATCCAACAACTCGCCTGCCGATGATGTCGCACGGCGTTGAGGATTCAGGACGCACACATCATTGGCCGCAGCCCGTTTCGGAATGCAGGCGAGAACTAACGCCTCCGGCAGATCGGGCGGCAGATCTTTCAAGGAGTGCACAGCGAAATCGATTTCCCCGCGCTGTAGCGCGTCCTCAATTTCCAACGTAAAAACGCCTTTGCCTCCAATCGCAGGCAGAGGCGCGCCTTGCTGCTTATCACCAGTAGTGCGGATAATCCGCTCTTCCACGCGGAGGTCAGGATACGCTGTTTGCAACTGCTTTGCGAAGACCCGCGACTGCGCTAACGCCAGCGGGCTGCCCCGCGTACCCATGACGAGCACGCCCCCGCTGCTCATGGTGATACACCGGATAAGACATGCGGAGCACCAAAGAAGGAAATGACGAGGAAGACGAAGCCGTAAACGACTACCAGATTCGTGCGACGGCCCCGCCATCCCAGCTGCCAACGGGCGAAGAGATGCAGAGCAAAAATAGCCCAGGTGAGAACTGAGAAAAGAACCTTAGGGTCAGCCAAGAGCGAGTACTGGGGCTGATGCTGGCACATCCAAACCACTCCCGTGAAAATGCCGAGCGTCAGCATCGCCAATCCAAAGGCTGTAGCGCGATAAATGAGTTCATCAGCGACTTGAAGCGAGGGCAGCCGCTGCCAGAGTCCCGACAGACGTTTACGCTTGAGCAATCCTTCTTGCAGGAGGTACGTCATCGAGGCCGCGAAGGCAAAAGCCAAAGAGACATAACCGATCACGATGATGATGACATGCACCTGTAGCCACTGCGTCTCCAGCGCTTCGGCGCGCGTCAGTCGATGCAACGGCGGCGCGGTCAGCGAGTAAAGAGCTGCCAACAGCGAGACGGGCGTTACAAAAGCCCCCAGAGCGTTGCGTCCGAGACGGCTGCCAACGGCCAGATAAGCGACGCCCAGCACCCAGCCGAAAAGTCCCGCGACACCGACGCGCACCGAAAACAGTGTCGGCCCCTGACCGATGAGCGCCATCAAATGCAGTAGCGCCCCCACACCCAGAACTGCGCGCCCGACCTTGCCTGCAAACTCGTGCCAGCGCTCGACACGCGGTGTGGAGTCATCGGCACGGAAAAATAATTGGGACCAGAAGCTGAGCATCGCCAGTAGATACGCGCCGACAGAACCCAGAAGCAGACTGTTTTCCCAGGGTTCCAGAGCGAGGCGGATATTCATGCTTCCCCCTCGCGATGCTGTTCCACAGACCCCGTTGATTCGGTAGCTCCTTCTGCTGTACGACCATTGGAGTTGATTTCGTTTAAACCAAAGGCTCGCCGCAACGCCTCAATATCGTTGGTATTGTCGATAGCGGCTTGTCTCAGGTGCCGCAACGGCGCGTGAATCAGCTTTCCGGAAATAGATCGCCCCATCCCACGCACCACATCGCGCTCCCGCTCTGTGAGATTTGGAAGCTGAGCCAACGCTGCCTCAACTTCGCGGTCCCGAATGTTCTCCGCATGTTGCGCCAGCGCCGCCATCACGGGCTGCGCTTCTAACCCTCGATACCAATTCTCCCAGGACGTCACTTCGTCCTCGACGATCGACTCCACCAGCATCAACTCACCGCTGCGTTGCGTGCGGTTGCTGTTGACTACACCCTGTAAATCATCGATGTCATAAAGGAATACATTGTCGAGTTGATGGGCCAGGGGATCGATGTCGCGGGGCACAGCAATATCGATGAGCAACAAAGGCCCCGACACCTTCCGTGCGCTACGCGCCTTCATCGCCACCGTCACCTGCTCCGCCGAGAGCACGAAGCCGGGCGCTCGCGTGGATGCAATAACGATATCGGCGTCGATGAGATGTTGTGGAAACTCTTCCCACATGACGGCCTGCGCCATCAACCGCGGAGCACCCGTCGCATCGCTGCTGTCGGAGCCGAATTGCTGCGCGATCTCCTGCGCGCGTTGATAGGTACGATTAGCGACGATAATCCGGCGCGCACCGGATGAGACCAGATGCTGGGCTGTCAACTCCGAGATTTTGCCAGCGCCCAGGATCAGCACCGTGTGGCCTTGGAGAGGGCCGAAAATCTGGCGCGCCAATTCCACCGCCGCCGATCCCACGCTGAGAGCGCCACGCCCAATTTCGGTCTCCGCCCGGGCCCGTTTACCGCAGCTGATAGCGCGGCGGAATAACTCATCGAGTACGCCACCTACCACGCCGTTGGCGCGGGCGGCCTCAAAAGCGGTCTTCACCTGGCCGAGGATTTGGCTTTCGCCGAGCACTAAGGAATCGATGCCGGCAGCAACGCGAAAGAGATGCCGCGCGGAGTCGCCATCTCCCATGTGATAAAGATGGTTGTGCAGTCCGGCAGCGGGGACACGATGAAACTCTGTCAGGAATTTCTCGACGCGCGGGGCCGCATCCGCCTCACCAACGGCATAGACTTCAGCGCGGTTGCAGGTCGAAAGAATTGCGACCTCGCGCGCTCCTGCCCGCTCTCGCAATTCTCGTAAAGCCACCGGCAGCCGCGAGGGCGATAGCGAAAGCTGCTCGCGCACCTCGACTGGTGCCGTGCGGTGATTGAGACCTAACAGAAATAATTGCATCGTTACGGTTTTAACAGAAGTCAACTGCCCCGAGATCGTCTACAGCAGAATATTAAGCACTTTCGACATGCCCGCTTACGATTGCATCTACCAGACGTTCCGCCTCAGCGCGCTTGCCCTCCTTCAGCAGGTCAAGCACCTCACTGGAAAGGATGGCGCGCCATATATCCGCCCGCTCGCTTTGCTCTTCGATGATCTGGACCAGCGAACTACGCCACGCTTCCAGCATTTCTAATAATGCTTCATACTCAGCCCCAACTGCCTCGTCCACACGATGTTTGAGGTGCCGAGCCAGAGCCGGGCTACTGCCGCCAGTTGTAATTCCAACACAAATATCACCCCGACGCACTGTAGCCGCCGAGTGAAGATCGCTGGCCCGAGGATCATCGGCAACGCTACAGAGAATACCAAGTTGGCGCGCTGCATCAGCTATGGCCGCGTTCACATGCCGTGAATCCGTACAGGCGAAAACGAGATGGAAACCCGTGCAGTCGTTCCCTTGAAATTCGCGAGGATCGTAATCAATTTGGTCTCGAAGCGGTCTAAAGTCTGGACAAAGCGAAGGAGAAATGATCGCAACGAGCGCACCGCACTCCAACAGTGCCTGCGCCTTGCGCAAAGCCACCGGCCCGCCACCAACCACCAGACAATGCTTTTGCTCGACATTCAGCGCGACCGGCAACAGCTTCAACGTTCTGTCCTTGTCACGGCGGGAGCGGCCATTCGCTCTGCCTCAATACGGGAGTTGGCTTCCGTTTGGCTCAAGCCTCCAGCAGAAACGTTCCCTTCCTGCCGGTCCACCTGCTTTTCGAGCGCTTTGGTCAGCCCCTCCAGACGCAGCAAGTAAAGAAATACGCCGCCCCACGTCAGCAAAGAGACGGCTAAGACGTAACCCATGACAACTCCTTCAACCTTCGACCGGCCATCTCCAGGCGCGCACGCAACCCCGCCAACTGTACCAGTAGCATGATGTAACCGATAACATTGAACCACAGAGCAACGCGGTAGAGTCGGCTACTCTTAATCAGTGTATCGTTAGGATGCAAGGTCGCTTCGGGCATCAAACGTCGAAAGATGTAAGTCATAAAAATGGCTGCTACAGCGCCGAAAATGGCATATACCGCCCAGAGATCGCGTCGCTTGTCCTCGTCATCAACAGCGCCACGCAAAGCAAAGAGTGCCCCATAGGTCAACAATGTTGCAACGATGCCGATCTGCTGCGGATCCCAGTTCCAGTAAGCTCCCCAGTTGGCGCGCGCCCATACAGAACCTGTGGCCGTGGCAATCAAACCACAGAAGGCGCCGACTTCTCCATAGGCTAAGGAAAGCGCGTCGTTGCGCGACTCGCGACGCCGTAGCCACTGCACACCCTGCCACGCCGCCAGCAGAAACGCGACGAGCATCGTGATCGCCATCGGCACGTGAAAATACATCGCAGTCGATTGCTGCAGGTTCGCCGCCGGCGGCATCAGGAAACCCATGACGATTCCCGTCGCGATCCATAAACCGATCACATAATTAAACACAGAGTACCTCATCCACCTACGCTGACCACACGAAGTCGAACAGCATCCACGACGCGACCACGATAGCCACATCATAAGCCGTTATCACTTGCAGCGCGGGCCATAACTCGGCACGCGCGCCAAAAGCCGCCGCGGTGGCCGTCGAGGCAGCCACCAAAAGCGGGAGCAAAACCGGCAGCGCGATGGCCGCGAATAACGCCGCGCGTGCCCGCGCCTGGCTCGCCATGGCGCCCAAGATGGTCGCGGCTACAGCGAGACCGATATCACCCAAAAGCAATATGCCGAGGAGCGCACCGGCAGACTGCACGTGGGCTCCCAGCAGGATGATGAATATCGGCACTGCCGCCATTTGCGTCATCAGCAACAGCGCCAGATTGAACAGCGCCTTGCCCCAAAGCACGGCTTCCGCGGGGCAATTGAGGTGCAACTGCGCTGCGGTACCGCCCTCCTCTTCTTTCACAAACACGCGCGATAAGCCAACCAGCGCCGCGAAAAGCAGCACACTCCACAGGCAACCCGCCAGCGTTTCCGGCGCTAAACTTTGCCGAGCCACACTGAACGACAAAGCGATGGGAGCGGCGACCGTGAACAACGCAATCGAGTTGAGCGCCGCGCGCGTACGCCACTCGCCCCGCCAGTCTTTGACAAAGACGGCGCTGACGGCGGCCCAGTTTCCGCCCGTCGCCGGTTCCACCATCGCGACGCCGTCTTGTGTAATGGCTGGCGGCGATTGCAATTCGACCGATTCACCAGGCGGCATCATATTCTTGTGCTGGTCCCGCAAGCTCAGAGACCGAATCTCAAAGAGCGATACGCGCGTCGCAGAGTTCAGCTTCACGCGCGTCGTTAGTGGCCACCAGCGCCATACCCCGCTGCCGCTGCTCGTTCAGCGTTCGCTCCAGTATCCGACGTCCGGCGTCATCGAGATTAGCGCCCGGCTCATCCAGCAACAACACTGGAGGCGTGTGCAGGGTTGCTACCGCGAGTTGCAAGCGGGTGCGTAAGCCGCTCGACAAATCGCCAACGAAGTCACTGCTCCGCGCGCGCAAAGCGAACTTATCCAGATACTTTTCGAGTTGCCCAGTTCCGAACTGCAGACCTCGCGCGCGACTGAAGAACTCCAGATTCTCCTGCACTGTCAGCTCGCGATATAACGGCGCATCGGGCGCTGACAGCCCGCAAAGCCACTTGAAGTGCGGCGCCGTCACAGCTTGCTCATCATCGTTCCAGGTGACAGTTCCTACTGAAGCACGCGTCAAACCGGCGACGACGCGCAGCAATGTGCTCTTGCCCGCCCCGTTCGCCCCCACGACCGCAGCCACTGCACCTGCGGGCACAGAAAAGTCCAAGCCCCGCAAGACCACGCGCGAACCGTAGCGTTTGCCCAAATTCGTCGCGCGCAGTGTACTCACAAGCTACTTATCGCGGCTCAACACGTAATCAGCGATATCGAACAACAGGACGCGGGCCGGGCTTGCTTCAAAAACGTCCAACTGGGCCTTGGCCGAAACGATGAAATCCGCAGCTACCCGCAACGAGTAATCGACGGCATCGCAGCCGCGCAACAGTTCCAACGCGCGCGCCACCTCCTCGTCGCTGATAGGATCTTTGCCCACAATGCCGCGCAATTCGCTCTTTTCTGAACCGCTGAGCACCTGCATAGCACGTAACATCGGGAGCGTGATGTCGCCCTCGCGGATATCATTGCCGACCGGCTTGCCGACGCGCCCTTCGGTCGAAACGATATCGAAAACGTCATCGACGATCTGAAACGCCATGCCGATATCGCGACCGAAACGTGCTGTCCGCTCCACCTGCTCGGTCGTGCCACCGGCGGCCATCGCTCCCAGGCGGCATGCGCAATCCGTCAGAGCAGCCGTCTTCAGGGCGATAATCTCTCGATACTGCTTCTCCTTCATACCGAGGTTGCCGCGAGTCTGGGTCTCCAATAATTCGCCCGCGCAAAGCTGCGAGGTCGCCAGCGCCACCACGGGCATCAAGTCGGCATAGCCTCCCTGCGCCACTGTCACGAAAACCTGCGCGAAGAGGTAATCGCCGACCAACACGCTAGTCTCGTTGCCCCAGATTAAGTTAGCCGCGGGCTTACCGCGTCGCGTCGCCGCGGAATCGACTACGTCATCATGAATCAGGGCGGTAGTGTGCATCAACTCCACTGCTGCAGCGCAGGTGATGGTGCGAGGGTTGGGACATTCAGCGCTATCGCCGCAAAGCTGCGCCGCGAGAATAGTCAGTGCCGGGCGCAGCCGCTTGCCTCCAGCCCCCAATGTGTGCGAGGCCAGGTCAGCCACCAACTTAACCGGCGTAGTAATCAGTCTCTCGATCTCTTTATCGACAGCCTTCATCTGCGCTTCAATGATGCGCATCGAATCCATGATATCGACTTCACGGAGGTTCGCCTGCAAAGCCGCTGAGAGCAGATGCCAGGGCGGCGTCTGCGGGATGTCAGAAGGAGAGAAACCGAGCGATGTGGCGCTACCGTTATTGGTGGAGGTTACCGCCTCCGGACGCAGGGGCATTTGTCGTTCCGAGGCCGTCGCAGCCGCGACGACAACCGTCTGCCTCACGTCGGGTCGCACATCGGGCGTGTGAGGGGCTTCCTCGTCAATGTCTGCCGCTTCGGGCACGCATCCATTCGCAATACTCCCGCGACTGGAGCCGTGGCTCGCAGCAAGATGGCCCGCGACGCCGTTGCTGGTGCCGTTATGGGCACCGTTGCTCGAGGCTAATTCTTGCCCATCGCTGTTCGGCTTTGAGATTCCGCCTGCTGTTTCTGTGGTCGTGGTCATTTCGCGCGGAGGTAGTATGACAGCACTTCCATTTCCGAGGTGAGATCGACGTTGCGCACGGCGATTCCGGGCCGCACTAAAATGGTGACGGGAGCGAAGTTCAGGATGGCCTGCACGCCGGCGGCTACCAGTTTATCGACTACTTCCTGCGCTGCAGCGCGCGGCACCGCCACTACACCCACCTGGGCCTGCAACTCGGCATTGACTTTGGTGAGGTCATCGATATGGTAAATTGGGCGACCAGCGAGCTTCTGGCCTACTTTGCGCGCATCCGCATCGAAAACCGCGACCACGCGGAACCCACGCTCCGAAAACCCCATATAACTGGAAAGCGCGGCTCCCAGGTTACCTGCCCCCACCAACAGGATATCGCGTGGGGTATCCAGACCCATGATGCGCGCTAGATGCGCCTCCAACTCCATGACGTCGTAGCCAAGGCCAGGTGTGCCAAACTCTCCGAAGTAAGACAAATCCTTGCGGAATTGCGCGGCATTTATGCCAGTGCGCTGAGCGATTTCTGTCGAAGACGCGGTCATGATGCCGTCCGCGTACATGCCGCGCACACACTGCAGATAGGCGCTCATGCGCTCGATCGTCGGCTGCGGAATCTTCACCACACCCGACTCGTTCTCGCCCAGTGATTTCGACTTGTGTGCTGTCATGCTCGTGATATCCGGGTCGACGGTGGTTTCACAAATGGAAATTCTACTGTCTGGTAATTGCTATATTACCATATAAAAAGTCAATTTTATGGCTTTGGTGAAAATATTTGGGAAATTTTTCACAGACTTTTAAAACACAGAACATTTGCTCGCAATTTTTCGTCTCGCTACCTCGCGATTTTGCCCCGCAACGTGCCTCCACAGCGTTTATCTAAGATTTGAGAATACTGCTCAAACTATCCACGATACCACCGCAGAGAATATGCACCTGCAGCGCCATTAGGATGATAGATTGCACCAAGGAAGGAGTGAACCAATGCAACAGAAGAAGCTGAGACTAAATCGACAAATCAGCCATGCCGTTCTACTCGCGTCATTAACTGCTGTCATCATCGGCTCTTCCTCATATATGTCACCCATCGGCGCCTCCGTAACCACAGCGAAGGCACCACCAACCTCCGATATTGGCAAGGCACCTCTCACCAAAGCGCCGCTGTCAGCTGATCAGAAAATTATCCATGTGCTAAACCGGCTGGGGTTTGGACCTCGCCCCGGCGATGTCGGGCGGGTGCGCTCCCTCGGCCCTGAGCGCTGGATCGAGGAGCAACTGCATCCAGAAGGGATCGATGATACCGCGGTCGAAACTAAGCTGGCGCTGTTTGGCACCCTGCAATTGCCTGCGGAGCAGTTGGCACAAGCTTATGCAATGGATTTGGCCCTCCAGCGACAGCAGGCGCTGGAGCGACGGCAGCGCCAAGCCGAGATGAACGGCCCACTGACCGAGGGCGCGCCGGGCAATCCTCCTCAGGATGGTGCCGGTCAAATGAACCGCCCGCTGCGCAGCACGGCAGGCACTAATGATGTTGGGGCTGCCGCGGTACCCCCCCAGGGGCAACGCGCCCTGCGAGCGGAGCAACAGCGCCTTTTGGAATTGGCGCAGGAAAAGGGTTTCCAAAGAGGGACTTCAACTCAAATCGTCGGGGAGTTAGTCGATGCCAGGCTGCTGCGCGCTATTGAGTCGCGGAAGCAGTTGCAGGAAGTGTTGGTCGATTTCTGGAGCAACCATTTCAACCTCGATGTAAAAAAGGGGCCGGTCCGCACCTTCAAAGCCATTGATGAACGCGAAGTCATTCGCCCTCACCTGTGGGGAAAGTTCCGCGACCTGCTGGGCGCTTCCGCGAAAAGCCCGGCCATGCTCTTTTATCTCGATAACGCCCGTTCAACACGAACGGTCGAGATGAGCGAGGCGCGCCGGGCACAGCGTCCCGGCTTGACGAACCGTCGGCGGCGCCTCAACACCCGACCCGGCGCAACCGTGCCAGTGGCCGGCCAGGCATCCCCCGGCGCGATGATGTCTGAAGAGGATGCACCCGCAGAGGCTAACCCGGCACCGCGACGAGCAGGCGGCGTCAACGAGAACTACGCGCGGGAGCTGATGGAGCTGCACACGTTGGGCGTCAATGGCGGCTACACGCAGAAGGACGTGCAGGAGGTGGCGCGCTGCCTCACCGGTTGGGGCATCGACCGCCGCAACGGCACCTTTCGCTTCAACCGCTTCCTTCACGATGATGGTGAAAAGGTTGTCCTGGACCATGTCATCCCGGCGGGTGGCGGCATCCGCGACGGCGAAATGGTGCTGGACATTCTGGCCGCGCACCCTTCGACGGCGCGATTCCTCGCGCGCAAGCTTTGCACGCGCCTGGTGGCCGATGAGCCGCCGGATGCACTGGTCGAGCGTGCGGCGCAGGCGTTCTTGAAGAGCGATGGCGATCTGCGGGTGCTGACGGAGACCGTCATCAAGTCGCCGGAGTTTTTTAGCCCCCAAACCTACCGCGCGAAAATCAAGTCGCCGTTCGAGTTCGCGGTGTCGGCAGTGCGCGCACTGGGCGGCACATTCACCGTCGCCGACTCCAGCCGCCCGTTGGGACGGCTCCTGCTCATCGCTGATGGCGCGGCTTCGGTTAATCCCAATGGCGGTGGTGGGCGCAATGGCGCGCGCCGCGCCGGAAAAACGCTGGCCCGCGAAATAGCGGCGATGGGGCAGCCTCTTTATTCGTTCCAGGCGCCTACGGGCTACCCCGAGAAATCGCAAAGCTGGGTCTCCGCCGGAGCCCTCGTGGCGCGCCTCAACTTCGCGCTGTCGCTGACAGGGAGCGGGCTTGCCGATGTCAAAGCCTCCACCACCCGTCTTGTGGCCGATATGAGCGGCGATGACCACCATGCGACTCTCGTCCGACTTTTGGATGTGCTTGTGGGCGGCGATGTCTCCGCTTCAACGCGGGAGACGCTGGAAAAGCAGATGGCGCCAAATACTCCCGTGGACACGGCGAAGATGAGCGCCCTCATTCTGGGGTCGCCGGAGTTTCAGCGCCATTAAGGCCAATGCCAATGGCACGTTAGGGAGAACCACGATGAGCGTATCGCGAAGGATGTTTTTGAAGAGCGGGGCGATGGCCTTGGTATCGGTCGGGCTGGCGCCGGCGCTGGGGCCCGACTTTCTGCGTAGCGTGGTCTTCGCCGATGAGCCCTCGCGCTCCCGGCGCGCCAGTGGCGGTCGTAAGACGCTGATTTGCATCTTCCAGCGCGGCGCCGTCGATGGCCTGTCGATGGTCGTACCGCACGGTGACCCCGATTACTACCGCCTGCGCTCCGTCGGACCCGGCGGCATCGCGCTTCCCCGCACCGGAGAATCCGGCATCATCGATCTGAATGGGCTCTTCGGTCTACACCCGGCACTGGCATCTCTAAAGCCGATCTATGACTCAGGCCATATGGCGCCCGTCCATGCCTGCGGCTCACCCTCCACGACGCGATCCCACTTCGATGCGCAGGATTATATGGAGAGTGGTTCACCGGATCGCGCGCTGCCGGATGGCTGGCTGTCGCGCACTCTCACCCACTGCCCGGAGGACGCGGCGCGCGTGGCCTCGATCTTTCGCGGCGTGTCGATGACGGCCCAGGTACCGCGCTCGCTGCGCGGCGACGGCGACGCGCTGGCGATACCCGACCTGCGCACCTTCGGCGTCGGCGCCGATGCGTTGGCCTTGGGGCCGCGTCGCGCGCGCACTACGAGCAGCGATAACGGCGCGGCCAGCGGCTTTGAAGCGCTTTACGAGAGTGCCGTGGGCGACGTGCTGCATGGGACGGGCAAGGAATCGTTTGAAGCCATCAAGATGCTGACGGAGATCACCTCTCGCGCCTATGTGCCGGCTAAAGGAGCACAATATCCGCGCGGTCGTTTTGGCGACGCGCTGCAGCAGATCGCGCAGCTCATCAAGTCGGATGTCGGCGTGGAAATCGCTTTCGCGGAATCCGGTGGCTGGGATACGCACGTCAATCAGGGGAGCGCGCAAGGCCAGCTCGCCACGCGCCTGCGTGAATTCGGACAGGGCCTGGCGGCGCTTTATCGCGACCTGGGCGACCGCATGGCGGACACAGTCATCCTCACCATGAGCGAATTCGGGCGCACCGCGCGGCAGAACGGCAACGGCGGCACGGATCACGGCCACGCCACCTGCTTCTTGGCGCTGGGTGGCTCGGTGCAGGGCGGCAAAGTGCTGGGCCAATGGCCGGGGCTGGCTCCGGAGCAGCTTTACGAGGGCCGCGACTTAGCGCTGACCACCGACTTCCGCAATGTCTTCGGCGAGGTTGCGCAGCGTCACCTTGGGGTTCAGGACTTGGCGGCTGTCTTTCCCGGTCGCAAAACCGCTTCAGAAAATTTTCGCGGTATCCTGCGAAGCGTCTGAGCGCCGCGGCCAAAAGGCGCACTCGCCCTGACAATTTTCGTGATTTCCGCTCAAGGGAGGAGGACGCTCATCTTCACCATGGGCATGCCAAAACATGCCTGAAATTGATATCGAGCTGAACCTGTTCCAACCTGTTTAACAGGTTGATAACAGGTTCATTTTCTCGTTCCCACCGATACAAATATGCCTGAAATTCGCATTTTTGGAATGAACCTGAGAGATGAACACTTTTGGATAGCATACACTGATATTGAGATTTCATCGTTTTCATTGATTTATAGTATATCACACCTCGTTGAATGTGGCGATAGCTACTAGAGCAGGCGCACTCGCAAGCCGAAACCTGTAATCCGCGATCCCTATAACGGGTGCAGCGCATCCACATTATGATAAGGAAGTCCTTCATACCCAACTAAGGGGCCGTCTTGTAAAATGCGATTCGATAGTGGGGCTTGTGGGAATGGCCGGAAGCTCGCTCTTCGGTGTGCCGCGAAATGATACGCAACGGATGCAGCCTGGAAGCCATGCCGGTGCCGAAAAGCACTGTAAAAACACTATAATGTGGAGTGGTTAGAAAATTGCACGACTTCAGGGAGAGCCTTACGCCTGAATGACGCTTAGCCTTACGCAGGAGAGTATCGGGTCAGGAGACTAATATATGGCGTCAGATGACAGCACTGTAGTAACGCCGGCGGAGACGAATTCAGCACATGACACGATCGACCGCATCGTGCAGGCTCTGGGGAGCGCCATCGAAGCGAAAGATTTTCGCATCCGGCGCCATTCCGAGCGCGTCGCCCGCTACACGGTGCAATTGTCGGAGAAGCTGCAACTGTCTGACGCGGAGCGCGCCGTGCTCTACTATGGAGGGCTGCTCCATGACATCGGCAACATCGGTATCGCGGATTCGATCCTGCTCAAGCCGGGTGGGCTTTCCGACTGGGAGTTCGAAGAAGTCCGCATGCACCCGATTATCGGCGAGCAGATCTGCAAGCCGTTAGAGACGATGGCGCCGATTCTGCCGCTGGTTCGCTCTCACCACGAAAAACTCAATGGCTCCGGTTACCCCGACGCCTTGAAAGGCGACGCTATTCCCCTGCTCGTCCGCATTTTAGCTGTTGCCGATGTTTACGACACACTGCGCAGCGACCGTTCCTACCGCGGCGCTTTCGGCCACGCCCAGGCCATCGAAATTCTGCAGGAGGAAGTCGCTCGCGGCTGGTGGCAGTCGGAAGTGGTCGACACCATGGCCGATATCAGCGCCCCCCAAGGCGACTTTGCGCCTGTCTGAGGCCAAATCTCAAATCCTTAACCATAATCCCGGTTTTACTAACCTTCCAGAATTGCCTTTTCATGGACTTCAACACGTCGCGCGAGTGGCTCGTCACCAACGGCATCGGCGGATTCGCGTCCTCCACCGTCATTGGCTGCAATACCCGACGCTATCATGCTCTGCTCTGCGCAGCGACTCAACCCCCGCTGGGCCGCATAGTGCTGGTCAACAAAGCCGATGAAGCCCTGACAGTGGGGGGCCGCTCGTTCGAGTTGGGCTGCAACCAGTATCCGGGCGCGATTCATCCCGCCGGCTACCAGTTCCTGCGCGAGTTCAAGCTCGACCCGCTGCCGCGGTGGACGTACCAGGTTCCCGGCGCGGTGCTGGAGCGTACCATGTGGATGCCCCGTGGCGAGAATCGCACCATCGTGCGTTACCGCCTCCTGGAAGGCCAACCAGTCACTTTGACGGTGCGACCATTCGTCACCGGACGAGATTATCACAGCATTCACCGCTACAACGAGCAGCTCAACCAGAACTGCGAGCGGCACGACCACGAGGGCTGCCATGTGACCATGCGGCCATATGAGAGTTGTCCGCCGATCACCTTCAGTCACAACGGCGAATGGCATGGCGGAGGAACCTGGTATCACTCCTTCGAATACGCCATCGAGCAGGAGCGCGGCCTCGACTTCAGCGAAGATGCTTTCTGTCCCGGCGCGTGGGTGTGGCAGTTGGGGTCGGAGCGGCAGCAGGCGATTTTCGTGGTCGCGACCGAGCCATCCGACTTACAGACCAGCGCCTCAAGTTACGATGCCGAAGTGGGGCGACTGGAGGCACTGCGGCGCAGCGCCACAGCGCGGTTGAGCACGGTCAATGACCAGCACGCGGCACCGCACCCAACGGGACCGGATGCTGCGAGGGAGTTTGCAGGCCGTTTGGCCATCGCCGCCGATCAATTTATCGTGCGCCGCGCCAGCGATGGGCTGCACACAGTGCTGGCCGGCTACCCCTGGTTCTCGGACTGGGGCCGCGATACCATGATCGCGTTGCCCGGTCTCTGTCTCTCCACAGACCGCTTCGATATCGCCCGCTCCATTTTGCTGGCGTTCGCGCGCTCGACCTCTCAGGGCATGATCCCCAACCGCTTTCCCGATGCCGGCGACTCGCCCGACTACAATACGGTCGATGCGACGCTGTGGTTCTTCCATGCCATCGCCCGCTACGTGACCGCCAGCGGCGACACTACCCTGCTGCACGATGAGCTTTATGAGGTGCTGCGCGACAGCATCGCCTGGCACATCCGCGGCACGCGCTATGGCATTCGCGCCGATGCGACGGATGGCATGTTGTGGAGCGGCGAGGAAGGCAGCCAACTGACCTGGATGGATGCCAAGGTTGGCGACTGGGTGGTGACGCCCCGCTCCGGCAAGCCGGTGGAGATTCAGGCGCTGTGGTATAACGCGCTGAAATCGATGATGGCTTTCGCCGACGTGGTGGACGACAAAGCCACCAAGAAGCTGTGTGGCGAGTGGAGCCGCAAGGTAAAGGCGAACTTTAGCGGCTTATTCTGGAATGAGGCAGCCAATTCGCTCTACGATTGCGTAAGCGAAAGAGGCAGAGACAACGCCATCCGTCCGAACCAGATTTTCGCGGTCTCCCTACCCCACCGTCTCCTTTCAACGGAGTTAGAGAAACGCGTGGTGGCGACCGTGCAGCGCGAGCTGCTCACTCCCTACGGCCTGCGCTCGCTGAATCGCGATGACCCGCAATATTGCGGCATTTACTGTGGCGATCAATGGCATCGCGATGGCTGTTACCACCAGGGAACGGTCTGGACATGGCCCATCGGCGCGTTCCTCACGGCTTACCTCAAGGTGAACCGCTACAGCACCAAAGCGAAGGCGCAGGTGTTGGCGTGGCTCAGACCTCTGCACAGCCATCTGGACGAGGCGGGCCTGGGCAGCATTAGCGAGATTTTTGATGGCGACGCCCCCCATCATCCGCGCGGCTGCTTCGCGCAGGCATGGAGCGTATCGGAGCCGATGCGCGTCCTACTGGATGAACTTTATCCGCCACCTGCCTAAGAGTGGTGGTTGCCCCCTTTAATCCTATGGCTCGCCAACCTTTTGCGGGCGTGGTATCAGCAGTCGTGGCGCAGGAGCGAGCGCGCAAGCATCTAGGGCCGCGCGTCAACGTCTTCATCAACGAGAAGTTCTCCTTTGCGTTGGATGCGGCTATCGCGTTCTCTCACGGCCTGCGCCCCGGTCTGCACATCACACCACAATTTCTCGATGAACTGCTCCGTCAGGATGGCGATGCGCGCGCTTATGCCCGCGCTCTGCATTTCCTGAGCTACCGGCTGCGCTCGCGTGCCGAAGTGCAGGCGCGCCTGGAGCGCGACGAGTGGCCACAGACGGTGATCGCCCGGGTGTTACAGCGATTGGAGAACGAGAAACTGCTTAACGACAGCAGCTTTGCGGCAGCATGGGTTGAGAACAGGTCTCTATACCGGCCGCGCGGCGCGCGGGCGCTACGCTATGAGCTGAGTCGTAAAGGGGTGGGGCGCGAAGTCATCCGCGAGGCGATGCCGGACGAGGAGCAAGAGATCGCGAATGCAGTGGAAGCGGCGCGGCGCAAGGCGCGCGAGTGGAGCCGGTATGAAGGACGGGAACGATTGGAAAAGGCTCTGGCCTTCCTGCAGCGGCGCGGCTTCAGCTTCAGTGTAGCCCGCAATGCGATGCAACGGTTAAAGGAAGAAGGTGAAGACTGACTCAGGCGCGTTATGACCTTCATTGTCGGGCATAACAAAGGGGCAGACCCGTTAACGGGTCTGCCCCTTTGTTACTGTTCGCTTGTTTTATACGACGCGGCCGGTTTTATCGTCGATGTGGTCGCCGGTCACAGCATCGGAGGTGCGCTCCACCACACCGCGCGTATCGACGTTGGAGGGCGTAGTGTAATCGGCGGCAACGGTGTCGTCGCCACCCATATCCTTGGCGGCATCACCCGCGGCGGCGCCCAACGCGCCACCGGCGACCGCGCCCGCCACAGTACCCACGGGCCCCGCCGCCGAGCCGACAACCGCGCCGGAAATAGCGCCCGCACCGGAACCAGAGTATTTACCCAAGTCGCCGCCGCTGCCGGTTTCGACGTTCACATCGTCGTGGTCATCACCCACACGGTGCGCGGCATCGCCACCGGCATGGCCCAAAGCGGCGCCGGCGACAGCGCCCACGACTGCACCCACCGGCCCGGCGACGGCGGCGCCGACAACGCCACCGGCGATGGCTCCGCTACCTGTGCCAGCGGCGCGCCCCATCGTGCCGTCAGCATCGTGTGCGTCCGGAACCGCTTCCGGTGGCACCTGTTCCAAACTCGGATCGTTCGTTGCGTTCACGTCGTTCAAGTTACTCATTTTCCTGCCTCCCCCTAAAAGTTGGCGAATTTTTGACGGTGGTACGCCGATTGATGCCACTTAATCCGCGGCCAAGGTACCCCGTCGTCAGGCAGAGAACAGCCGGTTCTCTACCCGGTCTTAGGTTGTATGCCATCCCCTCTCGCAAATTCCGTTCCATAACGAGTACACAGCCGGTTTGGCTCCGGGACCGCGAATGATAAACTCACGCGGCTTTACATAGACAAGCAAATGGACACACGGCAGGAAAGCCAATAGGAGACACATGAAAAAGCTGAGAGTCGGATTCATCGGCTCCGGCGGTATGGCCGATGCGCATTTGAAGGGCCTCGCCACCGAGCAGTTCGATGACATACAGATCGCCGCTTTTTGCGATGTGGTGCTGGAGCGAGCGCAGGCACAGTGTGAGAAATACTCTACACATAGCCCGACCGCTTACAGCACTCCGCAGCAAATGATCGCGGATGCCGGTTTGGATGCATGTTACATCCTGCTGCCGCCGTTCGCACACGGCGATGCGGAGCGCGCCTGCGTTGAGGGCGATGTGCCATTCCTAGTGGAAAAGCCAATCGGCAATGACCTGGGACTGCAGCGCGAGCTGCGCGACGAGATTCTAAAAAAGAACTTGATGACAGCCGTCGGCTATATGAACCGCTACCAGCCGAGCGTGCAGAAGGCGAAAGCGGCGTTTAGCGACGACGAGCCAATCATCGCCTATGGCGGCTGGCTGGGTGGGCCGCCACTGGTGCGCGAAGGCGGCCCCACGAGCCTGATCGGGCAATGGTGGGCCGACAAGACGAAGAGCGGGGGCCAACTGGTGGAGCAGGTCACGCACACCGTGGATTTAGTGCGCTATTTCCTGGGAGATGCCATCGAAGTCTTCGCCCACAACACCACGGCCTTCAACAAGAAGCTGCCGAATTTATCGCCGATTTACACGATCGACGACGCGTCCGTGGTTTCCGTAAAGTTCGCCGGTGGGGCCATCGCCAACATCATGTCGAGTTGCGCCACGCCCGTCGGGGGCGGCATCTCACTCGACATCCTCGGCGCTAAAACTGCGGTGAAGTTTTCAGGCTGGGGCCACGACGCCAAAATAGCCACACAAGACGCGGAGGGCAAGGTCGATGCGGAAGCCGTCAGCAGCGTCAGCGAGATCTTCCCAATCGAAGATCGCACGTTTCTGGACGCGGTGCGCAGCGGCGACCGCTCGAAGATCATGACCGACTACGCCGACGCCTTCAAGACATCGCAGATCACGCTCGGCGCCAATGAGAGCATGGTAACCGGCAAGCCGGTCGCTATCACCGATTGATGGGTTGTCTGTAACAACGAAAAGCCCTCCGTATGTTGCAACATACGGAGGGCTTTTCGTTGTCGGCGAGTCACAGAATCAATTGGAGGTACCGATACCGAACGCCAGCCCGATAGTGAACACGGTGTTGGTGTTCGTAAAATCGGTCCATGAGGCCACGGCACTGACGTTGTCACCGAGGCTGCGATACAGTCGCACCGTCAGCTCCTTCGGCAGGCCGGTTACACCATTGTGATTGTGGAGCTTGGCATACTCGATATAGAGGTCGAAGCCGGTCTTGTCATATAAGACGGGAAAGTTCGCCCCCAGCGACGTCAAACCACGCTCGAAGGTATCACGCCCCAGCTCACCGTACACTTCCACCTTATCCTTGAACAGCGGCACCGCGAAATCAAACGACGCTCCCAACTTGTCTCCCACCGTTTTGTCCCGATACTTGAGCAGGTTCACGCCGAAATTGCCGAAGCGCTTCTGCAGACCCAAACGGCCATAGAAGCCGTCCTGCCTGCCGTCCACGCCTTTGCGATAGGGCAGGTTGCGCGGGAAAGCATCGATCAGGTATGCGAATTCCAGCTGCCGCCCTTCTCCAATGAGAGGCGCGATGCGAATGGCATCCATCACTTCATGGCCACGGCGGCGCAGGATGGAGCCATAGAGGGTGTTATGCGTCGGCCCCTGCAGGAAGAGCTGCCGACCCGCCTGGATCTCCACCTTCTTATTCAAAAAGGTGAGCGAAGCATTGGAGAACGCCGAGTAATCGACGGTATTGAGGTCGGTGCGCAGGCGCAGCGGGCGGAAGGCGACTTCGGCGAAGAAGTTGTCGAGCGCGGCCGAGCCGTGCAGACGACCGCCAATCGAGCGGACGCCGAAAGAATCGCTGTAAGCGCCGGCGACGGCGACATCGCCGTTCCAGACGCGCCCACTGGCGGCATCGGCCTCCTGCAGATGCTTGTAGGCTTCGTGGAGATCAAGATCGGAAGGCGCGCCTTCGGCGGCCTCTTCCGCAGTTTCCTCGTTGACGATTTCAGCGGCGGTTTTGGCTGTTTCACCTCCGCCCGGTGTTCCGGGCGGCGCCTGCGCCAGCAACGTGCGCGGCTCCAGAGTTGGCGCGCTGGAAGTGGCGGCATAGGTGCTGGAAGTCGAGACCCCTGAGGCTGGCGTCGCTGCACCCAAAGCAGCAATGCGGGTCAGTGGCGTCAGCGGCAGCGCCGAGACCAGCGGCTTGGTCGAAGCTGGCGTCATTGGCGCGGAGAGCAGCGGCGAACCCGAGAGCGGGGACGTCATCATCAGAGACGACGAAGGTAGAAAGGACGAGCGTGAGGCGGGAGAAGAACCGCCACGGGAGAGAGAGGGCGCAACGCGGGAGGAGGCGCTCAAGGTTGCTATGGACCCCGAGCCGGGCCCGCCCGGCGAGCCGCCGGGCGCGACAACGCTTTCGATGATGACGCCCCTGGGTGAACTACTACTATTAAAGGAGCTGAGCGACGATTCGAATTTGTGCTGTTGCACCGTCGCGTCCTGGACCAAGCGGCTGGACTGGCGCAGCACGTTGCGCTGAGTGCGGGAACCCATGAAGGGGACGTTAGTGGGCGCTATCAGCAATTCGGAAGTGTCTTCATCGGTGAACTGGAGCGGCGGCGCGATGTGCGGCGGCGAAATCGTGCCATCCGGAGCGACATCGACTTCCTGACCCAGCGGCACACTGACCGTGCCCTGACTCGTCACCACATCGACGGCTCCCGCATATAAAGCAATGGATGCAACACCGCGCGCGGACAATCGCACCCGCACTACGCTGCCTTTGACTTCCGCCGCCGCCGCGCCCGCCAGCACGCGACCGGGACGCAAAGCGGAGAAGAGCAGTTGGCCACGAAGTAACGAGGTGCGGCGAGTGCCGCGCATTTCAACCGAAGACAGTTGTCCCAGGCGCAGCAGGGAGCCATCGCCAAATTTAATATCTGCTTTGGAGCGTTTGCCGGTGCGGAATCCATCGCCGACGTTGAGAGCGTCTCCTAGCCCAGCTTTAACCCAGGTGGCGGTCCCGGAGCGCTTCTCGGTAACCCGCTGCACGACTGCCACGCGGGCCACAGCACGAGCCGTTCCCTGGGCCTGCGCATCTCGCGAATTGCAGAACAGCAGGATGGCGACTACGCTAGCGGCGATGGCCGGTGAGGAGGGGTTTTGTACTGCGCGACATCGCGAACGAAAGATCTTCATTTCAGCGTCGCTCCTTCTATGAGAACTGGGTCCGGCTCCTTCCCTGCGGCTTACTCTCTATGCGGCACTACGCCCCAACTTGTATCACAGGCAGCCCCTTCCGTCAAACCTTCGCAATTATTGACATATTAAGCACACACTGATTTTAAATAAAAAGCTATTGCACCAACGACGAAAGGCCCGCCACACTTTTAATGTAGCGGACCTTTATGCTACTGCTTAAGGTTGTTAGGTGCTTTTAGTTAGAAGTACCGAGTCCAAAGGCTAAACCGACGGTGAAGATGGTATCGGTATTATCGAAGTGTGACAGTGACGCCACCACACTCACGTTCTCGCCGATACCGCGATACAGGCGCGCCGTCAGCTCCGCCGGCGGCCCGTCAATGCCATTGTGATTGTGGAGCTTGGCATACTCGATATAGAGGTCGAAGCCGGTCTTGTCATATAAGACGGGGAAGTTCACTCCCACCGAAGTCAAGGCTCGCTCGAAAGTGTCACGGCCCAGTTCGCCGTACACCTCAACATTGTCCTTAAACAGCGGCACCGCGAAATCAAACGATGCACCCAGCTTATTGCCGGCTGCCTTGTCTTGATACTTCAGCAGGTTCACGCCGAAGTTGCCGAAGCGCTTCTGCAGGCCCAAACGGCCATAGAAGCCGTCCTGCCTGCCGTCCACGCCTTTGCGATAGGGGAGATTGCGCGGAAAGGCATCGATCAGGTAAGCGAACTCCAGTTGCCGTCCTTCTCCCACGAAAGGCGCGATGCGAATGGCGTCCATGACCTGATGGCCGCGGCGGCGCAGGATGGAGCCGTAGAGCGTGTTATGTACCGGCCCCTGCAGGAACAGTTGCCGTCCCGCCTGAATCTCTACCTTTTCGTTCAAGAAAGTTAAAGAACCATTGGAGATAGCGGAGTAATCGACAGTGTTAACGTCGGTGCGCAGGCGCAACGGGCGGAACGCGACTTCCGCGAAGAAGTTGTCCAGCGCGGCCGTTCCGTGCAGGCGACCGCCAATTGAACGAGTCCCGGCATCGGTATAGGCGCCGACGATGGTGACATCACCGTTCCAGACGCGGCCACTGGAAGCATCGGCCTCCAGCAAATGCTTATAGGCCTCCTGCAAATCGAGATCGGAGGGAGCGCCCTCAGCGGCTTCCTCTGCAGTTTCCTCATTCACGACTTCCGCGGCGGTTTTAGCCGTTTCAGTTCCACCCGGTGTGCCGGGCGATGCCTGCGCCAGCAGCGTGCGCTGTGACTTCGGGGCGTCTAAAGCCGCGATGCGTGTCAAGGTTGTCAAAGGTGAAGCCGACATCAGCGGCTTGATGGACGTTGGCGTTGACAACGGCGTGGAGAGCAGAGGGGAGCCGGAAGGCGGTGGCGCGGTTAACATCATCGGCGCCGATGACAGCAACGACGAACGTGAAGCAACTGAACCTCCGCCGGAGAGGGCTGGTGAGATGCGCGACGGGGCACTGAATGTCGCTAAAGGGGTGGCAGCTCTTGCAGTGAGGCCCGTTCGCAGGCCGCCGGTGCCGCCGCCTTCTCCTTCGCCACCGCCGCCTTCTCCGCCGCCACCACTACCACCACCGCTGGAAGAACTGCTGCGGGAAGTGGGGTCAGGGACATTTTGCAGCTTGTGTAGCTGTACGGTCTCATCCAGTAGCAGGTTATCGGATCGGCGCAGATCGTTGATCTGGATGCGCGAACCCATAAACGGAATATCGGTAGGCTTAACCAATAGGTCGGAATTGTCGCCGTCGGTGAACTGGAGCGGTGGCGCGGGGTGAGGCGGCGAGATCGTGCCGTCGGGAGAAATATCGACTTCCATTCCCAATGGAACACTGACGGTGCCCTGGCTGGTGGTCACATCGACGGCGCCCGCATACAGCGCGATCGTAGCGACGCCGCTCGCGCTCATCCGCACCCGCACCACGCTGCCTTTAATCGAAGCGGCAGCGGCGCCTGCGAGCACGCGGCCGGGATGCAAGGCCGAGAAGAGCAATTGGCCGCGCAACAGCGACGTGCGACGGGTCCCGCGCATTTCAACCGAAGACAGTTGTCCCAGGCGAAGCAGGGAGCCGTCGCTGAACTTGATGTCAGCCTTCGAGCGCTTGCCGGTGCGGAAGCCATCGCCGACGCTGAGGGTGTCGCCGGGCGTCGCCTTTGTCCAACCGGCACCCCGCGCTCGCCTTTCGGTCACGCGCTGGACGAGCGCTACGCGGGCCACGGAGCGAGGCGTGTTTTGCGCCCAGGCATCCGTCGCGCTCTCCACAAGCAGAAATGCCATCACCGCTACAGTTGCAGCGCGATGGGCAGCAGTTTGCGTCCTACGGCGTTGCCAGCAAAAAAGCTTCATTTCAGAATGACTCCTTCTGAGAGGACTGTTATCTGACTGCTTTCGTCGTTTTCGGCCTGCCGTCCCCAACTCCTATCACATGGCCCTTCTTCCGTCAACCCTCGCACGATGTACACCTCGACATTTCGCGACTTGCCTTTGATCTGTGCGGAGGTGCTTTCGGCGATAACCACGCCCGGCGCAGCATCGTAAGTTTCCGCCGAGCACATCACCCACGAGCCGAACTCTTTATTCTTGCCCTCGAGACGCGACGCTAAATTTACCGTATCACCGATCACACTGTAATCGGAGCGCGCCTTGCTGCCAGTATCGCCAACGATGACATCGCCGGTATGCACGCCGATGCGCGTGTAGAACGGAATTCCCGTCGCCTCGCGAAAGCGTACACACTCTTTTTGCATCTCCACAGCGCAGCGCAGCGCCTGCGCGGCGTGATCGGGGCGAGGCAGCGGCGCCCCAAAAAACGCCATGATGGCGTCACCAATGTATTTATCGATGTTGCCACCATGCGCATGGATGATCGGCTCCATGCGGTCGAGATACTGCTTCAACGCGTCCACGACCTGCTCCGGCTCGTGCGCTTCCGAATAGGGCGTGAAGCCTTCGAGGTCGGTAAATAAAATCGTCGCCGGCATGCGGCGCGGCTGCGCGTAATCGAACTGCTGCGACAGAATATCGTGCATGACATCGGGCGACACCTTGCGCGAGAAGTGAAACAACGCCTTCTGCCGCTCGGCGGCCTCCGCCGAAAAGAGCAGAACCAGCAGCAAACCGGAATTGAGCAAGGCTCCCGTTGCCGGATAGACGAAAATCACCCACAGGTTTCGATTCACGAAGAGCCACACCGACATTTGCCAGAATAAGAAAATAGGGAAAGAGCCAAGCACAAGGTAAATGGCAATCCACACTAGTCCGTACACCCGACCCGGCAGCTTATGGCGCGACCACCAAACCTCTGCCCGCTGGGCGGACTCGTTAACCCCTGTTCGCAGCGCAACCGTCCATAACCCCGCGAATAACGTCATGGCCACTATCAACCATTGTGTCGTGTTTTCGGAGATCGCCGATAGGTAATTGCCGTCGAGGAGCATCGCCGTGGCAAATGCATGGCGTTCTACGCCCGAAAGTTCGTAAGTCACATCTTCATTGCCTTCATCATCGCGGCGGGGAAATGCCGGACTTGGGAAAACATCCTTCAAGAAATAGGCAGTGGCGCCGACGAAAACGATACGGCCCTGGAACCGTCTTCGCATTTCCGAATCAGAGATCTCGTTGTTCCGATCGACATTCACCACATCAGAGTACGAGTACGTGGTAATAGTTTGGGCCCCACCGAAAAAATTCAGAAGCAAGCTTCTTCGTGCCCGAGTCTTGGTACTTGTCTGATCATCCGTTTGGGTCTTACTAAAAGGGACAGGATGTAGGTGCCCTCCTGAATCGGGCCACATCGCACTCGAAAGAGCAGTCGTATATCGCTTATTCTCTTCTCCATCCAGCAGGTTCTGATACATGGCTGCTGCTAAGGTCGCAAGCGAACCGATATTATTCCCCTGGATATCCGAGTCCCACAGATATGTCCGCGCGCCCTTATCCGAATCTTGTGAGAAAGTGGCCAGAGCCAAGTCTGGCGTCTGCTCATCTAATCCATCGATTCCCCTCTGCTCATCCGCCCCAAAGGGGGAGACAAAATACTGCGTTGATGTATCGACCTGATTCAGATCCTGGTTCTGGACATCAGAATATGAGGGAAGAGCCACATTACCCGCGTCACGCACAGCGGCAACGAGGGCGGCATCCGATGCGGATAACTCGCCATGTGGGCCGGGATTTTGCTTATCCGAGAAATCGAAATCGAGAACGATAACGCGAGCACCGGCCTTCTTAAGACGGCGGACCAGACGAGCGTGCCACGAGCGAGGCCATGGCCATTGAGAGATATTGGAGACGGAACTTAATGATCTTTGATCGACCGCGATAATAGCAATTTTGTCCCACGACTTGGGCCTGATTTCGCCACGTAGCGAGAACCGGGCATCGTACAACCAATATTCACCGCGTTCCAGGGTGTTCCATATGCTGGATAGCCACTGATGGGACAACCATGAGTTGGGGCGATCGATGTCGTTGCGATGGGAAAAATAGTCGAGAGCAGGGATTAACATGCCGCTAATGGCGGCACCGAGCAGCAGCGACAGCAGGATGAACCGCCCCGTTTCGCGGAGCGCTTTTAGGTTCGAGCGTTTCGGAGCCTGAGGGTCTGTGCTCATCCGCAATTTGCCGGTAATTTTGCCAGTATTATCGTCTGCAATCGTAACACAATAATCGACACAGTTATCGCCTGTGATTGCTTGTTAGCACTGAAACCGCCATAATCTATCGAGTGAAAAAAATCTCCTATCAGTTCCCTACCGACTTTGTTTGGGGCGTGGCGGCGGCATCGGCGCAGATCGAGGGCGCTGCCTATGAAGACGGCAAGGGCGAATCGATCTGGGATCGCCTGCCACAGCGGCCCGGCGCCATCGTCAACGGCGACTCGCCGGAAGTCGCCTGCGACCACTACCATCGCTACGAAGAAGACGCGGCGATGATCCGTGAGCAGCTGGGCCTGCGCCACTATCGTCTTTCCGTCGCCTGGCCGCGCATCTTCCCCGAAGGCACCGGCGCTGTCAATGAAAAGGGCCTCGACTTTTACGACCGCCTCATCGATTCACTGCTGAAAAACGGCGTGACACCGTGGGTCACGCTCTTCCACTGGGATCTGCCGCAGGCGCTGGAAGACCAGAACGGCTGGCTGAACCGCAACACCGTCGACGCCTTCCGCATTTATGCGGAAACGGTCGTGAAGCGGCTGGGCGACCGCATTGAGAACTGGTTCACTCTCAACGAGATGCCCTGCTTCATTGGCATGGGCTATGGCAGCGGCGTCCATGCGCCGGGCCGGCGCGAGAATGCGCAGTTAGTGAACCAGGGCTATCACCACGCCCTTCTCGCCCATGGGCACGCCGTCTCAGCGGTGCGTGAGCTGGGGGCCAAGGGAGCGCGTGTGGGCCTGGTGCACAACCCGAAGATCCCATTGCCATTAACGGAGACCGCCGCGGATATCACGGCGGCACAGGCCGATTATCACCTGCACAACGGCCAGTTGATGGGGCCGGTATTCCGCGGCGAGTATCCCGCCGATTTCTGGGAGCGCGCCGGACAGGACGTCCCGAAGATGGAAGATGGCGACCTCAAGCTCATCTCACAGCCGACCGACTTCCTCGGCTTGAACCTATACGCCGGCCACTACATCCGCGCCGGGCAGGATGGCCAGCCGGAACATGTGCGGTTCCCGAAGCAGTTCCCGATGGGTGACCTGCCGTGGATCTACATCACGCCGCAGACGATCTACTGGGCTATTCGCCACGCCAACGAAGTTTATGGAGCGCAAACTTTCTACGTAACAGAGAACGGCTCGGCGTTCGACGATAAGCTCACCGAAAGCGGCGAGATCCTCGACCTCGACCGCCGTGAGTTCCTGCGCAATTATCTCATTTCTCTGCACCGCGCCGCCGACGAGGGCTTCGATATCCGCGGCTACTTCCTGTGGTCCTTGATGGATAACTACGAGTGGGCAGAGGGATATGTGAAACGGTTCGGCATCGTCTATGTCGATTATGAGACGCAGAAACGCACGCCCAAGCTTAGCGCGCAGTGGTACCGGCGCGTCGCCGAAGAAAACCGGGTGGTTTAAGCCCTCAAATTGTTCACGTTTGTTTAAGGAAGTGTCGATATCGAACTCGGCACTTCTTTTTCATTAGGCAACCCACGTTGACCACGCAACAGCATCTATTGAATCAGCTCATGGCGCCACACTCAAACCGCGCGCCAGAGTTGAGCGAAACACTAAGGGATAAACTGAGTCTGCCATGTCCGCTATCTCTGTTTCGCAGCTGACGCGGCGCTTTACCACTCACGTCAAGCAGCCCGGTTTTGGCGGTGCGTTGCGGGGTCTGTTTAATCGCCAGTACATCACCAAGACCGCTGTTGACGATGTTTCTTTCGAGATCGAGCGCGGCGAGTTCGTGGGCTTTCTCGGCCCCAACGGCGCCGGCAAAACCACGACCCTCAAAATCCTTTCCGGCGTCCTGCACCCGACGTCCGGCGAGGCGCGTGTGCTGGGCTATGAGCCTTGGCGGCGCGAACCGGAGTTCCAGCGGCGCTTCTCGCTGGTGCTCGGCCAGAAAAACCAACTGTGGTGGGATTTGCCGGCGCTCGATTCATTTCTCCTGAATCAATCGATCTACGAGGTGCCGAATACAAAGTTCGAGGCGAAGGTGCGGGAACTGACAGAGTTGCTCGACTTGGAAGAGATCCTCAAAGTGCCGGTGCGAAAACTTTCGCTCGGCGAACGCATGAAATGCGAAATCGCGGCCAGCCTGCTGCACGAGCCCGAGGTGCTGTTCCTGGATGAGCCGACCATCGGGCTGGATGTGATTTCACAGGTGCGCATCCGCGATTTTTTGCGCGAGTATAACGAGCGCACCGGCATCACCGTCGTACTCACCTCGCACTACATGGCGGATATCGAGGCGTTATGTAAACGCGTGATCGTCATCAACGAGGGCCGCGCCATTTACGACGGCGGCCTGCGCGAGCTGGCCGACCGCTTCGCTAACCGGCGTCGCATCCGTATCACACTTTCGGAATCAGCCGATCTGACGCAGCTTAACGGATTGGGCGAAGAAGCGACGGTGGAAGGGCACCTGTTGAGTCTGACCGTCCCGCGCGATGAAGTGCCGGCGCGCGTGGCAGGCCTGCTGCAAACGTTGCCGGTCGATGACCTCGCCGTGGAGGATGTCGAAATCGAGATGGTGATCCGTGACTTGTTTTCAAATAGCAAGAAGAGCGCGACACCCAGCGGTTCAGCAGCGTCGAGCGAATCATCGCCATAAATCGTCTGTGTCCTGCACTGCTTGATGAGAGCGGGCGAAGCGCCTCACCCAGGCTCTTTGTTCTTCCTTATCCGGTACCGGGCAGCGGCGGGCTTCTTCTACCACCGCCCATGCCTGCTGCTCTTCGAGGCCCAACAGTAGCAAAATGCAAACAGCCATTAGCGCTGCGCGCCCGATGCCCCTCCGGCAGTGCACGACGACATTCCCGCCCGCTTTCAGCTCATCAGCTAACTCGGTGAGAATAGTTACTACACCAAGATCGAGCGTCGGCACCTGGCGATCTTTGATTGGCAGTGAAAGAAACCGGATGCCGTGTCTGCGGCACGAGTTCGCTTCTTCCTGAAGTTCCAATTCAGCAACTTCTGCATCGGTTAGCAGCGATACAAGCGCAGTCGCTTTTGCATCGCGCAGACTGCGCACCTCGGCATCCAATCCTAACCCACCGCGAGGCCTCGGCATTATGCCGAGGCTCCCCTGAACCGGCACATCGATCCAGTAAACAGGTGTCACCATGATAACGATAGTATGCGCTCGAACTAAGAAGGGATCGCTGAATAAGGTTGCCCTCTTTCACGGATCAATAAAAGAGACCTGCTGCGCAGTGCGCAGCAGGTCTCTTTTATTCGAGCTTCAATAACTTTCCAATGCGGCTTAACGGACCACGGTGCGTCCACCACCGGTGATCGCGCGGACGATGGCGATCAGGATGCAGGCACCGATGATGCCGAAGATAAGCCCGCCAACGCTGAAGTTGGTGCCGAACCGCTCATGCAGCAACATGCCGGAGAGAAAGCGACCGATGACGGCGCCCACTAAACCGGCAACGATGTTCGCAACCGCACCCATCTGAGCATCAGAACCCATAATTTTGGAGGCAATCCAACCGATGAACGCTCCTGCCAAAAGAACAATGATCAAACCCATTGTGTTCACACTCTCCTTAGATGTCGCGCTTCAATTTTCTAAAATTTACGGCTCCCTGAAGCGTTGTCCACCCATATCGCAACTTGCATGCCAAGTCTTTGGCAGTTCTGGAATTTAGCTGGATTTAGCCAATGAAGGCGGTCGGGAATATGCTGTTCCTGATAAATTGAATGGCGAACGAGGAGACGTTTATCATGCCATCAAATTCTTATCGCACACCATTTGATGATGAGTTGGTTAACGACCCTGGCGCGCCCCGGGACACGCAGCCGCTGAAGCCGCCGGCATCGCGCGCCACAGGTTTAGGGAATCGCCCAAGCTCGCTGCCGCCGCAAGTCGTTCCCGCAACTACGAACGGCGCAGCCGACGATGATGCCTTCCCACCGCAAGCGGCAGGCATGCCGTCGTCGGCGCTCACGCCTCTGACGCGGCGCATTCCTCTCGGCACCCTTATCGGCTTGGCGATGGCAGCGGGCGCGCTGGGCGTGATCGTGGTGTCGGCAATTGTAGGACGCGTGATACCTCGCCCCGAACCGGCGCACATCATGCCGAAAGACGCGCCGCCATCACTGCCACTTTCCAGCACATTGGGATCCTAAGCTTAGAATTCCACGTGGACAAGTTGTCGCG
>JADMIO010604010.1_pt1 | contig 50013 bp, 41 predicted proteins | sample 8958161 | NCBI WGS metagenome assembly JADMIO01 (sample SAMN16585339, study PRJNA669376) | soil metagenome | isolation source: Crop rotation soil | place: USA: Cullars Rotation, Alabama | collected 2011
GCTCTTCCGATCTGGGCGCGCGGCCCGGCGGCGTCGGCGGCGTCGGCGGCGCGGCCGGGGCCGGCATCGACGAGGTGTTCGAGGGCAAGATCCGCGTCACCTGCGACGAGGCGACCAACTCGATCGTGACCACCTCGTCGCTCCGCGACTACGCCCAGCTCCGGAGCGTCATCGACAAGCTCGACCAGCCCCGCCGCCAGGTCTTCATCGAGGCGGTGATCATGGACGTCGGCATCGATCGATCGACCGACTTCGGCCTCGGCTACCACGGGGGCGTCCCGCTCGACTTCGGCAGCAGCGGGAAGGGCGTCTTCTTCGGCGGCGACAACCCCCAGCAGTCGGCGCTCGTCGGCCTCCCGGCCAACCTCGAGGCGCTCGCCCTCGGCGTCCGCGGCCCCGAGATCGAGGGCTCGAAGGACATCTTCGGCGTCTCGGTCCCGGCGCTCGGCGTGGTGATGCACGCGCTCGCCAAGGACGGCGACTCCAACGTCCTCGCGACCCCGCACATCCTCGCGACGGACAACATCAAGGCCTCGATCTCGATCGGGCAGAACATCCCCCTGCAGACCAACATCGGCGGGGTCGGCGGTTCGATCCCCGGGCTCGGCGGCGCGGGGGGCGCTGCAGGCGGGGCGCTCGGCGGCCTGCTCAGCAGCGGCCTGCTCGGCGGCGGGCTCGGCGGCCTCCAGTCGGCGCGCCAGGACGTCGGCACCAAGATCGAGGTGATCCCGCACGTCAACGTCTCGGACGAGGTGCGCCTCGAGCTCACCGAGGAGATCTCCGAGGCCGGCGCCCCGATCGGCAACCTCGGCGCGGTCCCGATCAACAAGCGGACCGCGAACACCACGCTGATCGTGCGCGATCAGCAGACCGTGGTGATCGGCGGCCTGGTCCGGGACTCGGTCGTCAACGGCGAGACCAAGATCCCGGTCCTCGGGGACATCCCGGTGCTCGGCCTGCTCTTCAAGCAGACGACGAAGAAGAAGCAGAAGACCAACCTGCTCCTCGTGCTCACGCCTTACGTGATCCGCAACCAGGACGATCTGCGGACGATCTTCGAGCGCAAAATGCAGGAGCGACAGGAATTCCTCGACCGCTACTTCGTTTTCAACGACAGCGCCGCGTGGCAGCCCCCCAGGGATTGGAGCCGCGCCAACGGGCTCGTGGAGGACATCCGCCAGGCGATGATCGAGCAGGAGGAGAAGATGCGGCTCGAGCAGGAGAGCAAGCCCAAGGCGAAGAAGGTCCACGAGCCGAGCGCGCCGATCCCGCTGCCGAGCATGGGCGGCCGGGGCGGCGGCGGCAGCGCCGGGGTCGAGGACGGGGGCCCGCCGCCGCCGACCGGCACGCCGCGGCCGAGGATCAACCGGTCCACCACCAACCCAGGCAATGCGCCCGCCCGGCCCGATCGCGTAGAGTGAGGGGAGCGCGATGCAACAGCAATACCTCGGTGAGATCCTGGTGCGCCGCGGGGTGGTCCCCCCCGAGCGGCTCGGCCCGCTCTTCGAGACGGTGCGCGAGCGCGGGCAGGCGCTGACCGACCTGATCGTCTCGACCAACATCGCCGACGAGGCGAAGATCGCGCAGGCCCTCGCCGACGAGGCCGGCGCGGCGGTGGTGGGGAAGATCGACGTCGACGCCGTGCCGCTCGCGCTGGCGAGCCAGGTCCCGATCACCTACGCCAAGCAGCACAAGATCCTGGTGATCGGCGAGGACGAGTCCAACGTGTACTCGGTCGTCGCCGACCCCTTCGACACGATCGCGCTCGACGACGTGCGGGCGATCTTCGGCAAGCCGGTGGAGTTCTCGGTCGCCACGAGCGAGGCCGTCCTCAACGCCATCAACCGCGTCTGGGAGCGGAAGGAGGACGGCGGCGGCGCCCTCAAGGGCGATCAGCAGCACGAGGAGGACAACCTCGTCGACATCCTCGACTCGGACGACGACGCGCCGATCATCGCGTGGGTCAACGGCCTCTTCGCCCAGGCGGTCCGCGAGCGCGCGAGCGACATCCACATCGAGCCCGAGGAGCGGGACGTCGTCGTCCGCTACCGGATCGACGGCGAGCTCTACGTCGCCAAGCGCGCCCCGAAGCAGTTCATGTCGCCGATCATCGCGCGCGTGAAGATCATGGCGTCGCTCAACATCGCCGAGAAGCGCCTCCCGCAGGACGGCCGCATCACCCTGAAGATCGCCGGCAAGAACGTCGACATCCGCGTCTCCACCGTGCCGACGAGCCGCGGCTTCGAGCGGATCGTGATGCGCATCCTCCACAAGGCATCCGTCCTGCTCGGCCTCGACGATCTCGGCTTCGCGCCGCGCGAGTACGGGATCATGGACGGCCTCATCCAGCGCCCCGACGGGATCATCCTCGTCACGGGCCCGACCGGCAGCGGCAAGACGACGACCTTGTACGCGTGCCTGAACCGGATCAACGAGCCGAGCCGGAACATCCTCACGGCCGAGGATCCGGTGGAGTACGAGATCGGCGGGATCCACCAGATCCACGTCCACCCCGCGATCGGCCTCACCTTCGCGAGCGCGCTCCGCGCCTTCCTCCGGCAGGATCCGGACGTGATCATGGTCGGCGAGATCCGCGACCGGGAGACGGCGGAGATCGCGATCCACGCCTCGCTCACCGGCCACCTGGTGCTCTCGACGATCCACACCAACGACGCCGCCGGCGCGGTGACCCGCCTGGTCGAGATGGAGATCGAGCCCTTCCTCGTGCGATCCAGCGTGATCGGGATCCTGGCCCAGCGCCTGGTCCGCATCCTCTGCCCCACGTGCAAGATCCCCTACCGCCCCACCGACTACGAGCTCTCCCAGCTCGGCCTCGACGAGGAGCGCCTCGCCTGGAAGGCGCGCCGGGAGGTGTCGCCGCGCTACCAGGTCCACGGCAAGACCTACGAGTTCGTCGGCGAGACCATGGGCGATCCCGTCTTCCACAAGCCCGGCGGCTGCGACGCCTGCATGCAGAAGGGCTTCATCGGCCGGCGCGGCATCTACGAGCTGATGGTGATCGACGACGCGGTGGGCCCGCTCATCCTGAAGAGCGCCGACGCCCAGACGATCAAGCGCGCCGCCATCCACCAGGGGATGGACACGCTCCGCGACGACGGCGCCCGCAAGGTGCTGCGCGGGATCACCACGGTGGAGGAGGTCCTCGCCGCGACCCAGGAGGACGTGATCGTCGACGAGTGATCGGCGATCATTCCAGTGAGGTGAGCCGTGGCAGTCTTCGAGTACCGAGGCATCCTCGTCGGGACCGGCAAGCCGGTGAAGGGCGTCCGCGACGCGGAGAACGCCAAGGCGCTCCGCGCGGTGCTGCGCAAGGACGGCGTGCTGCTCACCGTGGCGACGGAGGGGAAGGCCGCCGAGGCCAAGGCCAAGCGCGACATCAAGCTCTTCGCCTTCCTCGGCCGCCCCTCCGCCGCCGACATCGCGGTGACGACGAGGCAGCTCGCCACGCTCCTCGGCGCCGGCATCCCGCTCTTCGAGTCCCTCAACGCGCTGATCGAGCAGGTCGAGAAGGAGTCGCTGAAGCGGGCGCTGACGGCCGTGCGGGAGCAGGTCCGCGAGGGGACGAGCTTCGCCAAGGCGCTCGAGGCGCACCCGACGATCTTCCCCCCGCTCTACGTGAACATGGTCCGCGCCGGCGAGGCCTCGGGCACGCTCGAGAAGGTCCTCGAGCGGCTCACCGCGTTCATGGAGTCGCAGGCGAAGCTCCGGGGCAAGGTCACCTCGGCGCTCGCGTACCCCATCCTGATGGCGATCATCGGCACGACGCTGATCTCGGTCCTGATGGTCGCCGTCGTCCCCAACGTCACCACCATCTTCCAGTCGATGGACCAGGCGCTCCCCTGGTACACGGCGCTCCTCATCACCGTCTCCGATTTCGCGGCCGGCTACTGGTGGCTGATCCTGCTCATGGGCTTCACCGCCGGCTACTTCTTCCGCCGCTGGAAGCGCACGCCGAAGGGCAAGCTCCGCTGGGACACCTTCCTGCTCAAGGTCCCCGTCTTCGGCAAGCTCATCCTGATGCTCTCGATCGCGCGCTTCGCCCGGACGCTCTCGACGCTGCTCTCCTCGGGGGTGGCGCTGCTCTCGGCGATGGACATCGTGTCCAACGTGCTCGGCAACGCGGCGCTCGAGAAGGTGGTGACGGACGCGATCGGATCGATCCGCGAGGGCCAGAGCATCGCCGAGCCGCTGAAGCGGAGCGGGCGCTTCCCTCCGATCGTGACCCACATGATCGCCGTCGGCGAGAAGAGCGGCCAGCTCGAGAACATGCTGAAGAGCGTCTCCGACGCCTACGACACCGAGGTCGAGACCCGGGTCCAGATCCTGACGAGCCTCCTCGAGCCGATGATGATCGTGATCATGGGCGGCGCGGTGGGGTTCATCGCGATCTCGATCCTGATGCCGCTCATCCAGATGTCGAGCTTCGCGGGGTGAGGGGCCATGGCGCGGAGGCGACAGCGAGAGCAGACGATCTTCTTCCCCTGGGAGCGCGGCGGCGGCTTCTGGCGCCGGCGGGGCGTCTCCCGGGCGAGGCCCTTCGCCGCGGCGCTGGGGATGGGCGTCCTGCTCCTGCTCCTCGGGGCGCGCGAGCGGAGGCTCGTGGGGATCCGCTCGACGCGGGCGACGCTCGGCGTGGTGCAGACCGCGCTCGACGCGTACCGCGCCGATCACGAGCGCAGGTGCCCCGCCTCCCTTGCGGCGCTGAAGGCCGACGGCTACCTCGCGATCGATCCCATCGACGCCTGGGGCAGGCCGCTGCGCTTGACCTGCCCGGGGAGAAGAGATCCGCAGGGCTACGAGTTGATGAGCGACGGGCCGGACCGTGAGATGGGCGGGCTGGACCGGGTGGAGTGAACGACGATGGAGGCTACCGTGAAGAAGATGGCTCGGGTGAGGCGACGGGGGACGCGCGGCGTGACCCTCGTGGAGGTGCTGATCGTGGTCGCGATCATGGCGGTCATCGCCGGCGGGGCGACCATCCTGGCCTTCCCGCTCTACAAAGAGGCGAAGATCAAGACCGCCGTGGTCGGCTGCAGCACCGTGAAGCAGGCCGCGGAGCTCTATCAGAACCTGGAGGGCACCGCCGACGTCTGCCCCACGATCCAGGACCTCGTGAACTCGAAGAAGCTCGACGGCAAAAAGACCGAGGATCCGTGGAATTTGCCCTACAAGATCGTCTGCGGTGACGGGGACATCCACGTGACGAGCTCGGGCAACGATCGCAAGGACGGCACGCCCGACGACATCCGCGACGACTTCAAGGACGCCGACATCAAGCGGGTGAGCAAGCTGTAACGGCCATGGGACGGCGGCGCAGAGAGCGGGGCGTCACCCTCGTCGAGGTGCTGATCACCGTGGCGATCATCGGGATCGCCATGGGGCTCACCATGCTCAGCGCCGGGGTCGCCGACAGCGCCCGCCTCAAGCGCTCGGCGGTGCTGATCGCCAGCGCCGTCCGGATCGCCTACGGGCACGCCAACGCCATCTCCCGGCCGGTGCGCCTGGTGATCGACTTCGAGGACCGGATGGTGAGCCTCGAGGAGGGGAGCGCCGATCTCAAGCTCGCCAAGAACGACTCGACCGGCGGGGCGGCGGCCGTCACCGAGGCGGAGAAGAAGGCCCAGGAGGAGGCCGAGGCGATCATCAAGACGCCGCGCCCGCCGCGCCCCACGTTCAGCCCGACGAAGGCGTTCGGCTTCAACCCGGACAAGGACAAGCCCGGCAAGGAGCTCGAGCGGAACATCCGCTTCCTCCAGGTCGAGACCGGCCACCAGGACGAGCCGGTGCAGACGGGGCGGGCCTACCTCTATTTCTGGCCCGGCGGGCAGACCGAGCGGGCCGCGGTCCAGCTCCGGATCGTGAACTCGGACGACGCGCAGGACATGATCACCATCCTCGTCTCCCCGCTGACCGGCAAGGCCGAGATCAGGAAGGGGAGGATCTCGATGCCGAGGCCGCGCGACGACATCGAGGAGTCGGAGCGCGAGGACACGGGGTACTGACGTGACGCAGAGAGGGCGACAGGCGAGGGGCTTCACGCTCCTCGAGGTGATGGTGGCCGTGGCCATCCTCGGCCTCGGCCTGACGGCGATCCTCTCGGCGCAGGCGGGCGCGTTCGCCTCCGCCGGCCACGCCCGCCAGATCAGCGTCGCGACGGGCCTGCTCCGCTGCAAGATGGTGGAGCTCGAGGAGCACCTCCTCCGCGACGGCTTCCAGGAGCTCGACGAGTCCGAGAGCGGGATCTGCTGCGAGGGCGACGAGACCCCCAACATGCGCTGCGCGTGGAAGATCGAGAAGCCGCAGCTCCCCGAGGCGAAGTTCGGCGAGCTCGACCTCAACGCGAGCCTCGGCGGATCCTCGGGCCTGGGGTCGCTCCTCGGCGCGCCGGCGGGCGCGCCCGGGGCGCCCGGCGGGCCCAGCGAGAGCTCGCCCGCGGGGCTCCCGCCCGGGATAGAGGGCGCGGCGGTCCCCGACCTCGGCGCGGCCGCGGGGGGCCTCGGCGGGATGGCGAGCGCGCTGATGAGCCTCGTCTATCCGAACATCAAGCTGCTCTTCGAGGCGAGCATCCGGCGGGTCACGGTGACCTTGACCTGGAGGGAAGGGAATAAGGAGTACTCGATGGATGTCATGCAGTGGGTGACGAGCCCGCAGCGCGCCGGCGTCACCGGCGTTGACACCGACTCCTTGAACGACCCTTCCGGCGCTGGATCCGGCATCGGCTCTGGCCTCGGCGTCGGCATCGGACAACCAGGCGGCGGATCCGGTCGGTCAAACACGGGGAAGGTGGGCAATTGAACCGCGCCCGATCCCGCGGCCTGACGCTGCTCGAGGTGCTCGTCTCGATCGGGATCCTCGCGCTCATCTCCACGCTGATCTACGGGGCCTTCGACGGGATGGCCCGCTCGCGGGCGGGCCTCTCCCGGATCCAGGACCGCTATCACCAGGGCCGGGGGGCGATCTCCCGGATGGCGCGAGAGCTCCAGTCCGCGTTCCTCTCGCTCCACCAGCCGACGGTGGTGGCCAACGCGGTTCGGTTGACGGTGTTTATCGGCAAGAACCAGGGCTCGAGCGATCGCGTCGATTTCACCTCCTTCTCGCACAAGCGCCTCGGCGAGAACCTCCACGAGTCCGATCAGAACGAGCTCAGCTACTTCATGGCGCGCGACCCCGATCGGGGCGACAAATACGATCTGGTCCGGAGGGAGTCGCGGGCGATCGATCTCGAACCCAACAAGGGCGGCACCGTCAACGTCATGACGGAGGACGTGGAGAGCTTCGATCTCGAGTATCTCGACCCGGTAACCGGCGAGTGGACGGAGACGTGGGACAGCACCCAGGCCGCCGGGCAGTTCAACAGGCTCCCGCTCCAGGTGAAGATCAAGCTCGTCCTCAAGGGCGGCGTCGGCGACGCCCCCATCAAGTTTCAGACCAAGGTCTCGCTCGGGATGCAGGCGCCCATCAAATTCGGGAAGAACTGATGAGCACCACCGGCCGGAAGCGCAGGAAGGGCGTCGAGAGCAAGCGCGGCGTCGCGCTGGTGATGACGCTGGGCGCGATCACCGTGCTCACCGTGTTCCTGACCGAGCTTCAGGAGGAGACGTCCTCCGAGCTCTCGGCCGCGCTGGCCGAGCGCGACGCCCTCAAGGCCGAGTATTACGCGAAGAGCGCGGTGAACCTGGCGCGCCTGCTCATCGCCGCAGAGCCGGAGATCAAGAAATCGATCCCCATCCTCGGCGCGCAGATCCCGCAGATCCCGGTCTGGGAGTTCACCGACATGGTGCTCGGCCCCTTCAACGACTCGACCGGGGGCCAGTCGTTCAGCAGCCTGATCAACGCCGATCCGTCTACCGGAAAGAACCTGGGCCTCACCGGCGGCGGCCACTACGAGCTCAGGATCGTCGACGAGGAGTCGAAGATCAACATCAACCTGGCGTCGGACGGCCTCCCGAACCACCAGCAGCGCCTCGGGGCGCAGCTCCTCGGGCTGTTCTCCTCGCCTGCCTACAAGGCGCTCTTCGAAGGGCGCGACTGTGACAATCAGTTCACGGACCAGCTGACGATCTGCGGGGCCATCGCCGATTGGACCGACGAGGACGAGAACCTCTATTCGTGCGACCCCTTCAGCCAGACCGCCTCGTCCGCGAAAGGGACCGAGGACAACTATTATCAGATCCTCGGCCTCCCCTACCGACGCAAGAACGCCCCGTATGACTCCCTCGAGGAGCTCCGGCAGGTGCGGGGCATGTGCGATAACATCTGGTCGAGCTTCGTCGATCCCGACCCGAGCGACCCCCACAAGCGGGTCATGACCGTTTGGGGGCAGACCGGTCAGGTCAACCTCAACACCGCGGACGCGCTCCCCATCATCGCGGTGATCTGCTCCGACAAGAACGCGGCGGCCACGGCCTGCGCGGATCCGGAGCAGCTCCTCGGGCTCGTGACGACGATCAACCTGCTCCGCGGGATCATGCGGGGCATCCCCATCATCACCAAGACGACGGACTTCGTGAAGGCGCTCGGGGGCAAGAGCGGCCCTGCCGCGCAGATCCTGCAGATGCTCGGCCCCGCGCTGGGTGTCCAGTTGAAGCCCATCGTCTTCACCTCGGAGAGCGAGGTCGCGAAGCAATTCACCTTGAAGAGCCAGTTCTTCAGCATCTACGCCGACGGGGTGGTCCCCGGCTATCGGAAGACGACGAAGGTGCGCATCCACGCGGTCGTCGACTTCGGCAAGTTCGCGCCGATCCCGAACGCCACGAACCTCTTGACCGGGGGGGCTGGCCAGCAGACCGCCGGCGGCATAACGCCGATTACGCCAGGCGGGGGCGCGCTCACGGGCCCCAACCCCCAGACGGACATCAACCCCGCGGGCAAGGTCGTCTACTGGCGCGTCGAGTAGCGATGCATCAAAGGAGATAGGAGATCATGTCAAGGCTGCTCGGCATCGACGCCACCAGGACCACGGTGAAGGTGGCGCTCCTCCGCACCGCGTACCGCAAGATCTTCCTCGAGGCGCTCGGCGAGGCCGACATCGCCGCCTCGGGCTCGCTCGCCCTCGCCATCGGCGCCGCCGTGGGCCTGATCAAGGCCGACGCGGCGGCGATCGCGCTCTCGGGGGAGAAGTCGTTCTACCGCCGCATCGACCTGCCCGCCGCGGCGCAGAGGGAGATCAACAGCGTCCTCGGCTTCGAGCTCGAGGCCACGGTGCCCTTCGAGATGGAGGACGCGATCTTCGACTACCGGGTGATGAAGAAGCCGCCCGCGCCCGCCGGGGCCGAGGGCGAGAACACCATCCCGATCTTCACCGTGATCGCCAAGACCGATGACGTCCGCGATCGGATCACGCCCGTGCGCGAGGCGCTCGGGATCGAGCCCGCCCGCGTCGGCACCGGCCCGCTCCCGCTCGCCAACCTCACCGCGGTGATGCCCGAGCTCGAGAGGCCGGCGATCCCCGGGCCGATCGCGATCCTCGACCTCGGCGACCAGACCAGCGACGTCCTCATCCTCTCCGGCGAGGAGCCGGTCTTCGCCCGCACCCTCTCCCGCGGCACCCAAGGCCTGCCCGACAGCGCCCCCGCGCTCGCGCGCGAGCTCCGCCAGACCTTCGCGGCGTGGCGGACCCAGGGCGGCGAACCCCTCGCCGGGATGTACCTGGTCGGCGGCGGCGCCAGCGCCGCGGGGGCCGAGCTCTTCCTCTCCACCGAGCTCGGCGTCTCGATCCTCCCGCTCCCGCGGCCTCGCCTCGACGGGATCACGCCCGAGCAGTCCGAGCGCCTCCCCCGCTTCGCCAAGGCGATAGGCCTCGCGCTCGGGCTGACCGGGCGCGCCAAGGGCCTGAACCTCCGCCGGGGCGCGCTCGAGGCCGAGCAGAGCTACCCCTTCCTCCGCGAGAAGATCCCCCTGATCTCGGGGCTCGCGGCCGTCATCGCGGTGAGCTTCGGCTTCTCGGTGATCGCCGAGCTCCGGACGCTCGACGCAGAGCACGAGCTCCTCTCGGCGAGGCTCGCCGTGGCCTCGCGCGACGTCCTCGGCGAGGAGACCACCGATCCCGACAAGGCCAAGGAGCTCCTCGAGCAGGGCCCGGGCAAGAACGACGAGGACCCGCTGCCCCACGTCGACGCCTTCGACGCCATGGTGGGGCTCTCCAAGGCCGTGCCCAAGGAGGTCGTCCACGACGTGCTCGAGTTCGACGTGGCGCGCAACCACGTCACCATCCAGGGGACGGTGCCGTCCGTCGGTGACGCCGAGACCATCGCCAAGAACCTGAAGGACAACCGCTGCTTCAAGGACGTGAAGATCTCGAGGACGAGCCAGCTCTCCGGGGAGAAGCAGAAGTACGTGCTCGATTTCGAGCTGAAGTGCGAGGAGAAGAAGAAGGCCGCGGGGGCGGCGGCGCCGGCCGACTCGGCGCAGCCCGCGACCTCGGCGAAGCCGGAGAAGACGGACGGTGGCCGATGAGCACGCTGCGTGAACGCTTCGAGAAGCTCGAGCCCAGGGAGCGGCGGCTGTTGACCATCCTCGGGAGCATCCTCGGGGTCGCGATCTTCCTCCTCGGCCCCATCGGGATCATCAGCATGGTGAGCAGCAAGCGCAGCGAGAACGACGACCTGCGCGCCCTGGTGGACCAGATCTACGACGCCCGGGCGACGATCAGCGAGCGCAAGGCCAAGCACGACGCCCTCGTCGCCCGGTACGCCAAGCCGGCTCCGCAGCTCGCCGGCTTCATCGAGGAGGCCAACAAGGCCAACGGGATCGGGGCCGCCGAGTCCCAGGATCGGCCCGAGGCTCCGCACGGCAAGCGCTACACGGAGCGGATGACCGTGGTCAAGATGCACAAAATCGGCATGATGAACCTGGCCAAGACCATGGAGAAGATCGAGCAGAGCGGCTATCCGGTGGCGATCACCAAGCTCAACCTCAAGCCGCGCATCGGCGAGCCGGACTCGTACGAGATCGAGCTCGGCGTCTCGGCGTTCGATCGCAAGGCGGACGCGCCCGCCGCGGCGGCCGCGAGCGCGAGCGCCTCGTCCTCGGCGGCCCCGGAGAAGGACCAATGAGAGATCGCCTCGCCCGGATCGCGCGGTGGCTCGCCTATCCGCTCTTCTACCTCGTCTGCCTGGGCATCTTCGGCTACCTCACCTTCCCCTACGGCCGCCTCAAGGATCGGATCATCGCGGAGTTCGAGCGGCGCGGGAAGCCGGGGCAGCGCCTCGAGATCGACCGGCTCACGTCGTACTGGTTCAGCGGGGTCGAGGTCTCGGGCGTGAAGATCGTCCTCCCGCCCGACGACGCGTCGGGGCCGACGGTGCTCCCTCGGTCGGGGGAAGAGTTCGCGATGGCCGCGGCCGCGACGGCGCCGAAGGAGTCGGCGATCACCATCGACGAGGCGCACGCGCGGGTGCAGATCCTGCCGCTCCTCATCGGGCGCGTCCGCGTCGACTTCTGGGCGAGCGCGCTCGGGGGCGAGGTGGAGGGCACGGTGCCCGTCGGCGGATCCGGCGGCGACGTGCGGCTCGAGCTCACGAAGATCGACATCGGCAAGATCGAGCCGCTGGCGCAGGCGGTGGGCCTGCCGATGAAGGGGCTCGCGACGGGCAAGCTCGAGCTCTCGGCGGAGGGCGGGAAGTTCAACAAGGCGAGCGGGTCGCTGGATCTGACGGTCGAGGGCATCGTGGTCGGCGACGGCAAGACCAAGATCCAGGGGCTGATCGAGCTCCCCGCGGCCAAGCTCGGGACGCTGACGCTCTCCGCCGAGGCGAAGGACGGCTCGCTCAAGGTGAACAAGCTGACCGCCACCGGGATCGATCTCGAGCTCGTCGGCGACGGGAAGATCAGCGTCAAGGAGCCCTGGAACGACTCGCTCGCGGACCTCTACCTGAAGTTCAAGTTCACCGACGCGTACCGGAACAAGAGCGACACCACCAAGTCGCTCCTCGGCGAGCCGGGCTCGCCCGTCCCGGGCCTGATGGAGATGCAGGTCCCGAAGATGAAGCGGGCGAAGCGCGCCGACGGGTTCTATGGCTGGCACGTCGCCGGGCCGCTGAAGCGGCTCAAGTTCGATCCGTCGTCGGTCGACGCCGTGCCCGGGGCGGGCGCCGCCGCGACCGGCAGGCCCCGCAAAGGGGTGGATTTCAAGAAGCCCTCCAGCCTGGGGATCGGCGTGAGGGACGGCGACGACGCGCCGCCCGCCATCCCGCCGCCCCCGCCGCCGCCCCCACTGAAGACGATGGCCGACGACGCTCCTGCGAAGCCCGTCGAGCCGCCACCGGAGAAGCCGGCGGAGAAGCCCGCGGAGAAGCCCGCGGAGCCGGCGGAGAAGCCGACGGAGCAGCCGGCGGAGCCGCCCATACGCGCTCCCGGGATGCCGAGCCCCACAGAGGCTCAATAAGCCAGCGTCAACAGTGGCGCTCTCAGTTCACCGGGAGGCTCTTGACCTCGGCGACGTCCTGCATCTTGTGGGTGGAGGGATCGTACTTGGAGGCGCACTTGGCCATGACCAGCGTCGCGTCGAAGTCGCCCTGGGCGTTGAGCGAGCCCTCGACCGTCACCTGGACGCCGCCGCCCGGCACATCGCGGAACGTGTCGGGGATGACGCACTGCTTGTAGCTCACGGGCACCTCGGCGCCGCTCTCGCCGTGCATCTTGAAGCGGTATTCGCAGGGCTGATCGCGCTTGGCCAGGGTGCCCGGCACGAGCTCGCCTTCGACGCGGAGCTTGCGGCCGACCGAGTCGGCCTTCGAGGCGACGAGCTTGTCGACGGGGATCGCGTAGACGGCGGCCTCCTTGAAGCCGACGAGGAACAACGTCACCACCGCGCCCACCATCGCGAGCAGCGCGACGAGCAGCCCGAGGCTCCTCGGCGGCGGCGGCCTCCTTGCTTCCTCGACAGGTCTGGCGACGGCGCCCGTCGAAGCGGGCCCTCCTTCGGTGGAGACAATGGCCTCGGCGAGCTCGTCATCCAGCTTTCTGCTCATGGTGACGGTGAGCGTACCCCGGGCGGCAGGAGCCGTCGAGGCCGGGCGCCTCGGGCGTAGAGGCGCCTTCTTTGCCGGCCGGATCGCCTCGTCTACGGACCGCTGCCGCCCTGGCCACCGCCGGGCTGCGGGCTGCCGGGCTGCGAGCTGCCCGACGGCGCACCCGTCCCGGGGTGCTCGGAGGGGTGCTTCCCCTGGCCTGGGGGCGAGCCCTGTTCGCTCTTCGAGGCCGTGTTGACGAAGTCCCGCGCCTGCTTGCGGATCGCCTTGACCTGCGTTGCATCGGGGCTCGTCAAGAGAATGCGGATCGCGTCCGGCGCCACCGTGACCGCGGCGAGCGCGCCGCTTCGACCGATCGCGACGAGCTCGCAGGCCTCGCCCGCCGATGGCGTGGCGCCGCTCGACATGCGGCGATCGATCTGCTCCATGTCCTCGCGGACGCGGGAGAGATCGGCGCTCGCCCGCGGCTTCGCGACGATCGCCACGCCGCCTTGCACGTCCTCGATGTGCAGGCGCGCGTGACGCATGAGCGCGTCGCACAACGTTCGCTCGCTCGCCTGCGGGGCCGCTTCGCTCGTGCCCTGGCCTGCGCCCATGTGCTCCGGAGCGCCCGGGGTGGCCGCGCCCGGCTGGCCTCGAGGCGCCGCGCCCGGCTCGCCTGCGCCCGCCTCCGGGTGCTGCTGATCCATGGGCATGCCCATCTCGTTCGACGGGGCTGACGGGCGCTCGGTCTCGCTCGTCGCGCCGGGCTGCTGTCCTGTGCTGACGCCGGGCTCGTACGGCGGCGGCGCCGCGGCTGACTGCTTACTCTTGGGCTGGCAGCCGACGAGCGCGAGCAGCGCCGCGGAGCCGAAGACCAGCCCCCAACTCTTGATGGAGTGCATCATCATCCCTCTCCTCGTGGTGTTCACAGTGGTGGCCGCGTGATCTGCAGCCTACGTGCCCAGCCCCGGTGTGCCGCCGGCGCTCGGAGGGCGCGTCGCGCGATCGGCGCGGCCGCTCGCTCGGGTCCTTCATCAATCACTGCTTTTTTGCGTCTTTGCGTCCTGGCGCCTTTGCGTTAAAAATCCGGAGCTCTCCGCCGTGCCCTCCGCGAGCGCTCCTCCCCATGTCATCTCTGCGACGCTGATCGCCCTCGCGGCGAGCTGCAGCGCGGGGCTCTCGTCCAACGGCGTCGACACCGGTCACCATGGCGCCACGAGCGCGCGCCTTTCGCCGACGACCAGCGCCGCCGCCCCGCTCGTCGGCGCGGGCCCGTCGGCGATCCACGTCCCCCTCGGCGAACCCCGCGAGATCCCGCTCCCGTTCACGATCCAGCCCGTCCCTGGCGCGGCGTCCGTCCTGTTCGTCTCCCAGTTCGCCGGCGATCGCACCGCCTGGGTGCGCCGCCTCGACGGCCGGGCCTCGGCGCCGGGCCCGCTCCTCGGCCTCGTCGACGAGAGCGTCCACGGCGCCTTCGACTGGAGCGACGGCCGCTTCACCCTGGTCACCTCCGACGGCGAGCGCCTCTGCCTCGCCACCTACCGCGCCGACGCCGATCGCCCCGAGGCGCGCGGGTGCGCGGCCGTCTCGCCCAGCGTGATCGCCCCGCTCGGGGATCACCTCCTCCTCGTCGAGATCGCGACCCAGAAGGCGGGCGGGTCTCGCCCCGGCGGCAAGTCCGCCGCCGCCGCGACGCCGGCCAGGCCCAAGACGCCACCCAGGCCGCAGCGGGACGACAAGAAGAAGAAGGGCGCGCGCCCCGGGAGCCCCGCGAAGAAGAAGCCCCCCGCGCCGGCGCCGCGGAGGCCCCCGCCCAGCGTGACCGCGGAGATCCGGGTCCGGTCGGCCACGCGCGAGGGAGCGATCGAGGCCGAAGCCAGGCCCACCGGGCTGCGCTTCGAGCAGCCGCTCGCCGGCATGGGCCTGGTCGACGCCCGATCGAGGCCGCCCGGGATCGATCTGCTCTGGTTCGAGACGGCGCCCAAGCGGAGGACCCGCTCTCCCCTCGGCAGCGCCCGGCTGATGGCCGGCTCGCTCCGGGCCGATGGAAGCGCCGATCTCAAGAGCCGCGTCGCCGTGATCGACGGCGATCTCGAGTACGGGGCGCTCTCGGGCCACCGCGCCCCGCGCCTCGCGGGGACGGCCGCGGGGACGGCCTATGTCGGCCTCGACTCGAAGAGCCAGTGCGAGGCGATCCGGATCCTGCCCGCGCTCTCGCGCCTGTCGCCGCCGCCGGCCCTGTGCGCCGTCGATCCCGATCGCCTCGCCGCGCCGGGGGCGCTCTCTCCCGCCGAGATCACAGCGATGGAGACGATCCTCGCCGAGGACCCGAGGCGATCGACCGGCCAGCCGAAGATCGATCCCGGCCTCGTGGCTTGGGCCGGCGATCGCGCCTGGTTCCTCCGCGGCGGGGCGCTTCGATCGGCGGCGCGCGCCGACGGATCCGGGCGCGCCGAGCCGCCTCCGTTCCTCGCCCGCCGCTCCCGGATCGCCTGGGGCGTGCTCGCCCCCGACGGGGAGGGAATCGCGCTCACCGGTGACGCCGTTGTTCACCTCGAGCCAAAGCGGGACGCTGGATCCGGCGAACCCGAGGCGGCGAGCGGCGCCCTGGCCGTCGAGCTACGGCCCCTCGAGGCTGCGGGGGCCCAGTTACAGCGGGCTCCCCTGGCCGGGGCCCTTTGGCAGAGCGCCGACATCGCCGTCGATCGACGGCGCGCCGCCCGGATCGGCGCGAGCTGGTGGGTCGCCCGAGGCGACGTGGTGCGACTGTTCCCGGACGCGAGCGCCCCCGCCGCGCTCCGAGGCAAGGCTCCGCCGGACGCCGCGGTGCTCGTGGGCGGCCCCGCGCGCGGGGTGCTCGTCGAGGTCGCCGGGGAGGCGCTCCGCCTGACCTCGATCGACGCCTCAGGCGACGCCGCGCCCCTCGGCGGACCCCCGGTGGTCTCCCCGGTGCGGGTGGGCCTCGACGCGTGCGAGCGCGGCGGCGGCGGCGCGCTGATCGCCGGGGTGAGCGCCGCCGACGCCTCCCGGGTGGTGGCGTTCGCCGTCGACGCCGAGGGCCATGTCGGCGACGCCCACGTCACGCCGCTCCCGATCGGCGCAGGCGATCTCGCGGTGCGCCTCACCGCGCTGCCGGGCGGGGGCGCGCTGCTCACCGATCTCGATCGCCGCCACGTCGTCTGGCTCGACGACGCCGGCCGCCCCGTCGCCGACGCGCCCGCGCCGCTCGAGGAGAGCGCCGCGGTCTGCCTCGACGGCCGCCCTGCCCGCGCCCGGATCGCCGATCCCACCCCGGGCCGGTTCACGGCCATCGCCGATCTCGCCGCCCCGGGCACCTGCATCGTCGGCGAGCCGGTGTGGACCCGGAGCGGCGCCCTGGTGTGGCTCGGGAGCGCCGTGAAGGGCGCCGACGCGATCGCCGAGGCGAGGATCGCCCTCGCGGGCAGCCCGGTCACGCCGCCTCGGCCGTCGCCGATCGAGCCTGACGGCGCGCTCCGTCCGGCGCCCTCGCCGGCGTGCCCGAGCGAGATGGTGTCGGTCGGGGGCCGGCTCTGCGTCGATCGCTTCGAGGCGACGATCGTCGACCAGAGGACTCTGGAGCCCCTGTCGCCCGATTATCCGACGACGCCGAACCTCCTCGATTTCGTGGTCGGCGAGTGGTCGACCGCGCGCGAGCGGACCGGCGGCGCCCACGCCCGCGCCTTCCCGCTGCCCTTCCTCCCGCCCTCCCGGATCGGCCAGAAGATCGACCCGGTCGCGGTCCCGCGGCTCCTCGCCCGCCCCAACGGCTATGTCACCGGGCTCGTGGCGGAGGCCGCGTGCGCCGCGGCGGGGAAGCGGCTCTGCTCGCTGGACGAGTTCATCCTCGCCTGCCGCGGCGAGGACGACACGCTGTTCCCCTACGGTGACACGTTCGAGGACGGCGTGTGCAACGTGTTCCGGGAGGAGCACCCGGCGGCGCTCCTGCACGACAACGCGTCCATCGGTCACCTGGATCCTCGGCTCAACCGGGTGGGCGCCAAAGGGAGGCCGCTCTATCAGCGCGCCGGGGAGAGCCCGGCGTGCCGGAGCCGGTGGGGCAACGACGCCATCTACGACATGGTCGGCAACCTCGACGAGTGGATCGACGAGGGCGGAGGGGCCTTCGCCGGGGGCTTCTACGCCCGATCGACCCGGGCCGGGTGCGAGGCGCTGGTGACGGCGCACCCGCGATCGTACCTCGACTACTCGACCGGCGTCCGGTGCTGCAAGGGCGCGGGCGGGGCGGGCTATCCTCCGCACCCGGCGAGCTCCGCGAGCGCGAGCACGGTGTTCCAGTTGCGGAAGGTCGATATGGAGCCGAGCGTCGCATCGAAATAGGCGTTGGTGAGCTTGGTGCGCCCCATCCCGTTCGGGCACGCGAGGTAGACTTCTCGACCCCGCACCGCGAAGCTATCCGGAGGCGATCGGCCCTGGTCGAGGCGCGCGACGCGATCGGACGCCGGGTCCCGGGCGAGGAAGCCGACATGAAGGTGCTTGGGCCCGAGCCCTTCGCGAGCGAGCGGGTGCGCCCCGGCGACGCGGCCGAGCTCGTCGACGGTCCGCACGATGACCGGCACCGAGAGCCCGAACCGCGCGGAGATGGCGCGCGTCAAGGCCTCGTCGAAGGTCGAGGCGACGCGCGCCGGGGCGGAGAAGACCACGTTGCCGCTCTGGATCAGCGTCTTGACGTCGCGCCCACCGGCCTCGCGCACGAGCGCAGAGAGGTCGGTCATGCCGAGGCGGTTCTTGCCTCCGACGTTGATCCCACGGAGCAAGGCGACGTGCGTGGCGGGCATGGGGTCGGCGTGCTTCGACGAGCGGGCGACGTCAAGCCCGCCGAGCGGGTGCAGGCGGGCGGAGGCCCGACGTGGTAATCTCCTCTGCGTGGACACGGCACAGAAGAGCTACGAGGAGATCGTCGACCTGTTCGCGCGTGGAGGGGGGGCTGAAGCGGTGCTGGCGTTCCACCCCTCCGACGAAGCGAAGGACCGTGTGCGAGAGCTACTGACGCGCAGCAAGCAGGGCGATCTCTCCGACGAGGAGAAGGCAGAGCTCGATCGCTTCGGTGAGCTCGAGCGTCTGATGCAACTGGTCAAGGCTCGGGCGCGGCGGCTCTTGACGTGAGTCTGACGTCGATCCCGGCCGTGCTCCGCCGGCTGGTGCGGGAGCGGGCCGCGCTGCGGTGCGAGTACTGCCTGCTCGCCGAGGAGGACGCGTATCTTCCGCATGAGCCCGATCACGTCATCGCGGAGAAGCACGGCGGCGCGACGAACGCTGAAAACCTCGCGCTTGCGTGCTTCGACTGCAATCGATTCAAAGGGTCGGACATCGCGTCGATCGATCCCGAGACACGCATCCTCACGCCGCTCTTCAACCCGCGGTCGGACTTCTGGACATCACACTTCCGCACGGCGAAGGGGTTGATCGTGGCGTCGACGTCGATCGGCCGCGTGACGATCAACCTTCTGCGCATCAACCTCCCGGCGCGTATCGAGGTGCGTGCCGAGCTGGCTGGGCTCGGGCGGTGGCCCGGTGGGGGGGCGTGAGGCTATGATCAGGGGCCGATGAGGCGGCGACGACTCCTGGTGGTAGCGCTCGTGCTCGCGGCGGGCTGCCGCGGCGCCCCGACCTTGGCTCCGGCGGAGACGATGTCAACGGCTCGGGCGCCCGTAGCCTTGGCGGCGACCCTCCCCGCGAGCCCGACCCACGTGCGCCGCCCTGCGGTCGCCGGATCGTGGTACCCGCGCGACCCGGAAGAGCTCGCGCAGACGATCGATCGTCTGCTCAGGGACGCGCCCAAGGCCAAGGTCAAGGGTGGGCCGGTGCGCGCGCTGGTCGCCCCGCACGCGGGCTACGCGTTCAGCGGCGAGGTCGCCGCGCGCGCCTTCAAGCTGGTGCAGGGCGAGGCGCGCCGCCGCGTCATCGTGCTCGGGCCTGCCCACAACTTCGCGATCTCGGGCGCCGCCGTCGAGGACTTCACCCACTATCGAACCCCGCTCGGCGATGTCCCCCTCGACGTCGACGCCATCGCCGCCCTGCGCGCGCAGGGGACGCTCGGCGAGCACGACGGGGTCGGCCAGGGGGAGCATTCGATCGAGATGCAGCTCCCCTTCCTGCAGCGGGCGCTCGAGCCTGGGTGGACGCTGCTCCCCGTGCTCGTGGGCGCGATCGATCCCGAGGGCGCGCGGGCGCTCGCCGAGGCGCTCCGGCCCTTCGCCGACGAGCGCACGCTGGTGATCGCCTCGGGCGATCTCACCCATTACGGCGATGCCTATGGCTACTACCCGTTCCCGGCTTCGCCGGCGCTCCCCGGGAAGATCGCGGCGCTCGACCGCGGGCTCTACGAGCGCGTCCTCGACCTCGATCCAGAGGGGATCGCCGTGTACCGCGAGAAGACGTCGATCAACGCCTGCGGCTACGGCCCCTTCCTCGTCCTCTCGAGCATGCTCTCGCCCGACGCGCGCCCGCTGCTCGTCCGCTACGAGACCAGCGGCGCGTACACGGGAGACTGGAAGAGCTCGGTCAGCTATGCAGCCCTGAGCTTCTCCGGGCCGCGCCCGCCGGTGGACGCGGGGCAAGCGCTGCCTCGGCGGGACATGGGGGCGCTCGTGGATCTGGCGATCCGCGCGCTCGATCGGGGCGTGCGGTCGAGCGGCCCGGTCGACCCCGAGGCGGTGCGCGGGTCGACCCGGCTCTCGGCGAGGCTCGAGCAGGACGGCGCGTCGTTCGTGACGTTGACCGCGAAGGGCGAGCTCCGAGGGTGCATTGGCACCCTCGCGCCCGAGAAGGCGCTCTGGCGCTCGGTCGTGGAGAACGCCGTGGCGGCGGCCCGGAACGACACGCGGTTTGCGAAGGTGGCACCGGCGGAGCTCGCCGAGCTCGAGGTCGAGGTGAGCGCGCTCGGGCCGCTCCGGGTCATCGCCTCGCCCGCGGAGATCCGCCTCGGGGCGGATGGGGTGCTGATGCAGAAGGGGCTGCGGAGCGCGGTGTTTCTCCCGGAGGTCGCCACGGAGCAGGGGTGGAACCTCTCGACGCTGCTCGACGAGCTGGCGGCCAAAGGGTCGATGGGGCGGGGCGCCTGGAAGGATGGGGCGAAGCTCTCGGTGTTCGTCACCCAGACGCTCGCGCGTCAGGTGACCCGGTAACGGGCTTCACTGGGCGAGGACGGGGAGGATCACCGCGGAAGGCGCCTCGCGGGAGCGCGAGATCCGCTGGGTGGCCTTGATGTAGTCCTCCTGCTTCGCCTTGAAGATGTTGTCGACGTACCTCTGCGGGTTGCGATCGATCAAAGGGAACCAGGTGCTCTGCACCTGCACCATGATCCGATGCCCCTTGAGGAAGGCATGCGCGTTGGTGTGCAGATCGATCCGGTATTCCACCACCTTGCCCGCGGGGATCGGCGCGGGGCGGACGAAGCCATCGCGGAACCGGCCGCGCATCACCTCGTTTGCGATCATGAGCTGGTAGCCGCTGAGATCGGGCGGCGCGTCCTTGTCCGGCTTGGCCTCGCCGAGCGCCGGAGGCGCCGACGTCCCCTCCGGATAGATGTCGATCAGCTTGACGATCCAGTCGCTGTCGGTCCCCGAGGTCGACGCGAACAGGTCGACCACGAGCTCGCCGCCGATCACCACGTCACGGTCCAGGACCTCGGTCTCGAAGGAGAGCACGTCGGGCCGGTGATCGACGAACCGCTGATCCTGCACCAGCCAGACGGGCCACTCGGATCCCTGGTAGGTCGGGAGGATCGGGCGGCGGACGTAGGGGACCGGGTTGTCCGGATCGGAGACATAGCTGTCGGCCGCCCCGGGGCCCTTCTCGGTCGGGGGCTCGAACGACAGCCTCCGATCGGCCCGCAGGTAGACCTTCTTCGGGGTGACCCCCGCCGTGGGCGGCCAGCGATCGAAGGATCGCCAGCGGTTCGTTCCGGTCTCGAAGACCACCGCCTCGGGCTGCTCGAGCTTGCCCCGGCCATGGAGCCAGTAGGCAAACCAGGGCCTCAGCATGGTATTGCGGAAGTGCTCCCCGGTGTCGCTGCCAAAATCGATGTTCCCGAGCTTCCTGCCCTTGCCGCCCCAGCCGCCGTGGTTCCAGGGGCCGATGACCAGGTAGTTCAGGCGCTCGGCGTCGCTCTTCTCGAGCAGCTCGTAGATCTTGGGAGGGCCATAGAAGTCCTCCTGATCCCACCACCCGGCGACGTTCAGGATCGGGACCGTGGTCTTCTTCAGGTGGGTGGCGAGGGCCCGCTGCTCCCAGAACGCATCGCGGTTCGGGTGCTCGACGAAATCGTTCCAGGTCGGCATCTTGCCGTGGAAGTAGCGGAGATCGGCGTTCGTGAGCGGGCCGAGCGCGAGGTACCATTCGTAGGTGTCGTGCCGGTCGAACTTGAACTGGGTGTTATGCTCCTTCTCGGACTCGAGGAGCGCGACGTACTCGAAGCCGTAGCTCAGCCGGAACGCGCCGTTGTGGTGGAAGTCGTCGCCGACGTACGTGTCCGCGGGCGACGCCTGTTCGCAGATGGCCTTGAGCGCCGGGTGCGGATCGAGCAGGGCCATGACCGCCGTCCAGGCGTCGGCTGAGCCGCCCGTCATCCCGACGCGCCCGTTGTTGTTCGGGACGTTGTGGAGGAGCCACTCGATGGTGTCGTAGGCGTCGGTGCTCTCGTCGGTCGCGCGCGCAAGGGAGCGGTCGCGGGGCGGCCTCTCCATCATGAACGTCCCTTCGGACTTGAAGCGCCCGCGCTGGTTCTGGAAGACGAGGATATACCCGTCGTCCATGAGCCCTTTGGGCCGGCTGGGGTTGACGAAGGGAGCGTCGTTCTCCGGGACGCCATAGGGCGTGCGGACGAACAGGAAGGGCAGCGGCTCCGGCGCGGGCTTCGGGGTGACGATCACCGTCTCGAGCTTGACCCCGTCCCGCATCGGGATCATCGCCTTCGTCAGGGCGAAGCTTGGATCCTTTGGCGCCGGCGGCTTCGCCGACGAGGTGGCGAGCGGCGGAGGAGGAGGGGGGATGGGCGCGGGGGGCGCGGGCGCGCAGGACAGGCCGAGGAGCGAGGCGCAGAAGCCGAGCGATCGGGTCACTTCGGCGGCTCGAACGGCGCGCAGGTGGAGACGCCGGCGCCCACGATGGTGAAGCCCACGTTGCTCTTGACCACCGTGGTGCTCTTGCTCGCGGGGCTGTACTTGTCGACCTGCGACGAGAACCCGTTCGGCGCGGTGAAGAGGTAGAAATCGCCGCCCCAGAACGCGAACGCCCAGCCCCCGCCGATGTTGACCGTAGGCTGCGGCGCCTGCGAGAGGATGTGGCTGGTGGTCTTGTCGATCTCGGCCACGATGACCGGCGAGCTCAGGAAGAAGCCATAGAGCCGGGCGTCGCCGGTACCGGTGATCTCCGCCGGGCCGCTCACCTTGTCGTAGGTGCCGATCGGGATCACCTTCATCGTCTGCAGATCGATCTTGGCGATCCCCGTGCCCGTGTAGCTCCCGATGTACAGCGTCTCCTCCTGGCTCCCGACGGAGTCGGAGACGAAGCCCATGCCGAACGTGCCGAAGTTCGGATCCTGGTTGGGGACGAAATTCGTCGCCTGGCAGGCCGCCGTGGCGGTGTCGACCTTGTAGAGGTGACCATCGCTGAACAGGACCCACGCCGCCCCGCCCCGGTCCACCGCCATCGAGAAGGGCGTGGCGAAGCCGCCGCCCTGCGGGCAGTTGATGAGGCCGATCTTGTTGAAGTTGAGCGTCGGCGGCGAGAAGCTGTAAAGCTCGTTCCCCGTGCCGACCACGTAGATCAGCTTGGCCGCCTCGGTGCAGTCGCTGGGCAAGCCCCCGCTGCTGCTGCTCCCGGTCTTGCCGGCGTCGACGAACGAGTCGTCTCCGCCCATCCCGGACGCCGAGCTCTGTCCGCCGCTCCCGCCGCCCCCGGTGGCAGCGCCGCCGCTCCCGCCGTCTCCGGTGAACTGCGAGGAGCCGGTGACCGCCGAGCACGCCAGCGCGGTGAGCGCCGCGCACCCGAGACTTGCCGCCGCGAAGAGAGAGCGTTGTTTCACGGAGACCTCCAAGCAGACCCTGCGACGGCGGAGGATACCGCGAAACACCGGCGCGCGACGACGGGATCGCTCAACGACTTCGCAGGGCGAGATCCACCGTGGCCACCTCCTCGGCGGAGGTGGCGGCGTCGTGAACGGCCCGCCGCAGCCGCTCGCCGAGCGCGGCGTCGCGCTGCGCCGCCGCCAGATCGGCGGGCGGGAGGCGCACCACGCACGAGAGGAGCGGCCGGCTCGTCCCGGGCACGAGCGCGGTCTCGAGCTCCGCCCGCCGGAGCAGGGCCGCGGCGGCGGGTTCGCCCAGCGCCTCGAGGAGCGCCTCGGCTCCGGCGAGGATCGCCTCGGGCAGCGGGCGCTCCCGGTGGGCGATCGGTGCGGCTCGGTAGGCGTGCGCCCAGGGCCGCTCGATCACCGGGAGCCGGAGCTCGAGGTGGAGGTCGAGGAGCTCGGTCTCGGGCGAGCGCATCGCGTGGGCGAAGGCCCGCTTGATCGCGTCGAGCCGGGCAGGGGAGGCGCCGAGCGCGGCGAACGCGGGCGCGCCCACCGAGAGCGCCACCCGGTGGGCGGTCACCGTCCTCGATCCCATCGACCAGGGCTCGCCCGGGCCCACGATCTCGACGTCGGCCGCCGCCACGAGCTCGGCGAGCGCCGGGTCGCCCTCGGCCTCGAGGAGCGCCGCAGCGCCGGCGCGCAGCGCGCGGACGACATCGCTCACCGGGCTGGACGCTGGGCGGCCTTGAGGCGCGCCTCTTCGATCTCGGCCTCGGCCTCGGCCATGGCCTCGGCCTCGCGCTGGGACTCGGTGCGGAGGGCGCCGTCGCCGGGCCCGGTGACGCGCACCTTGGCTGGCACCTGCGCCGTGGTCGCGGCCTCGGCCATCGCGGCGGACATGTGGCGGACGTCGTCGTAGGGCTTGGCGAGGTCGAAGATCACCTTGGTGTTGCCGTGCTGGCTCAGGTTGGCGAGGGCCTCGAAGCGGCGGAGCTCCATCGAGCCGGGCGATTTGCCGAGGATGGCGGCGGCCTCGGCGAAGTTCTTGGCGCTCTCGACGTCGGCCTCGCTCTTGATCACCACGTATTTCCGATCGCGCTCGGCGATCGCCACCTTGGCGAGGACCTCCTGCATCTGGGGCGGGAGCTGCACGTCCTGCAGGCCGATCAGCTCGACGTGCAGGCCCCACTGCGACACCACGGTCTCGACCTGGGTGCGCACCTTGGCGGCGACCTCCTCGCGGTGGGCGAGGAGCTCGTCGAGCCGGGTCTCGCCCACGACGTCGCGGAGCACGACCTTGGCCCGATCCTTCACGGCGGCCTCGTAGTTCTCGACGGCGAGGGTGGCCTTCTCGGCGTCGACGACGCGGTAGTAGACGACGGCGTCGACCATGGTGGTCACGTTGTCGCGGGTGATCACCATCTGCCGGAGCAGGTCGCGGTTCTTGGTGCGGGTGTCGATCCGCTTGAGCTGCTGGACGCCGGGGAAGAAGAGGGTGAGCCCCGGGGCGACGCGTCCGCTGAGCTTGCCGAGGGTGAAGCGCAGCGCCACCTCCCACTGGTTGATCTGTCGGAGGCCCGCGAAGAGGTAGGCCAGGGCCATCGCGCCGAGGGCGAACAGGATCGGACTCATGGGAGGACTCTAGCTTGGATCGCGGGGCGATGGCATCAGCGGCCCGCCTCGGCGAGGGCCGCTCGGTACTCGTCGACCGTGTTGATGTTCCGGAGCGAGTCGAGCCTGGGATCGACCGCCAGCAGCTCCTCGCCCTCGAGGAGGGTCGCCTCGCTTGCGATGATGGTGCGCATCCGCTCGAAGAGGAAGAAGGGGCGGAGCCGATCCTGAGCGAGCAACGCGGCGATCTCGGCGCGGGCCGAGACTCCGTAGATCGCGGAGAGCGGATGATAGTGACCCTGGGCCTGGGGGACGGCGATATCGAATTGATCGCCCCGGAGCTGGTGAAGGCGGCGGATCAGGGCTGGATGGAGGAACGGCACGTCCGTCGAAGACACGAAAGCCGCACGGGCGTCTCCCTGGATCGCCTCCAGGCCGGCCGCGATGCCCTGGAGCGGCCCGCGGCCGCTCACGGGATCGCGGGCGATGGCGACGCCTTCGGGGAGCGGCGGCACGGCCTGGTCGGGCGCGGCCACGACCACGATGGGCCAGCAGGCCTCGGCGATGCGACGGACCACGCGGGCGAGCAGCGGCTCGCCGCCGAAGTCGAGCCAGGCCTTGGGCGAGCCCATGCGGGAGCTCTTGCCGCCGCAGAGGACCACGGCGCCCAGGTCCGCGATACGGTCCTTGGGCGCGCTCACGGCAAGAGCCCTCTCGCCCGGAGAGCTCCCTGCGTCTCCGGCCTCGCGAGCTCCTCGAAGAAGGCCTCGACCGGGCCGCGCCCCCTCCTGGAGCGCGCGACGAAGAAGTCATATCGCTCCTCGCAGAGCGGCAAGAACCCGAGCCCTCGGTCCCGGGCGACGATATCGATCGCGATCCCGAAATCGGCGCGCCCCTGGGCGACCGCCGCAGCGATGGCGTGGTGGCTCGAGGCCTCGACCCCGTACCCCTGGGGTCGAGCATCGCCGAGCAGGCGATCATAGAGCGACCGCGTGCCGCTCCCCCGGTTGCGGTTCACCATCACGATCCCCGGCAACCGGGCCGCCTCGTGGACGGCGTCCTCGGCGCTCTTCCCCTCGAAGCGCGCGTCGTCCCGGCGAAAGACCACACCCTGGAGCCGCCCATATCCCCGCACGAGCTCGAGGCCGGGTCCGAGAAAAGCCTCGTTGTAGGTGCCTGTTCGCGGATCGAAGAGGTGGGCGCCGGCGATATCGCACTCTCCCCGCCGGACCGCGTTGAGGCCCCCCTCGCTGCCCACCGCGATGAGCTTCGCCGTCACCCCCCTCGCCCGGAGGCGTCCTGTGATCACGTCGAGCCCGACACAGTGGCTCCCAATGATGACGAGATCGACCCTCCGGGCCCGCTCCCCCGCGAGGGCCAGGATCGAGACCTCCTCGCCCGCGTCGAGGATCTCGACGCTCTTCGGGATCACGAAATAGCCGTCGGCGTGGCTCCAGGTGGTGACCGAGCCGGAGCCCTTACCGATCGGATAAGCCACCAGGGCGCCCGCCTCGTCCTCGGTGAGGCGCACCAGCACGTACTCCGTGCGCCCGATCTCGGAGGTGACCTGGAACGGCAGCCTGGCGGGGATCCGCTCCGCCTCGCGGCCGGCGCGCCCGGCGAGGGCCCGGATCACCGGGGCGACGAACTCGTGGAAGGTGAAGATCGCCGAGGTGGGAAAGCCGGGGAGGATCACCACCGGCTTGCCCGCAGACGCTGCCAGGCAGAGCGGCTTGCCAGGCTTGAGGGCGACCCCGTGGGCCACGATCCCAGGAGGCTGCACCACGTCTTCGAGGGCGCGGACGTTGAGATCGCCCGGGCCCTTCGAGGTGCCGCCGGAGAGGAGCACCGCGTCGCTCTCGGCGATGGCCTGCGCCAGCAGGGCGCGGATCTGCGTGGCGTCGTCGGGGGCGATGCCCATGTTCACGGGCTCGCCCCCGCACTCGCGCACGGCGTCGGCGAGGATCGTGGCGTTGGAGTCGTAGATCCGGCCCGGGGTCATCGGCGCGCCGGGGGCGATGATCTCGTCGCCGGTCGAGAGGATCGCCACCTTGGGCCGGGCAAAGACGCGCACCCGGGTGCGCCCGATGGCGGCGAGGACGCCGGTCTCGCGCGACGTGAGGACGTCGAGCGCGCGGAGGACGACCTCGCCCTCGGCCACGTCGGTGCCCGCATAGGTGATCCACCGGCCGGGGGTCACCGGCTTGTCGACGAGGACGGCGTCACCGTCGAGCCGGGTGTGCTCGACCATGACGATGGCGTCGGCGCCCCGAGGGACGACACCGCCGGTCGGGATCGCCATCGCGGCGCCGGGCGTGACGACACCCTTCGGGACGGAGCCCATCCCCACGCTCTCGTCGAGGCTGCGCAAGCGTCGGGGCGACTGCTCGGAGGCGCCGAAGGTGTCGGTCGCCTGGACCGCCCAGCCATCGACGTTGGACCGATCGAAGCCGGGGACGTCCACGGGGCTCGCCACGTCCTCGGCGAGCACCCGGCCAAGCGCCTGATCGAGCGGGATCTCCTCGACCCGGCGGGGGCGGAGATCGCCGAGCGCGGCGCGGAAGCGGCGCTCGGCCTCGTCGCGATCGACGACGGAGAGGAATTGCTCTTGCTTCATGGGAGGGTCACCGCGAGACAGGCCTATCGTACTTCAGGGCTGCCGCAACCTCCGGGTATAAGCGGGGGATGCGGTCCGCGGCGCTCCCTCCTCTCCTGATCCTGCTCTCCCTCGCCGGTGCCTCCTGCGGGCCGCCGCCTTCGCCGCCTTCGCCGGTGGTCCCGGTCTCTGCCGGCCCTCCGGCGAAGGAGGCGATCGCCGCCGTCCTCGACGACTGGCACGACGCCGCCGCCCGCGCGGACGAGGAGCGCTACTTCCGCCATTTCACCGACGACGCGGTGTTTCTGGGGACCGACGCGACCGAGCGCTGGGACACCGCGGCGTTCCGGGCTTATGCGCACCCCCACTTCGCCAAGGGCAAGGCCTGGTCGTTCCGGTCGATCCGGCGGGAGATCACCGCCGATCCGGGCGGCGCGATCGCCTGGTTCGACGAGGATCTCGAGACACCGAACCTGGGGCCGGCGAGGGGCAGCGGCGTGCTGGTCCGGCGAGGCGGGGAGTGGAAGATCAGCCAGTACAACCTGGCGATCACGGTGCCCAACGATCGCTTCCAGGCGGTCAAACGCGCCGCCGCCGGGGAGGCGCCGCCCCAGGTCGAGTGCCCTCCGGGGTCGGCGAGCGCGCGGGGGATCGTGCCGAGGTGACCTTCGAGTACAGCGGATACGAGGCCGAGCCACCGGAGAACGAAGTGGAACGAAAGGCGGTATTGTAGAGCTATGTCACGAAGGCCTCTCCTCCGCCGCATCGCCCGCGCTCTCGGCGCCCTCGGCGCCGCCCTGCTCCTGCTCCTCGCCGTCCTCGTCGGCAACGCGCTGCGCAAGTCCCCGCCGCCCGAGGCCGCGCTCCCGCCGCCGCCGCCGCCGGCCGTGGCCGCCGAGGTCGTGGCCCAGCACCTCGCGGCCTTCGTGCGCCTTCCGACCGTCTCGCACGAGGACCCGCGCGCCAACGATCCCTCGGCGCTCGCCGCGCTGCGCGCGCTCCTCGAGGCCACGTACCCGCGCGTGCACCAGGCGATGACGCGCGAGATCATCGGGGACGGGGCGCTGCTCTACACGTGGAAGGGGAGCGACCCGTCGCTGCCGCCGGCGCTCTTCGCCGCGCACCAGGACGTCGTGCCCGTGGAGCCCGGTACCGAGCAGGCCTGGGAGCAGCCGCCGTTCTCGGGGGCGATCGAGAGCGGCTTCGTCTGGGGGCGCGGCGCGATCGACGACAAGGGATCGCTCGTGTGCCTGCTCGAGGCGGCGGAGTCGCTGCTCGCCGAGGGCTTCGCGCCGCGGCGGACGATCCTCTTCGCCTTCGGGGACGACGAGGAGGTCGGCGGCCAGGGCGCGAAGGGGATCGCGGCCGCGCTCGCGGCGCGGGGGACGAGGCTCGCCTATGCGCTCGACGAGGGGCTGATGGTCACCGAAGGCGTGCTGCCCGAGGTCCCACGCCCCGTGGCGCTCATCGGCCTGAGCGAGAAGGGCTTCGTGTCGGTCGAGCTCCTCGTCGAGGGGGAGGGCGGACACTCGTCGATGCCGCCCCCCGAGACGAACATCTCCATCCTCGCCGCGGCGATCGACCGCCTCTCACGCGCCCCCATGCCCGCGAGGCTCACGGGCGCGGCGCGCGCGGGGGCCGAGGGGCTCGCGCCGTACCTGTCGTTCGGGCAGCGCGTCGCGCTCCAGAACCTTTGGCTCCTCGAGCCGATCGTGCTCTCGTCGATGGCGAAGAAGCCGCTGACCAACGCCAGCATCCGCACGACCACGGCGCCGACCATCGTCGAGGCGGGGGTGAAGGAGAACGTGCTCCCCTCGCGGGCGCGGGCGGTGGTCAACTTCCGGACGCTGCCCGGCGACTCGGCCGAGGTCGTGCTCGCCCATGTGCGTGGCGTGATCGGCGATCCGCGGGTGAAGGCGCGGACCGTCGAGCGGTCGCTGAGCGAGGCGGCGCCCGACGCGCCCATGGACTCGCCCGCGTACCAGCGGATCGAGCGCGCAATCCGGCGGCATTACCCGGGATCGGTGGTGGTCCCGGGGCGCGTGCTCGGCGCGACCGACGGCCGCCGGTACACGTCGATCGCCGACGGCGTCTACCGCTTCGTGCCGCTCGTGCTCAGGGAGGGGGATCGCGAGCGCGTGCACGGGACCAACGAGCGGGTCCGGGTCGCGGATCTGGGGACGGCGGTGAGCGTGTACAGGGCCCTGTTCCAGGAGGAGTAGCTCGGCCCCGGCCACTTTGGGCTCGCGCTGGCGGTCCGAGCCGAGCGAGGATGGACGCGATGCATCGAACCTTCTTCGTCGCGCTCGGTCTGGTCTTGGGGCTGTGCGGTTCGTTGGTCGGCTGTGCGGGGCAGGCGGACAGCCCCTCCGGAGGCGGGGGGTGCGACGCGGATGCGCAGCGCGCCCGCGCGCGCGTCGGGGCCGCCGTCCAGGCTCACCTGGCGTGCGCGTCGGACGCAGACTGTGTGTCGGTCGGGTTCGGCGCGAGCTGCTTCGACGCGTGCTCGCGCTCGATGAACAGCGCCGGCGCGCAGGCCTTGGCCGCCGCCAAGGCCGCCGCCGACGCGGCCGAGTGCGCCTCGTTCACGGCGGCGGGCTGCAAGCTCATCGTCCCGCCCTGCGCGCCGCCCTCGCCTCCCAAGTGCAACGGCGGGCGCTGCGAGTAGCGCCTCCGAGGGCGCGAGCGGGTCACTGATGGTGGCGCTGGGTCGAGGAGGCGTGGCTGGGCCGGTAGGTCCGGTGCGCCGGCGCAGAGGGGTGCGTAGCGGGATGCGCAGCGGGGCGAGACACGGGGACCGTCGTCCGGTAATGGGTCCGGACGTGGCCGTGGGCGACGGTCCGCTCGAAGCCGACGCGGTAGCGGACGAGCTCGCGAGGCTCGCTGTGGTAGACGACCCAGCCGCGCGGTGAGGGGGAGTACCAGCGGCCGTCGACGTAATAGACGTAGGCCCCGCGGTAGTACACACGCGGGTATAACTCGACGTTCACAGGGGCCGCGGCGTAGTAGACGACCGGCTCCTCGTACACCACCGGCGCCTCGTAGGTCGCGACCACGGGCGTGGCCTGGACCTCGGCGACGCAGCCGGTCGCGCCGAACGCGCAGAGCGCAGCGATCGCGGCGAAGAGCGCGAGCCTCGCGCGCGGTCTGGGATCGGCGGCGTTGGATGACGAAGCGACGACTTGATTGGACACGGTAACCTCCCTGAGCACAGCTCCTCCCTCATCCATCAGCAACCGCGGTGCCAGCGCGCCGCAGGCGGGAGCGGCGAGCGAAGGGGCTCCACCACCACGGGGCGAGGGAGCGGTGAGAGGCGAGACATCCATGTCCGGTCCGCCGTGTCCGGGCGGACACCTGCCGCCGGGAGCCGCGCAGCAGGAGGGCGCGGAGGATCTTCGGGCCGCGAGGATCACGCGCTGGCACCGCGGTTGCGAAGCCTCTAGGCATGCACTTCTCGAAGGTCTTCTTCGCCCTCGCCGCTTCCCTCTTCGCCGCCTCTCAGAGCGGCTGCCTCGTCATCGCCTCGGAGCCGTACGTCGGCCGCGGCTCGATGACGATGTCCTTCACCATCGACAGCAGCAACCACGCCTCGGAGTGCGTCTACTACGGCGCCGATCAGCTCGAGGTCACCCTCTTCGACGCGGCCGGCGCCCCCGTGATCACGGTGGACGCCCCCTGCGAGGGCCACGACCTCTCCGTCGAGCTCGACGAGGGCGAGTACAGCGCCGAGGCGACCCTGATCGACCTCGACGGCTTCCCGGTGAGCGACACCTTGGTCCTCGACGCCTTCCGCGTCATCGATCAGACCGACCTCGTGATCGACCTCGATTTCCCCGCTGACGCGATGCGCTGATCAACCGTAGAGCAGGACCTCGACCTGCTCTCCCTCTCCATATCCCTCCTCGCCTTCGCCGACGATCACCACCCCATCCGCGCGGGTCGTGGAGGAGAGGATCGAGGCCCCGCTGGTCATGATCGGGATCACCCGATCCCCCTCGATCGCGACGCGCACGTAGTCGGTGCGCCCGAGGACCGAGACGATCTTGCCCGCGAGCTGGCAGCGCCGGCGGGCGTGGGGCCAGGCTCTCGGGAGGCCGCCCAGGGCGCGGATCGTGGGGCCGGCGAAGAACTCGTAGGCGCAGAGGCAGGAGACCGGGTTGCCGGGCAAGAGGAAGGCGAACTGCCGCCGATCGGGGCCGAAGAAGCCGAAGCCCGCGGGGCTCGAAGGGCGCATCGCCACGCCGTGCACGGCGACCTCCCCGATCTCTCCGAGGACCAGCGGCGCGTGATCCTCGGGGCCGACCGACGACCCGCCGGAGATCAGCACCACCTCCTCGGGCGCGCCGGCGATGGCGTCCTTGACGAGCTCGCGCCGGTCGGGGACCCGGACGATCGCCACGCGCGCCGCGCCGTCGCGGCGCGCGAGGGCGTCGAGCATCGGGCCGTTGGCGTCGACGATACAGGCCCCCTCGGGCACGCTCCCCGGCGGGAGCAGCTCGTCGCCGGTGATCACGATCCGCGCCGCCGGCCGCCGCACCACGGCGAGCTCGGCGACACCGACGCTGGCGAGGACGCCGAGATCCTGGGGGCGCAGGCGGCGACCACGGGTCACCACCGTGGCCCCGGCGACGACGTCCTCCCCGACCGCGCCGACGTGCTTGCCCGGCGGGACCGGCTCGCGGACCTCGAGGACCTGCGCCCCCGACGCCTCGATCTCGCCGGCGTGCTCGGCCATCAGCACCGCGTCGGCGCCCTCGGGGATCGGGGCGCCGGTGGTGATCCGCACCGCCTCGCCGCGTCGGATCGCGCCCGGGTGCGGGCGCCCGGGGCGCGCCTCGCCCACGATCGCGAGCCGCGCCGGCGCGTAGGCGCTCGCCCCGAAGGTCGCCTCGCCCGAGAGCGCATAGCCATCCATCGCCGACCGCGCGAAGTGGGGCACGCTCACCCGGGCCACCACGTCCTCCGCGGCCACGCGCCCCGCGGCCTCGGCGAGCGGGGTGCGCTCGGCGCCGAGGGGCTGTGTCCTCCGCTCGAGCGCCGCGAGCGCGTCCGAGACGCTCACCCGCTCGCGGAACCCCCTCATCCGGACGTCGCGCACTACTCCTCCGTGAACCGACCGAGGACGTCCTGCTCGAAGGCCTTGAGCACCGAGAGGAACGGGCTCAAGGCCACCTGCCCGAGGCCGCAGATCGAGGTCTCGGTCATGGTCTCGCCGAGCTGGGGGAGCAGCGCGAGGCGCTTCTTCGAGCCTTTGCCTTTGACCGCCTCCTCCAGGATCTGGACCGCCTTCTCCGAGCCGACCCGGCAGGGGACGCATTTGCCGCAGGACTCGTTGCGGAAGAAGGCGACCACGTTGGTCGCGAGGTCGACGATGTCGGCGCCCTCGGCCACCACGAGGACCGCGCCCGAGCCCAGCATCGAGCCGCGGTCGGCGACGGCCTTGAAGTCGAGGGGCACGTCGACGGCGTCGCCCCGGAGGAAGTTCGAGGACGCGCCGCCGGGCGCGATGGCGTAGATGGGTTTGTTCCCCGGGACGCCCCCCGCCATGGCGATGAGCTCGCCGATCGTGGTGCCCATCGGCACCTGGTAGACGCCGGGGCGCACGACGTCGCCGGAGAGGGCGATGAGCTTGAGGCCGCCGTACCCCCGCACCCCGCGCGCTTTCCATGCCTCGGGGCCGTCACGGAGGATCATGGGGACGAGCGAGAACGTCTCGACGTTGTTGATGAGCGTGGGCTTGCCGTGCAGGCCCTTCTGCCCCGGGAAGGGGGGCTTGTTGCGGGGCTCGCCCCGCTTGTCTTCGAGGCACTCGAGCAGGGCCGTCTCCTCGCCGAGGATGTACCCGCCGGGCGAGACGAAGATCTCGAGCTCGAAGGGGCGCCCCGGCCCGAGGGCGTTCGGGCCGACGACGCCTCGGCGCTTTGCCTCGAGGATGGCGCGCGAGAGGGCGATCCGCTCGGCGGCGTACTCGTGCCGGATGAAGACGATGCCCCGCTCGGCGCCGACGACGAGGGCGGCGAGCGCCATCCCTTCGATCACGAGGTGGGGCATCTCCTCGAGGGCGACCCGATCCTTGAAGGTGCCGGGCTCGCTCTCGTCGGCGTTGCAGATCACGTATTTGGTGGGCCCGGGCTCTTTCCGGACGAGCTCCCATTTCAGCCCGGTGGGGAACCCGGCGCCGCCCATCCCGCGGAGCCCGCCGGCCTTGAGCTTGGCGATGACGGCGTCCGCGTCGAAGGGCGAGGCGAGCGCGTCGCGGAGGACGCCGTAGTGATCGGCCGGCCCGGCGTAGGGATCGCTCGCCCAGCGGCGGGGCGTGCTGGTCGGCTCGGGGAGCGCGTGGAGCGGGGGCGGGGCGTCCACCTTGGCGAGGAGGTCGTCGAGGTTCCTGGCGCAGAGGGGGTGATCGTTGACGGCGGCGGCAGGGGCGGTATCGCAGCGGCCGAGGCAGCTCACCTCCCGCACCTCGACGCCCTCGCGGCCGGCGAGCGCGGCCCTGGCGCGGTCGCAGAAATCGGCGCCGCCGGCGAGGCGGCAGGAGACGTCGCGGCAGAGCGCGACGGCCGCGCGGGGCGGGGGCGTCCTCCGGAAATGCGGGTAGAAGGAGACGACGCCCTCGAGCCGATAGAGCGGCACGTTGATGCGCTCGGCCAGCGCTTTGAGGTCCTCGTTCTCCAGGTAACCCTTCTCGTGGAGCAGCTCGTTCAGTTCGGGGATGATGGCGCTCACGTCTCCTCCGGGGGAGCGAGCGTACCGCGAAACTGGGCGCACTTGGCTGGCGATCCGCCGCTCGGGTCGTCGGGCCCTGGTCGGGACGGATCTCGAGGCTTCGCGCGCGAGGTCGCAGGGTGGGTCAACACCCTTGATGAAATCTGACGCGCCCCCCTTCGGACACGCTGAGCGGAGAGGCCCCCTGCTTGCTCGCCGCATCGCGCTGGCACATATCCCCGCTGCGATACCAGACCTCGACCTCGGCCGGCCGATATGCCCACAGCTTCCTCGGTGGCAGCGCGAAGTGCGCCCCATGGATCACGGCCAGGCCCTCGGGCCTCGCGCCGATGACCGTGTAGCCATGCGCGCAGCTGAAGCCCCCGCCGTCCAGCACCGGTCCCTGGCCGCGATCGGCGAGCACCATGAAATTCGGCCCGGTGAGCACGATGGCGCGAGAGGTCGAGTTGTAGCCATACCCATACTCCGTCGTGCGGAGCGTGTCGCCGTTGAGCCAGGACCCCGAGACCTTCTTGTCTCCGAGGCTCATCTCCATGCACGCCGCCCCGTCGGACGAGGCCATGAGCCAGTGGAAGCGCGCCTTGTCGCCGAAGGGGGGCGCGTCGAGCGACGGGAGCTCCGCGAAGCCGGGCGGAAAGAGGCGCCTGACCCGCTCGAGCGGGACCTCCGGATCGGCGATGATCGCGCCGGCCCCGCAGCTCGACGACGCCTCGAAATCGACCGCGTCGGCCCACCCGACGAGCGTGAGCTCGCCCGACGACCCAGGGTAGTGGCCCGCGTCGAGCGCGACCTTGATCCAGCGCCGCCCTGTCTCCGCCGAGCGCGCCTCGTCGAGCAGAAGCACCTCGCACCCGCTCTTCGTGAACACGGGGCCGCCCGGCGTGAGGTGGAGAGCAACATCCACGCCGGTGACACCCACCGACCCGGGCCGAGGGGAGGGCGGCGCTTCCTTGGCGTCGACGGCGAGGGCGTGCGTCCACACGAAGGCGCGCACCGGCGCCGCGTCCTCTCCGAATCCAGGCACGGCGATCTCCGTCACGTCGCGCTCGTACGACGCGATCTTGAACCGGTAGCCGGCCGATGCCGTCCCGATCGACGGGCCCTCGATCGAGCCGAGGTGGACCTCGACCAGGCGCTTCGCGTAGAGGCTGAACCCCTCGGGGCTCGGAAAACCTGCGATGGGCCCGCCGCTCGCGTCGCGCACCGAGCCGTCCGGGAGGAGCTCCACGAGGAGGCGCCCCGGTGGCGTCCACGCCGGCAGCCCGCGCGCATCGCGGAGCGTCCCTTCGTGCCAGAGCAGCGGGTACCCCGCCCGGGAGCGGCCCGGGATCGCGTGCCCGGCGCACGCGGAGAGGGCCACGAGGGCGAGGGCGAGCGAGACGCAACGGGGAGGCATGGATCCCTTCTACGCCGTCGAGGCCGGCGCGTTTACCCGAGATCGTCGTATGCTCGCCGGATGGCGTCCTCTCCGTTCCCTGCCTCGGTCGGGGGCACCTATCCGCCGGGCCCTCCGCCCCGTCGGGGGCTCGTCGACTCCCTCGGGTACTACTACCGCTTCGCCACCGATCCGCTGCGCTTCGTGGGCGATCGGTTCGCGGCCTATGGCGACATCTACCGCGCGCCCAACCCGGACGGCGATCTCTACGTGATCAAGCACCCCGATCACCTCGCCGAGGTGCTGATCACCCACGCGTCGAAGTACCGAAAGACCCACTCCGGGCTCCGGACGCTGGCGCGCTTCCTCGGCGACGGCCTGCTCACCAGCGACGGGGAGACGTGGAAGCGGCAGCGGCGGATGGTGCAGCCGGCCTTCAGCCGGGCGCGCCTCGCCGACTACGCCGTCGCCATGCGCGAGGAAGCAGCGCGGGCCTCGAGCCGCTTCCGCGACGGCGAGACCAGGGAGATGAGCCGCGAGATGATGGAGCTCACGCTGCGGGTGGTGAGCCGGACGCTCTTCGGCCACGACGTCGGCGCGGAGATCGACGACGTGGCGCGGGCGATGGTGACGTTCCAGGACTCGCTGACCCGGCCCCGGCTCCTGCCACGCTGGCTGTCAGGCCCCTTTCAGGCCAAGCTCGAGCGGGCGATCGCCACGATCGATCGCGTCATCTACGGGATGATCGCTCGGCGCCGCGCCGCCGGTGGCGAGGGCTCGGATCTGCTCGGGACCCTGATCTCCGCGGTGGACGACGAGGGCGACGGAGGGCGGCTCAGCGAACGAGAGGTGCGGGACCAGCTCGTCACGTTGTTCATCGCCGGACACGAGACCACGTCGCACGCGCTGACCTGGACGCTCTACCTGCTCTCGCAGAACCCCGAGGCCGAGCGGGCGCTCCACGCCGAGATCGACGGGGCGCTCGGGGGGAGGGCGGTGGCCTACGACGATCTCGGCCGGCTGCCGTACACCGAGCAGGTGCTCAAGGAGGCGATGCGGCTCTATCCACCGGCGTACAGCGTGGCCCGCAAGGCCGAGGAGGACACCGAGATCGGCGGCTACCCGGTGCGGCGTGGCAGCGAGGTCGTCCTCTGGATCTACATGACCCACCGCGACTTCCGCTGGTTCCCCGATCCGACCGCCTTCCGGCCGGAGCGCTTCACCGAGGCGGAGGAGGCGAAGCTACCGAAGCTGGCCTACCTGCCGTTCGGCGCCGGGCCGCGGGTGTGCATCGGAAAGACGTTCGCGATGCTGGAGGCGAAGCTCATCCTGGCGACGCTCTCGCAGCGGTTCCGGTTCGCGCTCGCGCCGGGGCAGCGGGTGAGCGCGAAGACGAGGATCACACTCTTCCCGGGGCACGGGATGCGGATGCGGATCGCCTCCCGCCCCGGGCATGGCTGAGCCTACGACCCGGAAGGCTCGAGCATGACGCCCGGCCGACGTACCCACCGCTTCTCCTCCTCGGCCACCCTGTCCCTCGGTACCGCAGCCCGCCTGAGCACCGGGAGCACCCGCGACGGATCGCACCCGCAGAGCCCCGAAGCCCACGCCGCGTTCGCCTCGACCACACCCCAGCCCCGATCGCGCATCCGCCCCACGTCCACGACCACCGCAGGCGGCAGCTCCACCGCGGCGTCGCCGAGCAGCGCGCGCAAGAGCGCCGACGCGCCCTCGATCTCCTCCCGCTCCGCCTCCCACTCCCCCTCGGCGCTCCTCGCGATCTCCCCGCCCCGGATATACGGCGACAGCGCCGCCACCTCCCGATCCACCACGAAGAACCGGAACTCCACGATGAACTCCACCGGCTCGCTCACGAGCACCGGCAGATCCAATGGCAACACCGGATCCGCCTCGAGCGCCGCCCCACCCTCGTACACCCGCGCAGGGAAGCACTTCTCGTCCGTCGGCTTGATGAAGACGCGCCCCCCCAGGGCCCGCGCCTCGCCCAGCGTGACGAGCCGCACCTCCCTCCGCCGGTAGCTCCACGGCAGCCCAGGGAGCCACCCGGCGCTCGGCTCGAGGAGCGCTATCCCGAGCTCCTCCGCGATCGCATCGGCGAGCAGCGTCTCGCCGTAGAACACCGGATCCCGTGCCGCGACCCCCTCCGGGCAGCGAAAGGAGCGGAGCCGCTCCACGTCCCAGCCCGCCGCGAGCGCGGCGGAGAACAGGCTGTTGGAGTCGGCGCTGTAGCGGTGAGAGAGGACGAGCGTCGGCACCCGCCACGATCTGCCACGGGGGGGCTCGCAGCGGAACCCCGACCTTGGCATGCTCACCCCGATGCTCTCCGTCTCGCCCTCGATCCTCAGCTGGACCGCCCGCCGCCTCCACACCTCGCCCTCCAAGGAGCGCGCCGCCTTCATCCTCCGCAGCCTCTCGGGCCGCCACCTGCCCGTGCTCGCCGCCGAGTGGCTCGCCCGCCGGACGCCTTCTGCGCCGCGCCGTGACCCCGCCGCCGAGAGCCCCTTCGTCACCCGCCTCGCCCCTCTCGTCTGCGCCGAGGGCCCGCTCCAGGGCGAGCCCGTCGTCGTCAAGGACTCCATCGACATCGCCGGCACCCCCACCGGCTTCGGGCTCCTCGACGGGGGCGAGCTCGCCGAGCGCGACGCCGAGCTCGTCGCCCGGATCCGCGCCGCAGGCGGGTGCATCCTCGGCAAGACCAAGATGACCGAGCTCGGCATGGATGGCGTGGGCGCCCTCATGCACCAGCTCGCGCCCCAGAACCCTCGCGCGCCCGGCTACTTCGCGGGCGGATCGAGCACGGGCACCGCGGTCGCCGTCGCCTCGGGCCTCGCCCGCTACGGCCTCGGCGGCGATGGACTCGGCAGCATCCGCATCCCGGCGGCCTACTGCGGTCTCGTCGGGCTCAAGGCCACCTTCGGACGCCTCCCGCTCGAGGGCTACAGCAGCCCGGCGCCGTCGATGGACGTCCCCGGCCCCATGGCCCGGACGGTCGCGGACTGCGCCCTCTTCTGGCAGATCCTCGCCGGCCTCGCCCCTCGCGAGATCACCCCGCGCGTCCCCGACCGGATCGGCGTGATCCGGAGCCTCGGCCCGGAGATCGCGGCGCGCTCCGTCAAGCGGGCCTTCCGGCGCGCGCTCGATCGGCTGGGGAGCCGCGTCGAGCGCGTCGACGTCCGGGGCGCGGAGCACAACACCATGCTCGGCGTGGCGCGGGCGGCGCACGAGCTCGGCCAGAGCGCGCTCGCGACCCGCAAGCTCTCGGCCGCCGGACGGCTCAACGTCGCCCTCGGACGCGCCCTCACCGCCCGCGACGTCGAGCTCCTCGAGCAGCGCCGCGCCCGCCTCCGCGACGAGAGCATGAGGGCCCTCGAGCGCGTCGGGTTCCTGGCCATGCCGACCACCGCCATCCCCCCGCCGGCCCTGACGCCGGGCCTCCTCGAAGGGGGGCAGGACGCGCTGCTGCTCCGCGCGGTCGGCGCCTACACGCCGCTCGCCAACTGCACCGGGCTGCCCGCCATCGCGGTGCCCTCCGGCGTTGACGTGCGGGGACGGCCGCTGTCCATCATGGTGATGGGGCCGCCCGAGAGCGAGATGGATCTCCTGCGGATCGCGCTCGCCATCGAGAGCACCGGGGTGACGACGCTGCCGATCTAGAGGGCAGCGCTCAGCGCTTGTTTCCCTCGCGGGGGCGGCGCCCGCGGCGGCGCAGGGGCGCGATCACGGCGATCAGGCTCAGCGCGATCGGAGAGAGCTTCACGCCGCGCCGCCGCTGGGCGCCCTTGCCGATCGAACAGTCGGCGCCGCCGCCGCCGCAGTCCAGGTCGCCGCCGCCGCCGCTGCAGTCCACGTCGCCGCCGCCGCCGTCGCAGCTCTCGCCGCCGCCGCCGCTGTCGCAGCTGTCGCCCCCGCTGCTGCTGTCGCAGCTATCGCCTCCATCGGCGCTGCTGCAGCTGTCTCCGCCGGTCTCGGAGCTATCGCAGCTGTCCCCGCCGGTGTCGGCGCTGTCGCAGCTATCGGAGCTCGAGTCGTAGCCGCTGGTGTCGACCGGCCCCGAGCAGTTGCAGCTCGTGTCGACGTAGACGTCGGGCCCCGACGCGTCATCGCCCCCGCTGCCCCCCGACCCGGGGCCGCTCCCGACGCCCGAGCTCTGCGATCCGCCGGACACCACGCCCGCGCCCACGCTCACGGTCGAGCTCGAGCTCGAGCTCGAGCTCGGCCCGGCGCTGGTCGAGCTGCTCGAGCTGCTGCTCCCGCTACAGCCGCTCAGGTCGACGCCCTTCGCGGTGAGGATCGGCTTCATGGCAGGGCCGTTGACGAAGGCGAGCGACCAGTCCGCGCCCGCCTGGCCCGACGGGATCTCCAGCGTCTGTCGGGTCAACCAGGCCTCCGCCGGTGACAGGCTCGAGAGGGCCACCGCCAGATCGTCCGAGGAGCCGCCGCACCGGAGCTTGGCCGGGTCGATCTCGCCGCCCGTCGGGGCCTCCTTGCACGTCGGCACGCCGTCGATGACGCCGAGATCGGCCCGCGGGCAGCTCGCGGCCACCTTCGAGGGTTGCCCGAGCACCACGGCCGCCTGCGCGATGCACGACGAGGGATCGACGTTAGCGTCCCCGTACGAAGACGCCCGCTCGAAGAAGGTGGTGACGATCCCCTGGATCGACGCCGTGCCCTCGGCGATCGACAGGTTGTCGACGAGCGGCCCGTGGCCCGCGCACTCGAGGAGCGTTCCATCGCCGCCCTGGGCAAAGAGGCCCTTGTGGCGCTGATCCTCGTAGTTGCTCTTCTTCTCCTTCGCCTCCCACCACAGGCTGGAGGGCGGGAGCTTCACCGGCGTGCTCCCGACGACGTAACCCCGCTGTTCTCCGATCAGCCACGTCGTGACCCGGAGGTCCCCCGCGCTCGCCCGCGTCAACGCGAGCGGCAGCATCGGCGGCGCGCCGGGCATGGCGATCCGCAGGGTCGGCGTCAGCGCCGCGCCCCCGGGGGCCTGGAAGCGGAGCGCCACGAACCGCACCCCGCTGAGCGAGCCGAGCGTCGCCTCCGCGTCCGGCGCGAGGTCGAGGCCCCCCTGGCTCGCCCAGGTGGAGACCGCGGTGACGTCATCGAGGACGGCGAGATCGTCGACCTTGAGGCTCGGCGTGTGCCCCGTGGATCCGGTGTTCTCGAAGAGGTGATCGGGCCCCATACCCCCCGGGCAGAAGGGGCTGACGCCGCTCGGGGGGAAGATCCGCGGGGCGGTCGCGTCGTCGAGCGCCTCGAACCAGGCGTCGGAGCTGAAATCCAGCGACGCCCCCGGGGGCGCCGGGACGACGATCCCCACGGGGCCCGCCGAGGCGTCGAAGCGAAGGCTGGTCCAGAGCGTGGTCCGATCCGGGCCGCTCGCCACCGCCACCCGCTGCTCGACAGGCTTGAACGTCCCGCTCGGGAGCCACGCGCCCGCCGCCCACGCGTGCCCAGAGACGGTCCCGAGGACGCACCCGAGGGAGGCTGCGAAGAGCGCGCGATGGAGCATGGTTGCCAGATTGGCAAGCATTGTGCCCGAATCGGGGGTCCCCGGAAACCTTCAAATCACTCTCGAGGCCGAGCGCCGTGTGAACCGGCGCTGCCGCGTAAGGGTGTTCTCAGGGTGACGTAAAAGCGACACCGGGCATGGAGAAGCCCCGCCGCTCGAGCTCCTCGATCAGGGTCGACGCCTGAGAAGACGTGAGCTCGACCAGCGGCGGGCGCACCTTCACCCACGCCGGGTCGCCGGAGTAGCGCGCGATGGCCTGCTTGAGCGCGGCGATCATCGGCTGCCGCTGGAACACGGCGCGGATCGCGTCGAGATCCTCCTGCATCCGGTCGGCGTCGCCCTCGCGATAGCGCTGGGAGAGGCGGTGGATCGCCCCCGGGTTCACGTTGCCCGTCGCGGTGATGCAGCCGGCCCCTCCGGCCCGGAGGTTCTTGAGCAGGAACGACTCGCTCCCGGCGAACACGTCGAAGCCCCGCGCCGCGAACGCCTCGAGAAGGGCTCTCGTGTTGTCCCAGTCGCCCGCGCTGTCCTTGATGCCGGCGATGATCCCCGGGTAGGCGCCGAGCAGGCGATCGACGAGATCGAGCCCGAGGCCGACGTGGGAGACCTGCGGGATGTGATAGAGATAGACGCGGAGCCGATCGTCCCCGACCCGATCGATGATCTCGGCGAAATAGCGATAAAGGCCCTCGTCGACGACGCCCTTGTAATAGAACGGAGGCAGCATGAGGGCGCCTGCGCAGCCGAGCTTCACCGCGTGCGCCGTGAGCTCGACCGCGTCGGTGAGCGCGCACGCGCCAGTCCCGGGCATCATCCGAGCGGGGTCGATCCCCGCCTCGACGAGCGACGAGAGGAGGCGCTTCTTCTCCTCGAGAGAGAGGGAGTTGGCCTCGGAGTTGGTGCCGAAGACGGCCAGCCCGACGCCCTGCGAGAGCAGCCATCGACAGTGCCGGGCCAGCCGCTCGGGATCCGGGGAGAGGTCAGCGAGGAAGGGCGTCACCACCGGGGCCAGGACGCCCCGGATCCGAGGGCGCTCGTTCATGGCCTCTCATGCCCCTTGACCGCGACCTTTTCTCCGGCGATCTCCGCGTCGGCCTCGAGGAGGAGCAGCCGCACCCGGCCGGTCGCGGCCAGCTTGCCCTGGTCGTCGTGGATGCTCCCTTCCCAGACATGGGTGCGGCGCCCCCGTGTGAGCGGCTTTGCCGTGGCCCGCAAGGTCCCTCCGCGGACGGCGCGCAGGAAGGAGGTGTGGTTCTCGAGCCCCACCACCGATTGCCCTCGGGGCAGGGCGGAGAGCGCGGCGCCGATGGACGCGAGCGTCTCCACGATGGCCGCGTGGACGCCGCCGTGGACGATCCCATAGGCCTGGAGGTGAAAGGGCCTGATCTCCATCTCGGCGTCGACCTGGTCGCGCGTCGCGCGGAGCAGCTTGAGGCCGTTGGCGCGGACCCAGCCGTCGAGGGCCGTGCTGTTGAGGATCTCGGAGAAATCTTCGAGCTCGGGATCGGCCATGGCGGGCCACGTTAGCACCCTCCGGCGCGCCGCGCGTAGGCCGAGGCGCCGACCAGGTCGATGGCCCGCCGTGCATGGCGTGCGCGATCGATCTCGCCCCACCAGCACGCTTCGATCGAACGTGCTAGCCTAACCCACAAACAATGAATTTCGCCACTCGCCGCAAGCAGACCGAACTGACCGAGCGCCGGGATCTCCGCCATCAGCGGGAGGACGCCGCGGGCAAGCTCCACGAGAGAGCGCCGGATCTGGCCAGCCTCGACCTCAGGATTCACGAGGCGCGTCCCAACGGATGCGTGAACGACACGCAATATATCCGGCGCATCGTCGTCGAGCATGCGCCCGCCCTCTTCGAGGTGCCGTGCTCCTTCGCCGAGTGCAGGGACGGCGGCTACGACGTGACGCGGGAGGTGCTCTCCGCCGTCGCCGCGCGCAAGACGCAGTTCGAGGGGGACCAGGCCTGCAGGGGGACGTGCGGGCCGGTCGATTGCGGGAGGGTCCTCCACTACAAGGCGACGGCGACGTACCGGGTGGCGCCGAGTACGACCGCGGGGGGCGGGGGCTAGGCCTAGATCGCCACGGCGGCGAGCTGGACGTGGACCTCGCTCTCGATGAGGGCGACCACGCGCTGGAAGCCCTCCTCGCTCATCGACACCCGCTGGGTGAAGCGATCGCGCGTTCGCGCGCAGAGCGTCTCCCGCGCGCGGCTCACCCAGCGCGCCGCGGTCGCGCGGTGCACTCCGTAGAGCCGCCCGATGTCCTCGAAGGTCATGTTCTCGACGAGGTGATACCGGAGCACGTTCCGCTCCCGGCTCGACATCGACGCGAGCGCCTCCCGGAACGCGTCGGCGAGCTCGCGCTTGTGCGTCTTGCGCAAGAGCGCCAGCTCCGGCTCCTCCTCGGGGGAGGCGATCATCACGCCCTCGCTCCCGAGCGGTAGCTCGCGGGCGCGGCGGTTGCGCCGGTGGTTCATCTCGCGGACCGCGGAGACGCGCAGCCAGCCCACGAGATCGCCGCGGCCCGCGTACACCTTCTGATCGGGCCGAGGGGTCTGCATCTCGACGAGGCGCCGGCGGAGATCCTGCAGGATGTCCGCGATGAGCGCCGCGGGCGCGCCGACGCGCGCGAGCGTCCCCGAGATGTTCGCGAGCGCGTGCGCCTCGAGCGCCTCGGCGGCGCCAGGGATCCCCCGGCCATAGGCGCACGCCAGCCAGAGATCCTCGCCCCGGAGCGCCGCGATCTCCTCGGCCACCTCCTCCGGCAGGCCGCGGCCGAGGAACGCCGCGAAATCATCCTCCGAGAGCGAGAGCGCCGGCCACGCCGCGCGCCCCCGGAGGACGAGCTCTGCGAGCGCGCCCTCGAGGCCCGGCGCCGCGGCGAAGCGCGCGCGCCTCGCCTCGGGGACGTGCGCCAGGAAGATGGCCGCGAGGCTCATCCCCCGATCACGGTCCAGCAGGCGCGGCATGTCAACGGTCTGCCGCGTCCGTCCGATCATTCTCCGCGGCGTCGGGGCCGGATAGCATGGCCCCGTGCGCTGCCTGGGCGAAACGCAGGTCCTGATGCTCTTGAATGGCACCCTCGCGCCGTTCGAGGCCGCCGACGCGGACGCCCACATCGACGTCTGCGAGGAGTGCCGCGCGCTCGTCGCCGACCTGGCGATGGCCCGATCGGGCAGCCGGCTCTCCCGGGCGGTCCTGTCGTCCGAGCCCGCGTCCGGGGCGAGGCACGTCCTCGAGCCCGAGAGCCCCGACGTCGGGCGCCGCTATCGCGTCCTCGATCTCATCGGCCAGGGCGCCATGGGGCGGGTGTACCGCGCCGTGGACCGCGTCAACGCGCGCGCGGTGGCGCTGAAGCGCGTCCAGCAGGGCTCGAGCCAGGCGTCGCTCGCCGCGCTGGCGCAGGAGTTCCGGGTGCTGGCGACGCTCCGCCACCCCAACATCGTCAGCGTCCTCGACTACGGCTTCGACGGCGAGCGCCGGCCCTACTTCACCATGGAGCTGCTCGAGGACGCGCGACCGCTCTTGCCGGCGGCGATCGAGGCGCCGCGCGCCGCGCAGATCGATCTGCTCTGCCAGATCCTCCGCGCGCTCGCGTACCTGCACCGGCACGGCATCCTCCACCGCGATCTCAAGCCGACCAACCTCCTCATCACCGCTGGCCACGGCCTCAAGGTCCTGGACTTCGGGCTGGCCACGTACTGCGACGACACCGGCCTTCGGAGGCCCGCGGGGACCGTGCCGTACATGGCGCCGGAGCTGTTCCTCGAAGGCTCGGCGAGCGCGGCGTCCGATCTCTACGCCGTCGGCGTCATCGCCTACGAGGTGCTGGTCGGGCGGCACCCCTTCGGGCGGAGCTGGACGAGGGCGGATCTCGTCGCGAGGATCTCCGGGAGCGCGCCCGATCTCTCCCCGCTCCCCCGGGAGCTCAGGGGCGTGATCGGCCGGGCGCTCGAGCGATCGCCGGGCGATCGGTACCGGGACGCCGCGGTGTTCCTCCGGCAGCTGTCGCTCGCGTCCGGCGCGCCGGAGGGCGAGCCGCTGCCGGCGCGCGACAGCTACCTCGTGGCCGCGCGCTTCACCGGCCGCGACGAGGAGCTCGGGCGCCTGTGCGGCGCCCTCGCCGAGGCCCGAGCGGGTCGAGGCTCGGCGTGGCTCGTCGGCGGGGAGAGCGGCGTCGGCAAATCGCGCCTCCTCGAAGAGCTCCGCGGCCGCGCGCTCGTCGAGGGCGTGCTCGCCGTCCGAGGGCAGGCGCTCGCGGGCGGCGGCACCGCGTTCCACGTCTTTCGTGGAGTGCTCGAGGTCCTGGCGCTGCACGTCCCGCTCTCCGACCTCGAGGCGAGCGTGATCGGCGCCGTCCTCCCGAACCTGGGGGCGCTGCTCGAGCGCGAAGTGCGCCCGCCGCCGGAGATCGACGCCCCCGCGGTCCGCTTCCGGCTCCTCGACGTGCTGCGCCAGGTGATCCAGCGATCGCCGACGCCGCTCTTGATCCTGCTCGAGGATCTCCAGTGGGCCGACGCGGAGAGCGTGTCGCTGCTCGCGGAGGTCAGCGCCGGGCTCGGGGCCCTGCCGCTCCTGCTCGTGGCGACCTACCGGGAGGACGAGGCGCCGAGGCTCGTCGAGCAGGTCCCGGCCCTCTCGACGCTGCGGCTCGATCGCTTCGGCCGGGCGGAGATCGCGCTCCTCTGCGCGTCGATGCTCGGGCCCGCCGGAGAGGCCCCGGGGCTCGTCGATCTCGTCGCCCGCGAGACCGAGGGCAACGCCTACTTCATCGTCGAGGTCATGCGCGCGCTCGCCGAGGAGTCGGGCGGCCTCGATGACGTCGGCCGGAACGCGCTGCCCGAGCGGATCCTCGCCGGCGGCGTCGAGCAGGTGCTCGAGCGGCGCCTCAAGAGGGCGCCGGCGGAGGCGCGGTCGCTGCTCCGGCTGGCGGCGGTGGCCGGGCGGCAGCTCGACCTCGACGTCCTCGGGCGGTTCGCGCCTCACCTCGACGCGCTGGTGCTGGCGTGTGAGGAGGCGGGCGTCCTCGAGGTCCACGAGGGGCGCTACCGCTACAGCCACGACAAGCTGCGCGAGCGCGTGCTGCGCGAGCTCTGCGCGGAGGAGCGCCGGGCGCTCCACGCGCGCGTCGCCGAGGCGCTCGAGGCGACGTACCCGGAGAGCGCCGAGCACGCCGCGGAGATCGCGGATCACTTTCGCGAGGGCGATCGGCCCGTGGAGGCGGCCCGCCACTACGCGATCGTCGGCGAGGCCGCGCTCGCGCGCGGCGCGCTCGGGGAGGCCGAGGCGGCCTTCAAGCAGGCGATCGCCTTTCACAGGAGGATCGCGCCGCCGCGCCTGACCGAGGCGCGGGTGTGGCGGGGCCTTGCGCAGGCCCGCTTCGGGCTCGGGCGGCTGAACAAGACGGAGGAGGCGATGCGCCGGGTCTTCGCCTTGACGGGCGCGCCGCTGCCCACGACGAAGGCGGGGCTCCTCGGCGCGCTCGGGCGCCAGATCGCGGAGCAGGCCGCGCGCCGCGCCGGGCTCGCGCCTCGCAGCGGGATGGACAGGGCGCTCCGCGAGGAGCAGCTCCTCGCGCTCGGGGTCCAGGAGATCTACATCTGGCTGGATCGGCCGGAGATGTTCCTGCTCTGCACGCTCATCGGCGTGAACCTCGAGGAGGATCTCGACACATGGGACCGCACGAACAACCGTGCGGCGCTGGCCTACCTGCTCTCGTTCACGAAGCTCCGCGGGCTCTGCCAGCTCTACCTCGATCGCGCGGCTTCACCGAGCCGGCCCGGCACGCGCGCCGAGATCGATGGCCTGCGCGGCGTGGCGCTGGTCCGGATCAACGAGGGGCGCTACGCCGAGGCCGCGGAGAGCGCGGGGCGGGCGATCGCGTACGCGCGCGCCCGCAAGGACGATCTGTGCGCGATGATCTGCCTCTTCCAGCTCCAGGTCGCCACGATGGGGCTCGAGGACTTCGAGCGCGCGGGCGAGATCGCGGGCGAGATCGAGCGGCTCGCCGTCCGGACCGAGAACCCGCGGTATCGGGCGCTAGCCCTGCTCGGCCAAGGCGCGGCGAAGCTCCGGCTGGGCGCGGCCCTGGAGGCCGAGGAGGCGTTCTCTCGAGCGCGCGCGATCCTCCCGAAGGATCTCGGCCCGGCCCCGGAGGCGGCGGTGACGAGCTTCTTCGCAGCTTGCGCGCTGATGCAGGGCCAAAGCGAGCGCGCCCTCTCGCTCGCGCTCGATGCGCTCGGCCTCCTCGAGCGCATCCAGGTCGCGATCCTGGAGATGTGGTTTCCGCTCTACTGCGTCATCGATGTATTTTTCTCCCGCCCCGATCCGGGGCGGTACGCGCGGGAGATCCGATCCGGGCTCGACATGCTGAAGCGGGTCGCGCGCCAGTTCTCCCCCGTGGAGCCGTCTGTGGCGCTGTTCCAGGGGTGCTGGGAACTCCATCGGGGCCACGCGGCGCGCGGGGCGTCGTCGCTGCGGCGCAGCCTGCGAGGCGGCGAGCGCACCGGGCTCCTGTACGACCAGGCGTCGGCGCGCTACGCGCTCGGCTGCCTCGCCCGGAGCGAGGCCGGGCGGCGGCACGTCCCCGAAGGCGCGGAGGTCCACCTCCGCGAGGCGCTCCGCCTCTTCGAGAGAGTGGGCGCGCGCTTCGAGGCCGGAAAGACCCGCGCTGCCCTGGAAGGGCGGCGCTTCTCGCCGGTCGCGGGGCCGAGGAGCGCCTGGGCGTAGCGAGCACGGCGCACGGACCTCTGCGCACATACGCCCACCAAAAAAAGAAATCGTTACGTCCACGTGCGACGGTACCGCTCCTCGCTCCTCCTAGCGGACGAAGCGCCGTGACCCACCTCCAGGGTGGCACGTCCCACGGCCTGTAGAGCGTCGCGGCTCGATCGAGGCGACGGACGGGATTCTGCGTCTTCTGAAAGGACACACGCCAATGGCAGGCACCGAGCGGTCGATTTTATCCTTCGACGGATCCAAGAGCATCGTGAACATGGGGGTGAGGCCCGAGCACAAGGTGCAGCGGGACATCACGCTGGAGGCGTGGATCCATGCCACGAAGCAGGTCAGTTGGGCCGGGATCGTGTCGAGGATCTTCGACACGGACGCCACCGAGAGCGGGTATGGCCTCTCGCTCGACGGGAAGAGCGGGATCTATTGCGGCATCCGGACCACCACCGGCCCCGAAGGGAACTTCTACTTCTCGAGCGGCCCCAACACCCTGACGCTCAACCAATGGACGCACGTCGCCGCGACGTACGACGGCAAGCAGATCGTGATCTACGTCAACGGCGTGGGGACAGAGAGGGTCCCGTACTCGGGAGACATCGACTATAATCCCGATCACCCCTTGACCATCGGGACCTACAAGGACGACAACGAGAACAACGTCTTTCCGGGCAAGATCGCCGAGGTGCGCGTCTGGGGCGTCGCGCGCACCGCGGATCAGATCCGGGCGACCATGAACGAGCGGCTCCGCGGCGACGAGGCGGGCCTCGTCGGCTACTGGCCGCTCGACGAGGGCGCGGGCGCGCTCGCGACCGATCTCACCAAGAACACCGTCCACGGCAAGATCACGGACGCGACATGGGAGAAGGCGGTCGTATCCTTCGGACAGCGATCCGCGGAGACCGGCAAGGGCTCGAGGAGGCCGTTGAACATGGCCACGGCTTTCCCGTGGCGTCTGATCCCGAGCAGCGGCAACGTCATGGCGGTCACGCAGCTCCGCGACGGGACGATCGTCGGCGTCGGGATGAACAACAATCTCTATACCCGCGCGACGCCCACGAGCGGGTGGGTCCATATACCCAACAGCGGCAACGTCAAGGCGGTCACGCAGCTCCAGGACGGGACGATCGTCGGCGTCGGGACGAACAACGAGCTCTATACGCGCGCGACGCTCACGAGCCAGTGGGTCAACGTCCCCAACAGCGGCTCGGTCAAGATGGTCAGGCAGCTCCGCGACGGGACGATCATCGGTGTCGGGGTGGGGGACCACCAGATTTACAGCCGCGCGACGCTCACGAGCCCGTGGGTTCATGTGCCCAACAGCGGCTCGCTCAAAGCCGTCGCAGAGCTCGAGGATGGAAGGGTCGTCGGCGTCGGGTTGGCCGACAACATGCTCTACACCCGACCGACCCTCACGCAACCATGGACCATGGTCTCGGACAGCGGAACCCCGATCGACGTCGTCCAGCTCTCGGACGGTATGCTGCTCGGCGTGGGGACCGACAACCAGCTCTACCTGGCCGGCCGGGCAGAGCCGGAGCAGGAGACTTCGCAGAAACAGTCGATTTCGGGCGTCGTGAACGCCTACGCGGGCGCGACGGAGATCATCGGCGATACTGTCAGGCTCGGCGGGAACGCGAACCCGTTCAAGGCCGGGGATCGCGTGGTCGTCGTTCAGATGGCCGGCGCGACCATCGACACCTCGGACACCGACAAGTTCGGGACGATCACGGCTCAAAATGGCGCGGGCCGGTACGCGTGGGCCACCGTGGTCAGCGTGAACGCGACCGAGGTGAAGCTCTCCGGAGCGCTCACCGGTTTCGATGCGCAGAACGGGAAGGTGCAGGTCGTGCGCGCATGCTCGAGCGTCGGCGACGTGACCGTGGCCGGGCGCGTGGACGCGCCGGAGTGGAACGGCGCCGCGGGAGGCGTGATCGCGATCGAATCCTCGGGCACGATCGAGATCGCGGCCGACGTGGACGCGAACGGCAAGGGCTTCCGAGGCGGGGCCGTGGGCGACGGCTCCCGCTCGTCGCAGATGGGGTACACCTATGCCGCGACGGCCGGCCAGGGATACAAAGGTGAGGGCATCGCCGTGGTTGCGCTCGATCGCATCGGCGGGCGCGGAGCACCGGCCAACGGCGGCGGCGGCGCCAACGAGAGCAACTCGGGCGGCGGCGGTGGCGGCAACGGCGGCGCCGGTGGACGCGGCTCCTCCGAATACGAGCACGTGCCGGGCGGCTGCAGGGTCAACGGAGGTCTCGGCGGGTGCAAGCTCGATCTCGCCGACAGGATCTTCCTCGGCGGCGGCGGCGGTGGCGGCCAACAGAACAACGCGCAGGGGTCGGCGGGCGGCAACGGCGGCGGCATCATCCTCCTGCGCGCCCAGACGATCACCGGCGCC